>TARA_R110002111_G_scaffold3690_3_pt1 | contig 24894 bp, 17 predicted proteins | sample TARA_R110002111 | Tara Oceans TARA_R110002111 (sample SAMEA4397363) | marine metagenome | biome: Polar Biome; feature: [ZZZ] marine water layer (ENVO:01000295); material: water (ENVO:00002006), including particulate matter (ENVO:01000060) such as... | depth 199 m | reverse complement strand
CGGTTTCCGTGTCACTCATTCGGGTTCCTTGATGAAGCCAGCGACCGCAGCTTTATATCGACCTTGAGATAAGATAGTAGCAGTGGGAATTCATAGCGCTGGATCGCTCTGGCATTCAACCACATAAAAGCCTGTTGCAGAAGCAGCTGGGTATGTGCAGGCAAGAAGCATAAACAAGTGTAATAAACCTATAACCGCCATGTTGACCCGTATAAAAATCACTCTGGGGGGCTGTTCTACGGAGCCTTCAGCTCCAGAGCTTGCTTTTACCGGAACAGTTGGTCCCGCCGCATGCACAACAAATCTTATATGGCCGACGATCTGGCAGCAGTCGCCGGTGGGCGCCGCCTTGCCTATGATCATTTGTGGTAGACATCGCGTGCCCTCTTGACGCGCGTCAGTGCGACACAAAAATCTGTTGTTATACTAGTAGCAACCTAATTTTGACTGCAATAACTCACGCCTGCACCAGGGAAGAACAATGTCCGGTTCACACTCCAAAGTTCGCCAGAAGCTTCTCATCACTCTTGTGGTTATCGCCGCGATTGCCATAGTCGCTTGGCAATTTGTGCCGGATAGCGACAGGCTTCCGGAACATATTGCCTCTGGGAATGGCCGTATAGAGGCAACTCAGGTAGACATTGCCACCCGGATTCCAGGCCGGCTGCAGAGCTTTTTTGTGGCTGAAGGCGATCTGATTGACGCCGGCAGTGCGGTGGCTGAAATGGATACCGACGAACTGCAGGCAACCATGGCTGCGGCTCAGGCTAACCTGAACCAGGCGGTAGAAGCCCAGAATCTGGCCGAAGCGATTGTTGTTCAGCGTGAAAGTGAACTCCGGCTGGCCCGGGCTGAATTAAGCCGGATGGAATCTTTGGTGGACAAAAATCATGTCTCGCGTGAGCAGCTTGACCGTGCCCGTACTACTGCAGAAACCGGTGAAGCAGCGTTGCAGGCATCCAAGGTTCAGGTGGCGTCGGCGGGCGCCGGCATTGAAGCCGCGAAAGCCAGCATTCGTAAGGTTCAGACCACCATTGATGACAGCCACCTTATCAGCCCGATTGGTGGGCGGGTGCTGTACCGCCTGGCCGAGCCTGGTGAGGTGTTGGCGGCCGGAGGCAAGGTCGCAACGGTAATTGATGTTACTGATGTGTACCTCACCATTTTTCTGCCCACCGCGCAGGCCGGCAAGGTGCGGGTTGGATCCGAAGCCCGCATTATTCTGGATGCTCTGCCCGATTACGTGGTGCCGGCGGAAGTCAGTTTTGTCGCCGCCGAAGCCCAGTTTACCCCCAAGGCAGTGGAAACCCGCAGCGAACGTGAAAAGCTCATGTTCCGAGTGCGCATTCGCATTGATCCGGAATTACTGAAAGCCTACCGCGACAGGGTAAAAACCGGTGTGCCGGGAGACGCATACGTGCGCCTGGATGAAAGCAAACCCTGGCCAGAAAATCTGCAGGTGACTTTGCCCAATGGCTGAGATGCAGAACCCGGGTATGGATGATATGGAGGGTGTGGCGCGGCTGGAGGCCGTCAGCCATATCTATGGCGGGCGCGAGGCCTTGCGGGACATCAACCTGAACTTGCCGGCCGGTTGTATGGTCGGGTTGATTGGTCCGGATGGTGTAGGTAAATCCACACTGCTGGGGCTGGTGGCCGGTGCCCGAAAACTGCAGCAAGGCACGTTGCAGGTACTGGGTGGCGATATGGCCGATTCCCGGTTTCGAAGAGAGGTATCACCGCGCATTGCCTATATGCCCCAGGGTCTTGGGGGTAATCTTTACCATACGCTCACGGTCGACGAGAACATTGGTTTTTTTGCCGATCTGTTTGGTCTTACCGGTGCGGCCAGAACCGAACAGGTTGACCGTTTACTGGATGCCACCGGGCTGCTGGATTTCCGTAACCGGCCAGCGGGCAAACTCTCCGGAGGCATGAAGCAGAAGCTGGGGTTGTGTTGTGCACTTATCCACAACCCGGAGCTGCTGATTCTTGACGAGCCCACCACCGGGGTGGATCCGCTCTCGCGGCAGCGTTTCTGGGATCTGATTGACACCATTCGCCAACAGCAGCCGTCCATGAGCGTGCTGGTGGCTACGGCTTATATGGAAGAAGCCGAGCGCTATGACTGGTTGGTTGCGATGGACGACGGCGCCATTCTTGCAACCGGGTCCCCAGCGGAGTTGAAGCAGAAAACGGCTACAAAAACCCTGGATGATGCATTTATTGCCCTGTTGCCAGACGATCGTCAGGAACCCGTATCCGGGGGAGGCAGTGAGTCACAACTGGTCAGGAATGCGGTTTTTTCGAATGATGTGCCGGCCATAGAAGCGCACAACCTGACTCTGCGTTTTGGCGATTTCACGGCGGTGAAAAACGTCAGCTTTACCATTCCTAAAGGCGAGATTTTCGGCTTCCTGGGCTCCAACGGTTGCGGCAAGACCACCACCATGAAAATGCTCACGGGCCTGCTGACACCTTCCGAGGGCGAGGTTTCGCTGTTCGGCTCGCCACTGGATGCCAGAGATCTGACTACGCGCCAGCGTGTTGGTTATATGTCCCAGTCGTTCTCGCTCTATAGCGAGTTGACCGTGCGCCAGAACCTGGAGCTGCACGCCCGCCTGTTCCACCTGCCGCCGGAGCGTATTGAGCCCAGGCTGGATGAACTCACTCAGGATTTTGGTCTTGCGGATGTGATGGAGGAATTCGCCGGCAATCTGCCTTTGGGGGTCCGCCAGCGTCTGTCTCTGGCCGTCGCGGTGGTGCATTCACCGGAACTCTTGATTCTTGACGAGCCCACTTCCGGAGTCGACCCCGGTGCCCGAAACCGCTTCTGGAAGCTGTTGCTGCGCCTGTCCAGGGAGGACGGCGTAACCATTTTTATCTCTACTCACTTCATGAACGAAGGTGAGCGTTGCGACAGGATTTCCCTCATGCATGCCGGCGAAGTGCTGGCCTGCGATACGCCTGCGGCGTTGGTCCGGGACGCTCAGGCTGAAAACCTTGAAACCGCATTCATGAAGACTCTTGAGGCAGTGGACAAAGAGCCGCAGAGCCGTGGTGACGGTAAAGTTCTGAGCGCAGATAGCTCATCGCCCCAGCGTCACAGTGCCTTCAGCCTGAGGCGGCTGCTGGCCTACGCTCACCGTGAGTCCCGGGAGTTGCTGCGCGATCCTATTCGCATGGCTTTCGCCTTCGTTGGCTCGGCACTGCTGATGATGATCCTGGGCTATGGTATTACGCTGGATGTGGAAGATCTCTCTTTTGCTGTTCTGGATCAGGACCAGAGCCCCCAGAGCCAGGACTACATCACGGCGGTTTCTGGTTCACGGTATTTTGTGGAGCAACCTGCGATTGCAACCATGGCTGAGCTGGAACAACGCATGATATCCGGCGAGCTCAGTCTGGCGCTCGCATTCCCCCCGGAGTTTGGCAAGGATCTCAAAAGTGGCCGGCCCACAGAGATAGCTGTCTGGATAGATGGCGCCATGCCGTTTCGTGGCGAGACCATTCTTGGTTACATTCAGGGACTGCATTTAAGCTATTTTGAGGATCTGATTCTGCGCACTTATGGCACTGTGCCGGATCTGAGCCTGGTCTCCATAAAAACCCGCTATCGGTATAATCAGGAGTTCCGCAGCCTGGATGCCATGGTGCCTGCGGTAATACCCATTCTGCTGATTTTTATTCCGGCGATTCTCATGGCTCTGGGCATTGTGCGAGAGAAAGAGCTGGGCTCCATCACCAACCTCTACGTAACCCCTGTAACCCGGCTGGAATTTTTGCTGGGCAAACAACTACCCTATATCGGGTTCAGTATGGTGAGCTATGCGAGTCTCGTATTGCTGGCTGTCTTCCTGTTTGATGTGCCCATCAAGGGCAGCTTGCTGACATTAACAGTGAGCGCCCTGCTCTTTGTTACGGTTACGACTGGCCTGGGTCAGGTGATCTCGGCCTTTGCATCTACCCAGATTGCTGCTTTGGCGGCTACCGCCATTATTACCATCCTGCCGACGGTGCAGTTCTCCGGTCTAACCGAACCTGTATCTGCTTTGGAAGGCTTTACTGCGATTATTGGCCAGTTCTGGCCCGCCACCTGGTTTTTGGAAATTTCTCGGGGGGTGTTTACCAAGGGGCTGACCTTTGGCGACCTGCAACATGCCTTCCTGGTACTGGCGGCGTTCATTCCCGTGCTTACGTTTTTATCCGTGGCATTACTCCGGAAACAGGGGCGCTGATGATGGAATCTCTCGGAACTATATGGAATCTCGGTGTTAAAGAGCTGCGCAGTGTCTGGCACGACAAGGTTCTGCTGATCTTTGTGTTGTTGGCTTTCACGTTAATTATCTATACCGCCGGCTCTGCGGGTTCGATGGAACTGCACAATGCGCCTGTGGCGGTAGTAGATGAAGACCAGACTGCGCTGTCCGGCTATGTCATCAACTCGCTGCAACAGCCCTGGTTTCTGAAGCCTGATCTCGTTAGTTTTAACCAGGTTGACGAGATGCTGGACCAAGGCACTCATACCTTTGCCTTGATCATTCCAGAGGGTTTTGAGCGGGACGTACGCAACGGGAAAGTCTCCAGCCTGCAACTGGATATTGACGCCACACGAATGACACAGGCGTTTATCGGGGCCAGCTACATTGAACAGATAATTACCACGGAAGTGGCGGAATATCTGGAGACCGGAAGCTCCGCAAGCGAGCTTCCGGTGAAACTGGTTACCCGGGTCAGCTTTAATCCGAATCTTGATGGCACATGGTTCGGCGGCGTAATGGAGTTGATCACCCAGATTACTCTGATCAGTATCATCCTTACCGGTGCCGCGCTGATTCGGGAGCGCGAACACGGCACGGTAGAACACCTTATGGTGATGCCCGTAAGGCCCTTCGAAATTATGGCAGCCAAGGTCTGGGCAAATGGTCTGGTGGTTATGCTGGCGGCGACTCTGGCCATCACTATTGTGATCCAGGACGTGCTTGCAGTGCCCGTGCAGGGTTCGGTTTTATTGTTCCTGTTCGGTACTTTGATTCATCTGTTTTCCACCACCGCGATTGGTATCCTGATTGGCACGGTGGCCCGCACCATGCCGCAGTTTGGTCTACTACTGATTCTGACCATCCTGCCCCTGCAACTGCTCTCCGGTGGTATTACACCAAGGGAAAGCATGCCGGAACTGGTACAGACGATTATGCTGGCTGCCCCGACAACTCACTTCGTAAGCATGGCGCAGGCCATATTGTATCGGGGCGCAGGACTGGACGTGGTGTGGCCGCAAATGCTGGCGCTGGCCGGTATCGGTGTAGTGGTCTTCAGCACAGCGCTGGCGCTGTTCCGACGGCATCTGGCTGTTTAAGAGGTTGCAGCAATCACCGAAATTTCTACCAGCAACTCCGGGGAAGCCATCTGAGCCTGCACACAGGCCCGAGCTGGAGCTTCCCCTTCGGGCACCCAGTTATCCCATACGTCGTTTAAAGCTTTGAAGTCGGCCATATCCGCAAGGTAAATCGTCGCGGACAGAATCTTGTCACGGCCTGAACCAATGCTCTCCAGAAGCTCATCTACTTTTTCCAGCATGCCAGTTACTTGAGCATGAATGTCGCCGTGCCTGTCCTTGGCAACCTGTCCACACAGATAAGCCGTGCCATTGTGCTTTACGATTTTGCTCATACGGCTGCTGGTTGAAATGCGTTCTATAGCCATGGATGTCACCTTAATGAAAGTGGAAGGAATTTTTCGTTAGTCGCAACTCATCAAACTCCAGAATACCGGGTTTGTACGCCGAACGTGAACCCCGCCAGAAAAGAGTTACACTGCTCATGCCTTGCGCTTGCGGCGTTTCGGCTGTTGACTGGCCGCCCGCTCCGCCTTGACCCTCTCCAGCAACGCCTCCGCACTGTTCTCCCCGCTGATCAGCTCCGGATTGTCCTTGCGCCATTGCTTGGTGAGCTCGCCCCGGAAAGCCTTGGCCAGAATGGACTGGGTGAGATTGTTGACCCGGGCCAGGGCTTTGTTGACCTGTTGTTCAATGCGGTCGGCGTGGGCGAAGAGTTGGTCTACTTGGCGGACGATTTCTGCCATTTCCTCTGACTTAGGCAAGGCTATCTGCACATCTTTGATATTTTTTAGGTTGAGCCCTGGCTTCCCACCCCCGTACGCTGACTTTAGTAACTGATACCTGCCAGCATTGGGGGCTTTTAGTGCTAGCTCGACGAAAGGTGCCAGAGCAGTATCATTCAAACGAATAAGGCTGACGTGCTGGCTTACATAAGCATTCTCAAGATCAAAATGCACCCGGGCACATTTAGTTACGTTTGCACCAGTAATCGTGACGAGTAAGTCGTTCTTCTGAACCTTAGTGCGCTGTCCTTCTGCGTTTTTTGGTAGGTCAACATAACAGGGATCTGTGATATCCAGCTCATCACTGTTTATATCCTGAGATCGAATGAACAGGGAACCTGAATCGGAATAGTATTTTGCCCATCCCCGTGACCCGCTGGTAATAAACTCGGTGAATCCGCCCAGTCGAAAGTAGTCCCACTCACTCGGTGCCAGATACCGTTCAGCTATCTCTCGGTATGGGTCAGTTTCTCGAAAGCTTTCCGTCAACCGCCCACTCACCGCCGCAGCCAGCACCGACTGGCGGAAGCGTTTGAGGATTTTCGGGATGCGTTCGAGGCGGGCTTTGGTGTTTTCCACCTGCGCCAGCAGGGTGTCGAGTTTATCGGCGATGACTTTTTGTTCGGCGAGGGGTGGGACCGGGATTTCAAATTTCTCCAACTTCTTTCGAGTAATTCGTTTTCTTGTTGTCCCAGATGCGTTTTCTAATACTAAACCGCGAAAACTAGGAGAGTTAATCCAGTACTTGAGCAACTGATTGGTTAATGCCGAGCCGGTGCCTACTCGTATCAAGCAAACGTCTACGACAGTTACCGCAGGCTGCCCGATACCGGGAAAAAGGCATGCTCGCCCCAGAGGATCTGGCATACGTGCGACTAACACATCTCCCGCTTCTAACAAGGTGCAATTGAGAAGGGTTGCTTTGTCTTCTGACATAAAGCGATTTGATTTATTTCGGAAGTCACCATCACCGATGTCAGCAAGCTGAATCAGCCGTATCGAGCCGTTCGGGTTTTGATCTTTAGATTCAATCCAGTCGCCGTCGGATATCAGACCATTGGCAGAAGTAAGATTTTGAATTTCTGAAAATGCCCAGCCTTTAGGGAGTTGATGCTTTTGCATTACTCTCCCCCACTCATCACTTCCCGAAAAAGCACCCTGGCCCCATCAGCCTCCTCCTCAGCCCCCAATTCCCGCATCAACGCATCCAGCTCGCCCAGCGCCTGTACCAACTCCCCCATCGCCTCACCCGCCAACACACTCGGTTCCGGCAAGTTGGCCACATCCACACTGTCACTGTCTTTCAGCCAGGCAATATCCAGCGAGTCGCCTTTGTGTTCTGCAATCCACTGGCGACTGAAGCTGCGCCAGCGGCTGTGGGCGAGTCGCGGGTCTATGCCTTGGTTTTCATCGCTATGTTCCGGCAGTTCGATGTCTTTGGAGTGGAAGCTGTATTCGCCTTCGGTTCGGTTTATGGGGTGGGAGTTGCCTGCAGCCCCCTCTCCCCGGCCCTCTCCCGCAAGGGGAGAGGGAGAAAACACCTGCTCGAAGGGAGTCAGGTGTTTGTCGCCAAACGGCGTGCGTTTGCCGAAGCTGGGCATGTTGGTGCGCAGGTCATAGACCCAGACGTTTTCGGTGCAGTTTTCTTCCTGGTGTTTGTCTGTTTCACTGCCTTTGGTGAAGAAGAGCACGTTGGTTTTTACGCCCTGGGCGTAGAAGATGCCGGTGGGCAGGCGCAGGATGGTGTGCAGGTTGCATTTGTTCATTAAATCCCTGCGTACGTCGGTGCCTACACCTGCTTCAAACAGCACGTTGTCTGGCAGTACCACAGCCGCGCGGCCACCGGGTTTCAGGTTACGGTAGATGTGCTGCAGGAAAGCCAGCTGTTTGTTGCTGGTTTTGTAGGTGAGGTCGTCGCGGGTAATGCTGGCATCGCCGCCTTTGCTGGTTCCAAAGGGCGGGTTGGCGAGTATGACATCGGCCTTGTCCAGGCTTGCGCCGGTCTGGCCGAGGGCGTTACCCAACTGAACGACACCTTCACTTCCCCCTTCCATGCCATGCAGCAGGCAGTTCATCAGGGCCAGGCGGCGGGTGCCGGGCACCAGTTCTATGCCGGTGTAGGCTTGGGTGGTCTGGAAGGTTTTGTCTTTGTTGCTTAATTCGTACAGGTCATCGGTCTGGGTTTTGATGTATTCATGGGCGGCAATCAGAAAGCCCGCCGTACCCGCTGCAGGGTCCTGGATGCGCTCGCCGGGTTGGGGTTTCAGGCAGTTCACCATGGTGTTGATCAGCGCCCGGGGCGTGAAGTATTGGCCGGCGCCGGATTTGGTTTCGTTGGCGTTCTTCTCCAGCAGGCCTTCGTAAAGATCGCCCAGGCCGTCTTTCTGGGCGCTGAACCAGTCGATCTGGTCCAGGGTTTTGATCATCTGTTCGAGATGGCGCGGTTCCCGCAGGCGGGTCTGGGCATCCGCGTAGATGGCGCTGATCAGCGGGTCATCGTGTACTAACCTGCCATCGCCGTCTTTGCCGGTGGAGAGGCTGAGCAGGATGCGTTTGTAGTCGTTTAGCAGGTTGATGCCGGATTTGCCGTTCAGGTCAGTCCAGCGGCAGCCTTCCGGCAAGGGATGCTTTACCAAGGTGCCAAAGTCTTTGTTCTCGTGGACCATCTTGATAAACAGCAGCAGCACCAGTTCGGTGACATAGTCCGAGTAGTTGATGCCGTCGTCCCGCAGAACGTCGCAGAGGTTCCAGAGTTTCTGGACGATGTCGTTGTTGGTCATGGGTGTTTCCGGGTTGTGTTAAGCGCGCTCAAGGAATAGCGCCATCAGCGGTGAATTGATGTAGTAATTGCTGCGGCCTACCTTGGTTTTGTCCAACAGACCAATGCTGACCAGCTCATCCAGATATTTGGTGGCGGTGATTCGGCTGACGACCAGGTCCTCCATCACGAACTCGATCTTGGTATAGGGGTGGTTGAACAGGTTATTCAGCAGCTCCTGGCGATAAATTTTAGGGCATTCATTACGCATTCGGTGTTTGGTGTTTTGCATCAGTTCACGAATTTGGCCGATCAGTGCAATCGTCTGTTGAGCCGTCTGGCTAACACCTTCCAACATGTAAAGCAGCCAGGGCTCCCAGTTGCCGGTATCGCGCACGGCTTGAAGCTCCTGGTAGTAGCCTGCCTTGGTCTGAATCAAGTAGCGACTGAGGTAAAGAACCGGAAGATCCAGCAGATCTTTCGCTACCAGATAGAGCATATTGATGATGCGCCCGGTGCGGCCATTGCCATCGTAGAAGGGATGAATGCTTTCAAACTGATGGTGAATGATCGCCATTTTGACCAGTGGGTCAGCGTCGCACAGCACATCGTCGTTTATGTAAGCCACCAGGTTACCCATCAGGTCTTCAATTTCACGGGCAGATTGGGGTGGCTCATACACGACTTCCCCAGTGGCCTGATTCTTCAGGGCCGTGCCCGGCAGCTTACGCAATCCAGCCCGGTTTCGTTCCAGGGTTTCCTGAATAACCAGAATGTCGTGCAGTCGAATTAATCTGGATTTCCGAACGCTTCGGAAGCCGGCCCGCAGCGCCGCTGCGTAGTCCTGAACTTCTTTTGTTTCGGGTGAAACACTGGCGTCGTCAGCCACCACAGCCCGATAGAGGTCATCCTGAGTGGTAATGATGTTTTCGATTTCAGAGCTGTGCCGGGCTTCCTGCAGCGTCAGTGTGTTGATGAGTATTTCTTCATTGGGGATGGTTGCGGCAACTCCCTTTAGCTCCGCCAGGTACCGATGGGCCTCGGCCGCCTTTTTCAGCACGGTTCGGGATTCCCACTGTTCGACATGTTCCAAGGGTAAGGTTGGCAGCACAGAATATCCTTTTCTCAATTTGCGCATAGAAAAACCAAAAATCTATACACGTCGCGGAGGATATGCAAAGGAAATCGCAGTTTTCTATACATGTGACGTGTCACGAATATAGAAAACCGGAAAATCTATGCACGCTCTATGCACTCCGCTCTGGCCACATCGCTTCATTCAACTCCTCCAGCACCGTATCCAGCTTCGCCCCCAGTACCTTGTCCATCTGCTTCGCCCCACCATCATCCGCAAAGCGGTGGTTCACAAACTGCCGGTCAATAATGACTTCGTGCACCAGCTGTTTGGCCAGCCGTTCCAGCCATTTGCGCTGGTTTGGTGTCCATTGGTGCTGGGTATAGATGCTGTCCATGGCTTTGGCTACCCGCTCTTCAAAAGGGATCAGCGCTTCACCCAAAGCGGCGCGGCGGATATAGCCGATGATGCTGGCGGCTATGTCTTTATTGGTCTGGTTGCGCACGGCGCTTTGCAGGCGAGCCTCGGAGTAGCCGTGGTTGTCCAGCAGCAGTTTTACTTCCCGTAGCTGTTCCCGGGTGAGGTCCCGGGGTTTGTTGACCACCACCGCCAGGGCGGCAGACTGGTTGAGTTGTTGTTTGATGAATTCGTTGAAGCTGTCCAGGTAGTCTTCTGGTTTGGCGTGTACGCCGTAGCTTTGGGTGCGGTCGCGGATCTCGTCTTCGTGCTCGGAAATCAGCGGCATGTACTCGCTGCCTACCAAGGATTTTACTTCGGCCAACTGGTTCAACAGGCCGCTGTGCTGTTGGATGAACTCCGAGGCCTGGCGCGGGCCAAGTTTGTGCAGGTGTTGATGCAGGGATTTGGGCTCCACGCCCCAGCTCTGATGCAGCTCGTCCAGCTTTTGTTTCAGTTCTGGTCGGTTTTCGGCTTTGTTGTCGGCCTTGCGCAGTATCCGCATGAGTTTCTGGCTGAGTTGGCTGAGCACTGCATCGGCCTGGTTTTCGTCCGGTAGCTCGCCGGGGCTGTTGAGGGCTTTTTCCAGTTTCTCGTCGTCGGTGAGTTCATCCACCAGTTGCTCCAGGGTGATGTTGGGGTCTTTCACCAGGGGCTTCATGGTGTTCACGTCTTGCAGGGCGGCGTAGATATCCACCGGATCGTAGATACGAAACACGGTTTTGCCGATTTCATCGCAGCGGCGGGTGGCGCGGCCGATCATCTGCTCGTACAGGATGCGCGATCGAATCCGGCGCATGAATACGAGGTTACAGATAGGGGGTACGTCGATGCCGGTGGTAAGCAGGTCTACGGTAATGGCAATGTTGGGGTAGCGTTCGTTCTTGTAGCGGCGGATGAGCTGAGCCACTTTGTCGCTCTGGCCGGTGATTTTGGCGACGGCGGCCTCGTTGTACTGGCCGTTGTAGAGGTCTTTGAAGGCATCATCCAGCAGACGTTTAACCATGTCGGCGTGCAGGTCGGTGGCGCAGAAGATCATAGTCTTTTCGTCGCCAAACGGGTCCAGTTCCTGCACCAGCTGTTCGCAGATTACCCGGTTGAAGTTCTCGTTGATCACTCGGCGGTTGAAGGCATCCACCTCAAAGTTCAGTTCGTCTTCCAGTTCGGTGGTGTCCACTTCCCCGGTCTGGGTGTTGATGACTTCTACCGGTTTGCCCTTTTCGAAGGTAATGCCGTTCTGGGTGAGCAGGGTTTCATAACGGATCGGCGGTTCATGGTCGATCAGCCAGTCGTCTGCCACTGCTTCCCGGTACGAGTAGGTATAAACGGGTTTGCCAAAAATCTCGCTGGTGTGTTTGGCCGGGGTGGCGGTGAGGCCGATTTTAATCGCGTCGAAGTAATCCAGTACCCGGCGGTAGCTGGAGAGGTATTGGCCAGTGTCACGGGTGGCCAGCTCACCTTCGGTCATTTCCTGGTCCAGGGTGTAGCCCCGGTGGGCTTCGTCGATGATGATGCAGTCAAACTGGTCAATAGGCGGCGTGTTGTCGCTCATGAAGATACGTTTAACCATGGCCTGCACGGTAGCCACCTGAATGCGGGTTTCCGCTTCGGCGGCCATGTCGCCCAGCTCTGCCAGGTTGTAGATCTTGCTGAGGGTGTGGTTCTGTTCTAGCGGTGCTTCGTTGAAGGCGTCGATGGCTTGTTGGCCCAGAGCGGTGCGGTCCACCAGGAACAGAATGCGGTGGAAGCGTTCGGCTTTCAGAAACCGGTACATCAGCCCGATGATGGTGCGGGTTTTACCGGTGCCGGTCGCCATGGCCAGCAACGCGGTTCGCACACCCTGCGCCAGCGCGTGTTCGGTGGCGATGATGGCGTTCTGTTGATAGTCGCGAAGTTTCAGGTAGCCAAAGGGCTCTTCCTTCAGAAGTTTCTCGGCGTTTTCTTTATCCCTTTCCAGCAGGTCCAGAAGACCGCCGGGGGTATGGAACTGCGGCAGTGCCCTGCGGATATTGCTGGGCTCACGCACATCCCGGAACCAGGTGCCGGATTGTTCCGCGAGCTGTGGCACGTAGGGGCGACCGTTACAGGAGTAAACGAAGGGCACAAGATAATGGCCGCTTTCATCGGCGGGCCAGGCTATGGTTCTGCCGGTAAGTTCCCAGGCCCCGACCAATGGGGCATCTATTTTGAAACCTTTGCTGTAGCGTTCGGCCTGGCGGATTTTGCCGGCCACGTTGGTGTTTTCTTTCTTCGCTTCCACCACTGCGATGGGTGTGAGCCCCACAAACAGAACGTAATCTGCCCGGCCCTTTTCCCCCTTCTGGTTAGTGGGCCATTCTGCAATGGCGCGGTAGCTGCCCTTTTCAGGGCGGGCGCCTTTCTGGTAGGTGAGTTCCTGGCTGTCGGCTTCCCAGCCGGCTTCGACCAGCTGTTGGTCGATCAAAATGCGGGTGAGCTCTTCGCTCAGTACCAGAGTCTCTGTAGCGGCTTTGGTTTGCTTGGCTACTTTCTGGCGCTGTTGGTTAAGGTTTTGTTCGCCCTGCTCGGTTAGCTGTTTCTGAAGGGCTTTTATCTTACTCTCGTAAGTCAGCTGTTGCTGTACCAGTGCCTGTTCGTGCTGGCTGGCCTGTTTGGCCAGAGTGCGGGATTCTTCATCCATAGCCAGCGCCAGAGCTTCGTACTCGGCCTTCTCTTTTTCGATCAGTTGGCCGAGCTGCTGGCTGCTGTCGAGCTCCATGTTGGCGTGTTGCAGATCGTGGCGAAGTTTTTCGATGTCGTTCTGGAGCTGACGTAGCTGGGTACTGGGATCGGCTGGCGGGACAAAGGGGCCGGGTTTGAAGCTGGCGCCGGTTTTACCAAAAGAGCGGTGAAACCAGATTGCCAGAGCTCGTGCTACTTTAAGCCCGTCCATCGCTTCTTTATGTTGGGTGCGGAACTGGTGAGTCGCTTTGTTGCCTTCAATGCGCAGTATGTGGAAAAGCTCATTGATCTGCGATTCCAGGCGCAATTCGCGATTCAGGCGGTAGAGCAGTTCAGACTGGCTGGTTTGTTCGTCAAACCCGATACCGGAAAGCGCAGCCAGGTGCTGGGCCAGGGCTTCGCCCAGTTGGCGGAGTTTTATCAGGGTGGTGTTGGGGTCGCTGGCAAAGGCACGCTCGGCGGATTCGGCCAGCTCCACGAATACGTCATCGTGTTCCGACAGAAACGAAAAATTGCCGGACTTGAACTCCGTGGCATTGTTCACTGCATCCCTCCGCAATCGTCTTACGCAGGAACATTAGCAGACTTACTAAAAATACAGAAATCGAGGTGTTACAGACGGTTGTGCACTGAGGGTAAGGCTGAAAAAGCGGGAAATGGTCGGCGTGGCAGGATTCGAACCTGCGACCCCTTCGTCCCGAACGAAGTGCGCTACCAAGCTGCGCCACACGCCGATCAACCGCCGGTATTATACGGATTCACTTGTTTTTTACCAGTCCCGGGCCTGATAAAAAAGCATCCGCAAATGCACTGAGGTTGTCGTATATCGCCACGCTGGCGCCGGGAATCGGGCGGGTTTTCAGATGGTGTTCGGTGTCCTTGCCGTTGCCGGTACGGACCAGCACGGGCTGGCAGCGTTCAGCAAAACCGGCTTCCAGATCCTTGCGACTGTCGCCGACCATCATGGCGCCGTTCAGAGTATCGAGATGGAGGTGGTCACGGATTTGTTCCAGCAGGCCGGTGAGTGGCTTGCGACAACGGCAGCCATCGTCCGGATGGTGCGGGCAGTAGGCAATGAAATCGATACGGCCGCCCTGAGCTTCCAGCAATCGTTCCAGTTTGTCGTGCATGGCACTCAGCACGTCGGTGCTGTAGAAACCTCTGGCGATACCAGACTGATTGGTGGCGATGGCAATCCGGTGGCCGGCTTTGCAAAGCCGTGCCACCGCCTCAATACTGCCCGGAATGGGTTGCCACTCATCCACAGAGCAGATGTAATTGCCATCGTACTCGTTGATGACCCCGTCCCGGTCGAGGATGATCAGCATCGGTCAGCCAGCGGCCGGCAACAGTGAGATATCTGCGACGCGCAAAAACAGGTTGTGCAGGCGGTTCAATAGCGCAAGGCGGTTGTTCCGCACAGCTTCGTCGTCTGCCATCACCATGACTTCGTTGAAGAAGCTGTCTACCGGCTCCTGCAGGCTTGCCAGCGACTGCAGCGCGCTGGCGTAGTCGCCTTGCTCAAACAGTGGCAGCACCTTCTCGGCTTGCTGGTCTACCTGTGCTGCCAGGGTTTTCTCGGCCGCATCCTGCAGAAGGTCCCTGTTGACGGTTTCGCCTACGTGTTCTCCTGCCTGCTTGGACAAGATGTTGGAAACCCGCTTGTTGGCGCCGGCAAGAGCCAGGGCTTCAGGCAGCTGACGGAAGGCTTCCACGGCCTTCACCCGGCGATCGAAGTCCAGTGGACGGGTCGGGCGACGGGCGTGAACAGCCAGGTACACTTCGGCGCCAATGCCGCGCTCATCGTAGTAAGCACGGAACCGGTCCAGCATGTAATCAACAACGCTGGAGGCGGTATTCCCTTCGGTCAGCCCGGTGAAATTTTCTTCCGCCCACTCGCAACAGGTTTGCAGATCAAGCGGCAGCTCCCGTTCGATGATGATGCGCAGTACGCCCAGAGAAGCACGACGCAGCGCAAATGGGTCTCGTGTGCCAGAGGGTGGCTGGCCAATGCCGAACAGCCCGACCAGTGAATCCAGGCGATCTGCGATGGCGAGGGCACAGCTTGTGAGCGTGGTGGGCAGGCTGTCTTTGGCAAAACGCGGCATGTACTGCTCGTTCATGGCCTTTGCGACATCGGTTGGCTCGCCGTCGTCGGCTGCGTAGTACTGGCCCATGATGCCCTGAAGGTCGCTGAACTCCAGCACCATCTCAGTTACCAGGTCGGTCTTGGCCAGCATGGCGGCACGCTCGGCCAGGGCTGGATCGCTGCCAATCGCTGCGGCAATTTTCCTGGCCAGCGCGGCTACGCGAACGGCTTTGTCGTAAACGCTGCCGAGCTTTTCCTGAAAGACAATCGGCTTTAGCCGTTCGATACGGTCTTCCAAGCGGATTTTGGAGTCTGTTTCGTAGAAAAATGCAGCGTCAGCAAGGCGTGGGCGAATCACTTTCTCGTTACCGGAGACAACCTGAGAAGGATCTTTGCTCTCAATGTTGGCGACGGTAATAAACAGAGGCAGCATTGCGCCATCGGCACCCACCACGTGGAAGTATTTCTGGTGTTCCGCCATGGAGGAAATCAGAGCTTCTGCAGGGACTGCCAGGAACCGCTTGTCGAAACGCCCCATCAGCGGCACCGGCCATTCGTTCAGGCCGGTAACTTCGTCCAGAAGATCTTCACTGATTATTGCTTTAGCACCGGCCTCGGTTTCAGCAAGAGTGCTGACACCAAAACGGATCTGCTCGCGGCGCTTGGCGAAATCGGCGATGACATAACCTTCCTGCTCGAGGACAACTTCGTAATCCGCAGGTGTTGGAATGATCAGTGCTTTCGGGCAATGGAAACGATGGCCCCGGGTTTTGTTGCCGGGAGTCAGCCCCATGATGGGCGCATCAATGATCTTGTTACCGAACAGCATAACCAGCCAGTGCACAGGCCGGACAAACTCCGTGCGGTGGGCACCCCAGCGCATACGCTTGGGAATTGGCAGTGACGCCAGCGACTGCTCAACCAGTCCGGACATCAGATCGACCGTTGGTTTGCCCTGCTCAACGGTGCGATAGACCAACCAGGCACCTTTATCAGTTTCCAGAGTGTCGAGCTGATCCGGGGTTATGCCCAGAGACGTGGCAAAACCGGTAAGGGCTCGGGTCGGGTTGCCGGAATCATCGAAGGCGGCTTTGACGGCCGGGCCCCGCTTTTCAACCGGTTTGTCCGGCTGGGCATCAGCCAGGTTGCGAATGCGAACGGCCAGACGGCGCGGCGCGGCGAAGGCTTCTACCATGCCAAATGCGATACCGGCATCTTCCAGGCCCTTGGTAATACCCTGAGTGAACGCTTCAGACAGTGGCTTGAGTGCTTTCGAGGGCAGTTCTTCAACGCCCAGTTCGACCAGAAAATCCTGCTTTGCCATGATTATGCGTTTCCCTCTGCCTGTTGTTCCTGCTTCGCTTTTTTACCTTTCTTGCCGTTGGCCTTGTTATCGGCCGCTTCGGCTAGGGCCAGCACTTCTTTGCGCAGGGCCTCCGGGGCTAACGGGAAGCCGAGTTTGCGCCGGCTGTCGAAATACGCCTGGGCGACGGCTCGGGCCAGAGTGCGCACACGCAGGATAAAGCGCTGACGCTCGGTGACCGATATAGCGTGGCGGGCGTCCAGCAAATTGAAGGTGTGAGAGGCCTTCAGAACCTGCTCGTACGCAGGCAGGGCCAGACCCGCTTCGATCAGCCGGGCACTTTCACGTTCGTGGACATCAAAGCTTTGGAACAGGAACTCGACATCTGCGTACTCAAAGTTGTACGCGGACATTTCCACTTCCTGCTGGTGGAACACGTCACCGTAGGTGACGACACCGTCAGGGCCTTCTGTCCAGACCAGGTCGTAAACGCTGTCGACGCCTTGCAAGTACATGGCGATGCGCTCAAGACCGTATGTGAGCTCGCCGGTAACCGGGTAGCATTCAAGGCCGCCCACCTGCTGGAAGTAGGTAAACTGGGTGACTTCCATTCCGTTCAGCCAGATTTCCCAGCCCAGACCCCAGGCGCCCAGCGTGGGCGATTCCCAGTTGTCTTCCACAAAGCGGATATCGTGTACCAGCGGGTCAAGTCCCAAGGCTCTCAGCGAGTCAAGATAGAGTTCCTGAAGGTTATCCGGCGATGGCTTGAGTACCACCTGAAACTGATAGTAGTGCTGCAGGCGGTTCGGGTTTTCGCCGTAACGGCCGTCGGTGGGGCGGCGGCTCGGCTGCACATACGCAGCATTCCAGGTTTCCGGCCCGATGGCCCGCAGGAAGGTGGCCGGGTGAAATGTACCGGCGCCCACTTCCATGTCCAGTGGCTGAAGTACCACGCAGCCGTGCTTCGCCCAGAAGTTTTGCAGGGTCAGAATCAGGCCCTGAAAGGTCCTGGTGTCCGAATTCTTGCTGTTCATTGCCGTGTCTGTCGCGTTGTTTGTCACTGCGGATGCCTGCTGGTCAGTCTGTGTGTAGCGCCCCGTTAATTCCCGAGGCACTCTCTGAGCCGTTCTTCGAGTGAGCTTTCGAGCCGCTCGCAAGAGGGTCATTGCGAAAAAAGGCGCATTATACGCTCGCCAAAGCGGTATTTCTAAGTAGTCTTCATCCTGTTGATTTTGAACTAGAAGAACGTCAGCCCTACGGAGAAGAGCTTTTCAACTTCCCGCACCCGGGATTTGTCTACCAGGAACAGGATCACGTGATCATCTGGCTGCACCCGCAGATGGTCATGGGCGATCAGTACTTCGTTATGACGGACAATCGCACCGATGGTCGCGCCTTGGGGCAGGTTGATTTCATCAAGCCGTCTGCCAACTACCTTGGAGGATTTGTGGTCCCCGTGGGCAATGGCTTCGATGGCCTCAGCAGCGCCCCTGCGCAGTGAGTGAACGTTTACAACGTCGCCCCGGCGCACATGAGTAAGCAGGCTGCCGATGGTGGACTGCTGGGGGGAAATCGCCACATCTATTTCGCCGCCCTGAATCAGATCTACGTAGTCCGGGTTGTTGATCAGGGTAAATACCTTGCGGGCGCCCAGACGCTTGGCCAGCAACGACGCCATGATATTGGCTTCGTCATCGTTGGTAACGGCGCAGAACACATCGGTATTTTCGATATTTTCTTCCAGCAGTATGTCTTTGTCAGCCGCATTGCCTTCCAGCACGACCGTCTTGCGCAGATTTTCGGAGAGCAGCACACAGCGTTCGTGGTTACGCTCAAGCAGCTTTACCTGATAGCGGTTTTCCAGAGTGTGGGCCAGGCGCTGGCCTATGTTGCCGCCGCCGCAGATAAAAATACGCTTGTAGTTTTTGACCAGAGGTTGCAGCTCGCTCATAACCGAGCGGATGTGATCGGCGCCGGCGATAAAAAATACCTCGTCGCCGTCTTCAAGCACGGTGTCGCCCTTAGGCATAATGGCCCGGTCTTTACGGAAAATGGCAGCAACCCGGGTCTCAATCTTGGGCATGTGAGTGCTCAGATAGGACAGCTCGCGACCAACCAGCGGGCCGCCTTCTGTGGCACGAATTGCTGCCAGCCGGACCAGACCCTTGGAGAACTCCAGCACCTGCAGGGCGCCCGGGTACTCGATCAGCCGTGTGATGTGTCGAGTAACCAGGTGCTCCGGACTGATCATGACGTCAATTGGAAAACCGCCCTTCCCAAAGAGCTCGTTGCTGGAGAGATAGGCGCTGGCCCGCACTCGGCTGATTTTGGTGGGCGTGCTGAACAGGATACTGGCAACCTGACAGGCGACCATGTTGGTTTCGTCGCTGTTGGTGACGGCGATCAGCATGTCGGCGTCATCCGCACCTGCCTGTCGCAAAACAGACGGGTAGGAGGCGTTGCCCTGCACCGTGCGAATATCGAGGCGATCCTGCAGCTCACGCAGCCTTATCGCGTCTGTGTCGATGACCGTTATATCGTTGGCTTCGCTGGCCAGATTTTCAGCCAGCGTGCCGCCCACCTGGCCGGCACCGAGAATCAGGATCTTCATAGTTCAGGTTTCTCCAGTACGGCATAGAAAAAGCCGTCATGGCTGATTGGATCGGGAAGAAGTTGTCGCCCCGCGCCCATATCGCATCCCCACTGAACCTCGGGCTCAATAAGCGCGGCGCAGCTCTGTTGTTTAAGAAACCTCTGGATTATACGGTGGTTTTCCTGGGGGAACACGGAGCAGGTTGCATAGACCAGGCGCCCGCCCGGTTTGAGTACAGTCCACATGGCTTCCAGCAGTCCGAGCTGTATAGCGGCCAGTGGCACAACGTCGGTTTCCCGGCGCAACAGTTTGATGTCCGGGTGGCGACGGATAACGCCGCTGGCGCTGCAGGGAACATCCAGCAGAATACGATCGAACGCCTGGCCGTCCCACCACTGTTCAATGTCGGCGGCATCTGCCTGTAGCAGGCTGGCGCGTAAATCCAGGCGGTCGAGGTTTTCCTGAACCCGGGGTAGGCGCGCAGCCGATTCGTCGATGGCAACCACTTCAGACAGTTCTGCCTGGCTTTCGAGAATGGCACAGGTTTTTCCGCCAGGTGCAGCGCAGGCGTCCAGAACCCGCTGTCCCGGCGCCAGATCCAGCAGCGTGGTGCAAAGCTGCGCGGCTTCGTCCTGAACGCTGACAGCGCCGTCGGCAAACCAGGGTAGCTGATCAACCTGCACCGGCCTGGCAAGCTGTATACCCTGAGGCGCAAAGCGGGTGGCGGTCGCCTCAATACCGGCTTCATTCAACAGCGCCAGATACTCGTCGCGGCTAAAGCGCAGGGCGTTCACTCTCAGTGTCATGGGCGCCTGGGCGTTATTCGCCTCAAGAATCTGCTGCCAGTTGTCGGGCCAGTTATGGCGTAGTTTTTCCACCATCCAGATGGGGTGGCTGAAGCGGCTGGCGTCGTTTTCCGGCTCCGGAGCCCCTTCGCGCTCGGCAGCCCGCAAAACAGCATTTACCAGACCAGTGAGGTGAGGCTTGTCGAGAGCTCGGCAGGCCTCCACGGTTTCATTGAGAATGGCATAGGTTGCCTGCTGGCTGAAGCGCAGCTGAAACAGCGCGATCAGCATAAGGTGATGAACAATGCGATCTGGTTTCTTTATTGGCTTTTTCAGCCGGCTGCCCAGCTCACTGTCGAGGCGATGAAACCAGCGACATGTGCCATAGCAAAGCGCCTGAAGCACCGGGCGCTCGTTGAGGGCAAGGCGTTGCAGGGCCGGAGGCAGGCACTGGGACAAAGACTCGCCGTTTTCCACTGCCAACAGAACATCGGCCGCAATGGCGCGCATGGGCTGATCGTAGTCGCCCATATCAGTGCAGCCCCTGTCCGGGTAAAAGCAGTTGTTTGCCGCCGTTAATCAGGTCATTCACGCTCTGGGCGCGTGACCCTGGCAGCTGCAAACGGGTGATGCGCAGGGTGCCGGTACCGCAGGCAATATCGATACCGCCCCGTTCCCGCTGTATCACGGTGCCGGCGGGCTTCTGACTAATCTCACCGATGGCAGCGGCCTCGTGGATCCTCAGGCGCTGCTGTTCCAAATCGGTGAAGGTGCCGGGCCAGGGGTTGAAGGCGCGAATCAGGCGCTCGATGGCAGAGGCATCCTGCGACCAGTCGATATGACCTTCGTCCTTGGAGAGTTTGTGAGCGTAACAGGCCTGTTCGTCATCCTGGGCTTCGCCTTGGAGCTCGCCCTTTCCCAGCAGATCCAGTGCTTCTACAATGGCCTGGCCACCCAACTCGGCGAGGCGATCATGAAGGCTGCCGCCCGTATCGTTTGCATCTATGGTGGTCCGGGATTTCAGCAGCATGTCGCCGGTATCCAGGCCTTTGTCCATCTGCATGATGGTAATGCCGGTTTCTTTATCGCCGGCGGCAATGGCGCGCTGGATAGGCGCCGCACCACGCCAGCGCGGCAAAAGAGAGGCGTGAATGTTGAGGCAACCGTGGTCAGGAATGCTCAAAACCGCTTCCGGCAGAATCAGTCCGTAGGCCGCAACGATCATGATATCGGGCTGGAGATCTGCGAGTTCTTGCTGTGCATCCGGGGTTTTCAGGCTTTCCGGCTGGAATACCGGAATGCCATTGTCCAGAGCAACCTGTTTAACGGGACTGGGCTGAAGCTTGCGGCCACGGCCTGCTGGCCGGTCCGGCTGGGAGTAAACGCCCACAATGGAGTGGTGGGTGCCCAGCAGCGCTCTCAGGGCGGTTGCTGCAAAATCCGGAGTGCCGGCAAAAACGAGTCGCACGGTGTTGGGTCTCTGTTTCGTTGAATACGAAAAGACCGGGCCAAGGCCCGGTCCAGTACGTTTTACAAACTACTTATACTCGCTTCAGGCACATTCCTCAGGCCGTATTTACGCACTTTGTTTTTGAAGCTTTTCCAGCTTCTTGCGGATGCGGCTGCGCTTGAGGTTGCTGAGGTAGTCGACAAACAATTTGCCGTTCAGGTGATCCATTTCGTGCTGGATGCAAACCGCCAGCAGGCCCCGGGCTTCGATTTCAAAAGGCTTTCCGTCACGATCCAGCGCACGAATGATGCAGTGCTCTATCCGCTCGACGTCTTCATAAAAACCGGGTACCGAGAGGCAGCCTTCCTGCATGGCTTCGCGCTCGCCATCCAGAACCTCAACCTCTGGGTTGATAAACACCCTCGGTTCAGTCTTGTCGTCGGACAGGTCCATAACGATGATCTGCTTGTGCACGTTCACCTGCGTAGCGGCCAGGCCAATGCCGGGCGCATCGTACATGGTCTCGAACATGTCGTCGATCAGCGTAAGGTCAGCGTCCGTCAGTTCATCAACCGGCTTGGCGATGGTGCGCAGACGTGGATCCGGGTATTCGAGAATGTCTAGTATCATAGTGCTCGTACTTTTGGCCTGTATGACGAACGCCAGGGTTTCTGACTGGCATTCTTTATGGCTTTAGCCTGACTTTATAACGTTGTCTTTTGTAACCGTGTGAAAGCGATCTCTGAAATGCGACAGCGTACTGCGCAAATTGTTCCTCTCACATTAATATGAGTAGAGCCGTGCTCCTTTAGGTACATTATCCAACAATTCGTCGATTGAGTACAAACTGATCAGGCAATAGTTAAAATCTCATGCAAATGGCATAGAATTTACTGGAAGAACAAAACATAACATCACAATTTGCGAGACTTCTTCTATAGTAACTTGCATAACAACGTAATAAGCTGCAGACAACTGGCTGCATCCTTACCAGAATTCACAGAATCAAGGCACGCGATCAAGGACTTAGACAATGAGGAAACTGCTGTACGCTCTGGCAGCCACAATGCTGCTATTAACCTCCTGGGCTCACGCTGCACCAGAACTGCGGTCTGATCATCCTGAGCGTTACACTGTTGTAAAAGGTGACACTCTCTGGGACATTTCCGGGCGTTTTCTGAGTAACCCATGGTATTGGCCCGAAATCTGGCACGTTAACCCGCAGGTCGCCAACCCTCACCTGATCTATCCGGGTGATCGTCTTGCTCTGGTCTATATTGACGGCAAACCCCGGATCACCAAGGTATCGTCCAACAACGGTATTGTGAAACTGTCACCGCAGGTGCGTTCCGAGCAGATTGATACACCGATTCCTGCAATCCCTCTGGACGCCATCAGCAGCTTCCTGACAGATACCCGGATCGTCAGCGCGGATTTGATCAACCAGGCACCCTATGTGCTGGAAGGTAAAGGCGGCCGCATCCTGACCGGAGCGGGCGATCGTGTCTATGCCCGCGGTGAGAAGCCGGCCGACAAGGTAGGTGTATTCCGCCGCAGTAAGGAGTTTGTTGATCCGGATACCGGAGAGTTTCTCGGCCTGGAAGCACGCAGTATCGCCCGCGGTAACATCGCCGCCGAAAACGGTGATGTGCTGACTCTGGATCTGACCCGCTCCAGTGAAGAGGTGCGTATTGGGGACCGTTTGCTGGTTGGTGAAGATCGTCGCCTGACCACCAACTTTGTGCCCAGCTCCCCTGCCCAGCAGATCGAAGGCAAAATGATATCGGTAGATGGCGGTGTCACCCAGATTGGTCAGTACAATGTGGTTGCCATTAACCGAGGCAGTCGCGAAGGTCTGGAAGCCGGCAACGTGATGGCCATTCTGAAAAGTGGCAATCTGGTGCGCGACCCCATCACCGATGAGACCATCGAGCTGCCCTCCGAGCGAGCCGGCCTGCTTATGGTATTCCAGGTTTATGAAAAGATGAGCTACGGCCTGATACTGCAGGCGACTCGTGCGCTGTCGGTTGGCGACAAGGTTACCAACCCCTGATCTCATAATCGGTTAATCAAAGGCCGGGCCAGGAAGGCCCGGCTTTGTTGTCTTCAAGGATGATGCTGTGTTTTCCTCTCCTTCTGCGCAGTGGCTGTTTCTTACCTGTTTGCCCAAGTTCGGGCGCGCCCGTCGGCGGGCCATGCTCGCAACAATCCCCGACCTTACTGATCTTCTCGCCAAAAACTCCGCGACACTCCGGGCGCATGGCCTGCATGCTGAAACGGTGGCGGCAATCCTGGCGTGGCAACATCAGGATGAAGCCAGTGCCTCAGTGAGCACAGTTCGGCAGATCCTGCTGGATTGTGCGCGGCATGGCATTGATATCGTGAGCTGGCAGAGCTCCAATTATCCGGAAGCGCTGAGGCACATCCATGATGCGCCGCTGGTGCTGTTCGCCCGGGGTGATGTTCGCCTTTTGAGTTACGAACAGATTGGTATTATTGGCAGTCGCAACGCCACGCCTGCGGGGCTGGATCATGCCCGGCGCTTTGCGGCAGAGCTGAGCAACCGCAATCTGCTGGTAACCAGTGGCCTTGCACTGGGTGTTGATGGTGCAGCCCATGCCGGAGCCCTTGATGCGGGGTACGCGACAATTGCAGTCATCGGCTGTGGCCTTGATCGCATCTACCCAAACCAGCATCGTCGGCTTGGAGAGCGGGTCATCGACAATGGCCTGATGGTATCTGAGTATCCGCCCGGCACGCCCGCAAGGGCTGCGCATTTTCCCCAGCGTAATCGTATTATCAGTGGACTGAGCCGTGGCATTCTGGTGGTTGAGGCCGGTTTGAAGAGTGGTTCCCTGATCACCGCCCGCATGGCTCTGGAACAAGGACGCGAGGTTTTCGCCATTCCCGGATCCATTCACAGCCCGGTGGCGCGTGGATGCCACCATTTGATCAAACAGGGTGCCAGCCTCGTTGATACAGTCGACGATATTCTGGAAGAACTGGGTGCGTCCTGGTCACTACCTGCCGGTTGTGGAGCACCAGATCAGACGGCCGTGAAGCCATCGGGGAGCAGGCTGGCGGCTGCGAGCCCGGTGGATGCGTTGGACAGCCGCGAAATCGCGGTGTTTGAGGCATTAGGGTATGATCCCCAGTCAACCGATGCACTGTGTTCGGCAACTGGTCTTCCGGCCGATCAGCTTGTTCAGTCTCTTCTGCTTCTTGAGCTTGAAGGGCTGGTGAGCTCCGCCCCCGGAGGTTTCCAGAAAATCGCCTGAGCCCGGTGCGATGATTCATCCCGTTTTTGGTCTGAAAACATCAGCATGGCTGCGCTCAACGCTTTAAACGAACAGCAGTTACAGCTTGCCTGCAGTGCGATCCTGCAGGGCGGCGTTATCGCCTACCCCACTGAGGCTGTCTGGGGTCTGGGGTGCGATCCCTGGAGCTTTCAGGCGGTAACACGCATTCTTGAACTCAAGAACCGACCGGTGGAAAAAGGCTTGATTCTGGTGGCTGCGTCTGTTGAACAGATTCGCTTTCTGCTGAACCCCCTGCCCGAAGC
>TARA_R110002111_G_scaffold240269_1_pt1 | contig 24894 bp, 14 predicted proteins | sample TARA_R110002111 | Tara Oceans TARA_R110002111 (sample SAMEA4397363) | marine metagenome | biome: Polar Biome; feature: [ZZZ] marine water layer (ENVO:01000295); material: water (ENVO:00002006), including particulate matter (ENVO:01000060) such as... | depth 199 m | reverse complement strand
TCGCCAGGAATGTTTAAACCAGCATTGGTTTTTAAGCCTGGCAGACGTTCAGGAACAAATTGACCAGTGGCGGCTGGACCACAACGAAAACCGCCCACACAGCTCACTGGGAAATCAGACCCCGGTGGAGTTTGCGAAAAAATATTCTACCCTAATCGAGTGGAATTTGGATCTCATAGTAAAGGGGATCGCTTTCCGATTTAGCCTGCATTGGGTTGAATTCTTCAGTTGACCTTCGCCATTTCCAGTTGGTAAACACCTGCCTAGAAGATTCATCTGGAATATCCTGGGGCTCGGTATTGTTTGGCCGACGATCTTCGCCCTCCGCCGAACTAAGCGGTTCCATTCTCATATCAGAACGAAGAATACGGCGTTTGGCTTTCTCTCGCAGGCGTTCATAGAGAGGCTTGTGGGGCATCTCCCACCGGTTTGCTACTGTCAGATGGCTCACGGGAATCATAGCAATAATGTCTTCCATGAGTTCCAGTCCATAGGCAGTTCCATTTTGCCCTGATTCATCATCTTTGTTGTAGTACCTCTTGACTGTCGCGTTATGGCTCCCATGGTGCCCGACTTTGTAGAGTCGTGTTCGCTTTAATAAATCGTGGGTATCAATGGTTTTGCCGTCGACTTCAAATTTAAGATTTTGCCAGGAAATCCAGTTTCCTACCTGGGCATCACCTACGAATAAAAAGACATCGCCTTCACCGGGATTACCCGTTTCCAGTGCGAGCACCAGAGAAGTATTGTTAGTGTCACTATCGAGATGTAAACCGAGTGTATTTGCCGACATCAGCCAGTCCGAATCGATTTTTCGCCAATCCTGCCCTTGAACCTGATAGTTTTGCTTCAGAAACGACTTGGCAACTTTCCATTCTTTATCCATTTTTGGGGAATTTGGATTCAGATTTCCTCGAGCATTGATTTCCCACCCCACTTGATCGAATGGTTTACGAATATAATCCGGAAGTCCGCCATCGATACCCAAGGCAGGGCTATATGCAAAACCACTCAGGTTGGCAGATGGTGTCAGGTACGTTTCGTGACAGGATGAATGACCATGCTCATCCGTCTCGCCACGTACTTTCGTCGGCAGGTCTTTTTTCAGCAGTGTAACGTCAGTTGGCGGTCCCAGTACATACGCTCTTAACTGCGGTTGATCCATAATAGGAATCACCTCACCGGGAGTACAATAGCAGGTCTGTTTTGCGCGTAAACGTAGCAGGTTAATAGCGAGTTCACACATCGTTGGTTCTGTTCGTTCCTTCTTCACACCAGCCTGTCCGGCAAAACCACGTATTCCCTGACAGATTTTCTCATCGCGTTCAATATCTTCCGCTATTTGTTTATTTTCCGTTCTGGACTTCAGGTCACCGATAATATCCTGCAAATTTTTCGGTATATCCTGCTTGGGAACTGAATGAAAATCGTGAACAGCCTTTAACTGCTGATAGGGGACATACTCAGCAAGATTCACCTCTGTTCTTTTGAGAGATTCATATTTTTTCATTGCCTTGTCAATGATGTGGCGGGCTGTTCCATGCTTACTCCGCAATACATCTGCCTGATCGTTTCCGATCTCTTCTGTCCAAGCTGCACAGAATTTATTAATCTCGAACCCTCCATTATCGTAGTCTTTCAAAAATGGAGAATCTTTCAGCACAAATCCTGAAAGATGATCTACGTGCTCGTGTGTGCCAACAACAATATCCAGGATACCACCGGTAACCTCTCTGATATTTTGCATCACCTGGCGCAGTCGATCTCCTCCGTTTTTCTGCCAGCTGTGCACACCACAGTCAATTAGAATGTGAAAAGCATTTTGTTCTTTTTTTTGATTTATGGAAAGTAGAAAGCAATCCCCCAGGCCCTGGCGGTACATCCTAATCTGTAATACTCCTCCCTCCGATTTGGCAGGTTTCAATTCATCCTCATCATCATCAGCAGGCGATAGTCGAGTTTCCGTTGAAACATGTTTTCTACGCGTTTTTTTTTTGGCCATCAATATGCCTCATACTGCTCTGCGTGGCTATGCACAAATGCCAATGCTTCGGATTGACGTTGCTGTTTTTTGGTCCGCTTAGACAAGCCAAAACGAACGATTGCCTGATACCCGTGAATTTCGATCTGTTTCCGATAAAACGCCATCTGATTTTCAATGCGGCGCTCACTCAAAATATTTTTAACGATGCTGTATTCGATTACGCCCTTATCCGGATTTAGAATCAAACTACATCCTCCCCGATGACGAAACATCAGTTTCTCAGGTTCATCACTATCATAGTGGTTGTAGACCATCTCATCTCCGTTCGCATCAAGCAGAGGCAAACATAAGCTTTGCGTCAGAATGATCAGCAGTTCCGTTTGTGTCCTGCCATCCTGATGAACCCGCGTCGTTGGCCGAAGAGAGAAAACTTCAATCGGAGGTTTTTTTTTCTGTTGACCGAATAATGGTGAGATCTTTACCTGTGAAACATCGAATCGGTCTTTAAGATAACGCCGAATATCTATTCCAAATGTCTTTGCAATCTCGTGAACCAGTTCGTTAAGTTCCATATTTTCCGCTAGTTTGAGCGTAAGAAATCGATGTCGCAGCCATTGGTGAAGAAACTTCTTGAAGACCCGCTCATTGATGAAAATAGCTTCACGAATATCGCGATCTGATTTCCGGGCTTCGCTTCCTACTCCTGTCCAGATCGCTTCCAAAAGTTTATTTGCAGCCAAGTCAGCATCCTTTTCATCTCGTTTTCCCTCGTAAGGATTAATCATCAAAAAGATTTCATTCGCAACTTGCAGGCTTCTGCTGTTATTCGGTTCGTTTGTCTGAGTTCTGTCAGATGGGGAAACATCAGGTTCCTCTTCGACTTCCTTCGGAACGAGATGATCGGCTAATTCTGACATTCCTCCTTCCGCCTGGTACAGACCTGCCATTGATCGCATCAGGTTACGAGGTGGTAAAAAACGATTGAGAGTTTGTGGATCCCAGTTCCTCTCCTTAAACCTGACCCAGTGTAAAGACTCTTCGCCCAGGTTATTCACATCATGAGGAAAAATCCCGCGCGCCCTGAATGCTTCTATAAAAGCAATCCGGTACTTCACTGTGTCGTCAGGATACAAATCCAAATCCGCAGTAATGAGAGCGCGTAAATAATCTCCAAACGTGATATCGAGGGGAGGGAGATAGTCAATCGCCCGAACACAAATTCTGAGGACCCGTTCTGCCGCATGCGTTGCTTCTTCGGCAAAGCGATTCGTTAAATCCGGATGAATATCCCCATCCGGCAAAATACCCGTTCCATTGGTTGCAAGCCGACGTAAATCTCTGACCCGGTTCTCGAAGATTCGGATAAAAGCATCGAAAACAGCTGCAACCAGAATTGCGCCGCGTGCGTGGGGTTCAGTCGTACGCCCGAGTTCTTTCGGATTCGGAGCCTGCCTGTTTCCGTATTCATCGAACTGTCCTAACGCATTGCGGAGTGCGCTTCCTCTTCCCGTAGACCTTGCAAATTGAGCTGCCAGTTGCGCCAGAAGGTTGTTTTTCTGCAGATTACCTCGAGTTTTTTGAATCTGATCGTTTAACAGATGGGGGATCGAAAAGTGCTGGAAAATAGCAACGATATCTGATAAGGCTTCATGAAATGCGAGCATGTCTGGATTTGAGACGGAGTCGAGCAAACGGCGATTGATCCCGTCGAGTATTGCGTGTGTCGTTTCATGCGCAACAATATCGTATGAGAGACATGTAAACACCAGACCGCCGGGGAGTTCCTCTCGTGGATCATTCGTTTGTGCATTGAAATAGCCAAACAATAAAGCGACTTTCACTGGAGAGTAGTAAGCGTTATCTTGTCGCAGTGCGTGTGGATAGATCCTCAGTTGGGGGACGAATCGTTTCTCAGTCTCTCTGATATACCTTCCTTTTTCGTCGATATAACGTTCGCGCCATAACATGCGACGTCCCAGGATTCGTTCAAAATTCTCAATCGTTTTCATTGCCACCGCATAAACCATCTGTTGATGAAATTGAGGATTACTCAATGATGGTGTATGTCCGTTATTTGCGAGAGAACTTCGTGAATTTAGATCGACGGGAGAATATAACCGTCGACTGGCTGGATCGATATCAATCACCTGTAAATATTCGCCAACGGGACCAGCTTCTAATTCTTCCCAGCGAATGCTGAGTTCGGAAGTACTGATTTCGAAATTATCTAACTGAATCGCCAGCGACGGATCGAGCGAATAGACACGCAGTTTCCTAATCGAAGGAGTATCATAGAAACTATTCATCAGCTGACTGTTTCCTGTTTACCTGAAATATCGTAATCAAAATAGTCACTTGTAATATCATCCGCCAGTACAGAAACGGAGTTCTTTTCACCCTAATCCCGCTTGCGGAAAAGGGAAGTCGGATGGTTTTTTATAACTTGGGTCAGGTAGATGTTTCCGAATCGCAGCGTCACAAACCGCGTATCCCCAATTCATCAGGCGCTGCCGAATAATGGGTTTTAATTTGCCGAGTCGAGTATCGATTCTGGCCAGATCGGTTGTTTTTCCGAAGTCGCATTTCAGCGCATTAGATAGTTTGTAATTCGCTATGTCCGTATGAATTCCCCAATAGGCTCCCTGATGCGGATCTTCGGGATTCAGAAAATCTTCGATAACAATACGACGTCGCAGACTACATACCTGATGTTGCAGCAAATCAATCAGCCGTCGAGAATGCCGTGCCCAGTCATCTTTGGGGTTCAAATCGTCTGCCATGTTCTGCCCTCCATCACTGATCAATACGGTTTTATATCGCTTGTAGACGGTTTCTAAACCGAGGTTGTCGTAAACCCCTCCATCTGTGAGAACCGCATCTGTTCGTAGATGTTTTAGTGTGGGAGATGTTTTTTGGGGAATACCCGGTTTGAATTTAAAGCCATCCAAGGGAATTCGGAGTGGAGACAAGAAGGGAGGAAATGCTGAAGACCCCGCAACGGCCGTTGCGATAGGCAAATCCGGTTTCATAATCATTCCGATCCGGTAGTCTGCCATATAAGGTTTTGAAAATCGCCAGATCGAACCAGTTTTGACATTGGTTGCATTGATCACAAATCGCGGTTCATCCGGAAGATCCTGCAAGCTCTTGCTTGCGAATAGTTTGTCGTCGTAAGCGTTTGCTACTTCTTCGCTGATATCCGACCAGGGATTGATTACCCCCCAGCCGACCGCAGAATAATCGATCGTATGATCCGCGAGAGAGCAAATCGGCTCGACAACATTCTCCAGCAAACTTTCTTTGCTAAAGTGATCCGACTTAAGCGTATACCATTGAAGACCTAACCAGGCGTTTGTGATTGATCCCCCAGAGACACTTGAGAACCGATTAATCTTTTCCAGTAATCCTAATTCGTTGAGTCGAATGAGTGCACCCAGATGAAAGATCATAGCTCGAAATCCACCGCCGGAGAGACAGAGGCCAATGCCATCTTCAAGTTTAGAAGGAGCTTCATCTGCTTGAAGTGGTGAGTGTTCATCTGCTGAAGCTTCTAATTTATTCAATGGGGTGGGCATCGCTTACTCCTTAGGCATGTAGCCAAAACGACCACGTATTCACTATCTGCCAGTGTATCCTAGTGCACATAACTGCCGGTAAGCAACTAAAACACAGAGAATCCTCCAGATTTTCCTCCTATCAAAAAGTGTAGTTTAGTTCAGTTACCATATTCCCAAACAGATAATGTTAAAATGAATTATAAATACAAGACTCAAACGATCACACTCTGCGCAGATTGATTCTCATGTACACAATAAATGCCAATGTAGTATATGTACGTAGATTTGGACCGAGAACCATAATGAGAGACACTTGGGTAAAATCTGATGCGCTCTGAAAAACAGGGAAATCAACAACATACAAGCAAAGCAGTCTTGTATCATTCATGAGGGCAGACCAGTTCCTGCAAGAAGAAACCATGAGCGACATGAAACGAAACAAGAGCAATATCCGAAAGTACAGTTATGTTAATTTGAGTTTGAGAAGCTGGCATGTGATTCAAATCATTGTAGGCTGCCCCTGAATAGAGTCTCGCCGTTCAGGTTTTCTATTCGCTATAATTTAGAAAATCCCCCTAAATGGCCGCATCTTTCTGTTTAGACGAGACGGTGAAACCTATCTTAAATCCCATAAATTATAGTTTATCGGGGAAATATTTCAGGTCTGACTATTTGTGTATTGTAAACTTCTTACAGAATGTGAACATAATATTCATGAATCCTGGACTGTGACCACTAAGCACTACTAACCATTCTGGAGAATTGAGAAATGTCAGCTACCTTTCGCTGTGCTTTGACAATATTTATCGCACTGATTTCAGGAACTCCCGGGATCTGTAATACAAGATTTGGTGATACCGTAATTTGCCCCGTTGAGACCCCATTTTCTGCGTTACCTTCAGTAACGGAAATAACCAAAACCACTTCAGAGTCGGGTAACAGTGAAGATCAGGACTGTAAAAAAAAGACATGCCAGAAAAAATGCTTTGTTGATGCTGTTTTTTTGAAAGCGGCCCGGTTTCCCATCAATGAATTTGGAACCTGTGGCCAGGTCTATGAGACTGATGCTGTAATTATTTACGAAGACATGGTTCTGCAGTCTCAAGGCAATGGGAACTATCTCGTTAAATTCGTAGTGGAAACACCGAACATTCCTGTAACCATGAGACTCCAGTTCGTGATTCAAGAACAGCAATGTGGCAATCAGGGGAAATATAAATCAATTGGTACGATTACTCTGCCCCCAATTACCATTGATCCCTCCCAGCAAAACAGCAACTCGGCCGGCCGATTCTCCGTGGTTACACACCGGGGTTATTCGAATCTTCTAAATAAGTGTCACTGCGAGTTGAAAACAAAATATAAAGTTGTCCGACGCGGCACCGCCAGATTTGGGTCACTCTCGAATTCAACTGCTTTTCAGTATTAACCAGCAGAAACTGCCGACCGAAAATCAACTCTGAAAAACCAGTTTTACGCAAAGTAAGGCTGGTTTTTTCTTTAGGGTTTCGTGATTCGAATAACCGGATATCTACACGAAGGCCACATGTAAACATTTCCACAAAATCGGAACAACCGTTTAATTTTAACAGCCTTTCCCTCCGATAGAGAACAAACAGAACCATGTAGCACGCAGGACCAGTATACAGAGTGGTGATGTCCCAGTGCTTATTTTAACCCTTACCAATATCCAATAATTTTATTGTACCAAGGATGGTAAAATGTTACGGGCTCTCGGAATCATCTTTCTCGTCTTATTAGTGATGTTGACGGCGGTCGGTGGAGGCTTTCTCAGCCACTTCCTGACCCGGATGAATTCGCCTCAGGTTCAGAACCACCAACTCGGTCAGGTAAACCACTCCGTCAGTCCGGGCGGATATCCAGCGAATTACGAATCCGCTCCCCTGCCTTTTCCCCAGTCCAGTCAAATGCAGGCTGTACCAATTCAACCGCAGCTCAACCAGATCCCTGTCAATGTCACCCAAACTCCAGTCTCGCAGCATTCGACCACACTTAGGCAAGTCAAAGCCGTCACAGCCGCATCTACTCAAACAATGCTCGCTCCCGCTGTTGCCCTGCAAGCCGCTGTAGACAACACATTTAAAATTACACAAGTTGAATGTGATGGAGATATTATCTGGAAAGGTGATGGCTTACTGAATCATGGAAAGAAGGAAGTCTTGATCAAATCGGGAGGCCCCTTAACCATCACCATTGAAAATAATAGTAGTGCTGTTTTTACAAGCCCCAATGACATTAAATCATTCACTCTTACGTCTCCTTCTACTGACAATAAGATAGAGAGTGCCCCTCCAGTTCTATTCAACAACAATAAAAATATTAAGGCCACCTTTAACTTGGGAACCGGTTTTCAAGCTGGTCCCTATAGCTTAGGACTGGAAACAAATTCTAATCTGACTTGGAAGGAAGAAGGGCAAAAAACCAATATCGTTTACCCCAATACCAGCCTGAAACCCACAATCAGTTTTGTATCGGTCCACCAATATGAAAATACTGATCCTAGCTTTGTTTCAACTAACATATACGAGATTTATGATGGCTACCTGCGTGTCAAATTGTCTTCTGCATCAGGTAAAGAGAAATTTATCTTAGTAAATGATAATCAAGTCTTTGTCAAAGAAATTGAAGTATTGAGACGCCAGCGTTTCACCGACTCAAGTGATGTTTGGCAATACGAGTTAAATGTCCCACTCAGGTCTGAGACTTCTGGAACAATCTACGCTTTACATGAGCAGGATTCCTCTCATGCCTATTCGGATAATGGGATCAAGGTAAAAGGAGCAACTTACATCCGCGATGGCCTTGTTGTAACAACTCAACTTGTTCAGACGGATGATGAAAAAACACCCCTGAATTTCCTGAGCGAAAATAATTACTTTACAAACCAGACTGAATTCGAGATCGAATTTACATTTCGATCTACAGGAGGTGGAAATGCAAATGGCTCGCAGTTGGTCGTACATGATTCCAAGGGAACTCAACTAGCAGTTAAGAATGTACCCGATTCGACGGGAAGTCCCCAATCTGTTGAGATCCCTGTGGATTTAATCAGCGTCGGCAAATACACGCTTGTCCCTAGTCTCATGCAGGGTAATCAGGTCATCGATTCTGTCAAGATGAATCCCATTCAGGTCAGTATTGCCACAGAGGGCCCCATCAAAGGCATCGTTGATGCTTCTACTTTCAGTCAGATTCCCAGTGCAAACGAATTCACAATTTCGTTTGATAAAAACTATCCTTTGGATAAAAGTAAGATTGAAGATGATCTTGACACTAAATACTCAATTGCCAAAGAGGGAGGAAACCCGGCAAATCTGGCGATCAGCTCTGCTGAGTACCTTGCCCCCAGCAATGCAATCAAGTTTGTACTCGCGAATGCGTCTTCACCTGGTCTTTATCATTTAGAGATCAAGAATACTGTAAAGGACCTGCATGGAATTTCCCTGACAGGGACTTATGATGTTCCCAAGCTGGTTGTCAGTGGCGATGTGACTGTGGGAATCACACGCGGACTCCACGGGAGCACTGGGAACTATGTGCAATATCCCGAATACACGCCACCTCGTGAGAACTCTGTGGGCTTTAATCCCTCGGATAAGGTGGTGACTCGCGTCGCCCGGCTTTATTACTTTCGCGATGCACACCGAGTAGCGCAGATCATCAACCGGAAAATGCGTTCGTATAACCGACACGGAGTTGAGATGAAAAATCAGTTGGCGGGAGAAGCACTCAAAAAAGCAGAAGCCGCGACTGATCTGAGGAAACAATATGAGAAAAATGCCATCAATGCAGCCATGAAAACACGACAGGCAGAATCGAAGCTGGAAGACCTGCAGCAGGCACTGAGCCGCAGAAGTAATGAGACTCAGCAGATCCAGCGTGATATCCAGGAAATGGAAGCCGACTTGAATCGAAAACGGTTTCTGGAATCACGTGATTATGCCAACCTGCCTGGTCTTTCTGATACAGAGAAAAAAGCCGAACAGGAAGAACTGCGAAAATTGAGTGACAAAATTGCAGCCGAGCAGACGGTGGTCCAACTTGAGCGGGCCAGACTCAGCCTGTCTACCGCCAATACGGATTCATCCTTAACGCGGTCTCGCATTCAAACTGCCCAGGCGGCTGTCGAAACAGCGCGTGCTGAAGAAATTCGGTTGAATGACGAGTGGGAAGTCTCACAACGTAAAGAAGAGCGGGCGTATGCGGAAGAATTCCGAAAACGCGTAGCAGCCGCACATGAAGACCCCGATTCGTATGCGGAAGGTGTTCCAGCCTCAAAGGACCCGGTCGAACAGGTCTCCCTGTCCGTGATTGGCACAGGATTGATCCAGTTGCGTGGCCCCCTCAAAGGAGTGAACGAAGTCCGCACGATGATCAATCAGATTGATTCACCCGTCGGTCAGGTGCGCATCACCTTGCATACGGTTCAGATTAATGGCGAACATGCCGACCGCATGGAAAAAGTCGCGCTGCAGATCCAGCGTTACATTGATCACTCTCGATTTCTGACGATGCAGTCAGCACAGATGCTCCGCAATTCGATCGTCAAAATCGCCAGCCTGAAAGCAGCCCAGGTCGATGCAATGTGCCCGGAACATTCTCAGCATGCACGTGATCTCAAATATGTCGAAGCCTTCTTCGGTGCTGATTTTCTGCATGCTCTGTATGAACTTGATTCTGAGTTCCTGAAAACCGGCAATAAACTGCTGTCATTGAACTCAATGGATTCCACCAGTCTTTCCTCGGCGCTATTTCTCATGGCACTGGCTAAGAATAGTGTGCGAATGGAAATTCTGGCAGATTTTCAAATGCAGATTGAAGCGCAACTCCCCCAGGACGAACAGGATTACTTTATCGCCTCGGGAATGACGAAAAAACATGATTTCAAAAAGTTCCACTTTCTGGCGCAGAATGCGAAGTTCGTTTCTCTGCGTGGATTCTTCAATGCAGATGTGATGGGCGACGATACACTGAATCCCCTGCAACGCGAATTCATTCGCCTGGCCCAGATTTTCAAAAGTCGCCTGGTCACCGAAATCGAGTTGAGAGAACGCATCCTGGAACGATCTGTCATTGAAGATCGGATTGGTGATTACCAGAAGATGATGGAACAAGCTCAGAATGAAGAAGAGCAAGCCAGGAAATCGGTAGACCAAGCGAAAGAAATTCGTATTAGGGAACTCTTGAACCTGACTCAGGAATTCCGTGAAATGATCACCATTTTAGTACAAGAGGTTGAAACACAAATTTCGAATTTCACGCTTAAGGACGAGAGTGGCGCCAAAGAAGCTAGAGCACATGATTTCGCAAATAGATTAGACGAATTGCCAGATACCAACACTTACAAAACAAATAAACCGAATACAATTGAATTTGATGGATTCTTATTCAATTATAAGTTTATTGATGAAACAATAAATGAAGAGAAAGTTAAGGTTATTAGTATAATATCTTGCAAGAACCTCAAGACTTGTCAAGATCTCGAAAAACAAGAGCGTGAAAACAAATGGGATGATATGATTCAGAGCAAGACAAACACTTTCCATAAGCTCTATCATATTTGTAATAAGTTTAATTACTCCGAGTCCGAGCATCAGTTGATTCTTAGTGAAGAAAATTATTATTTTGGTAGATTTTATGAAAAATATTGTTTGCCAGATTCTTCTCCCTTAAGAGTAAAAGAAGAAAACACCAGAAAACGAAATGTGTTTTTAACTCTTCAAATTGGGATCAAAGAGTACTCTAAACTAGTAAACGCCATAAAAGTTCAAACGAAAATATATCAAACATCTGGTTCTCAAATTTTGGCAACCCTGAAATCATCAAAATCAGGTTTGCTGGAATCATATAAAGATTGGCTGGAATTACGTGGAAATATTCTAGCCCATTATAAAGATGAAACCTTAAAAGCAAATGCAGTAAAAGTGATCAATCAAGTTAACACCAGCTTTCAGAATATGTTTAATGCTGAGCTGGAAGAACAAATCGCGTTGCAATTACTGGAAGGTTCCCGTCGTCCTCTCGACCACAAAAAGTTTCTCGACATGCTTGTGGATGATGTGGAAGAAAAATATATCGACCTCATCGAAGGGACGCGGGCGCATACGGCGAATATTGACAACTATATGCAGCGGATTGCAACGGCTCTCGAGGATGACTTTAAAACACAATATTATGATCCGGCTTTCCGGTATGTCCGGGAAACAAGTCGCTACTGGGATGTCAGCTTTGCCCAGGTGGAGCAAACCAGCATCCTGACGAACAATCGCCAGTTCGCCCGTGTTGCACCTCAGGCCACGATGGAGTTTGATCTCCCTAAACGGGATATTCTGGTCAATGAGGCCTTTGAGTCTGCCCTGGCCGCGTATAGTGATTACGGTGCGTTGCTGGATGATCCGAACTTTCTGGCGTTGACGAAACTGTATGGAGGTCAGCCAGCCAGTGAAATCTATACCGCTGAAGGATTTTCTCCCCGTATCAGGAATGTCCTGCCGGGAACTCCGTCTGTGATGGATGAAGAATATCTCAGCCAGGGCCCCTCCGGTCCACCAAAATTTGGATCTCAGCTGGAAGGTCTGATCCCAGATCCTGCTGTGTATAAATTTGAGACGGGAACAGCGTTTGAAGTACGTCCTGTCATTCAGCCCGACGGTCAAGCCGTCGTCTTCCATCTGAACTACGAGTATACCACCAATATCCGAGAGCCGGTCCGCGCGGATGAAAAACACCTGGGACGGGTAAAGCGTCACTTCATCGATACTGACGTACAAACCGGGAACTATGAACTACGGGAGGTCAGCCGCTACCAGGTGGCATTAAAGGCTTCGCGCACTTCCCGCGGGGTCCCCTTCCTCGAAGATGTACCCGGTCTGGGAGTCCTCTTCCGTCCGCTTCCCCAGGGAGAAGCGTCTCTCCAGGAAAATATTATTATGGCGCAGTCTGTCATTTATCCAACTCTGTTTGACATCATGGGTCTTCGCTGGGCTCCTGCGGTGGCAGACCTGGATACCATCAGCTTGCGAGATCAGGAATTTGTCACTCGAAACCGCCAACGGGTGCTGAAAAACAAAGTCAGTGATTTTGCCAGCGGTCAAGTGGACGGTTTTCTGGGCATTCAGGAAAAACAACGCCGTGCTGACCTGTATCGAACTCAACAGACCATCCCTTATAACCACCCGTCCGGCTATACCGGTCCCGGCTTGAATATCAAAGACAGCAAACTGCAGGAAGGCTATCGTCCTGAAGACATCCGCCCGCCCTCCCGTTATATTCCAGGCAAAGATCCTGCATTCGTTCCCGGAACAACCGAAGAATGGGCGCCTCCTGCGGGCAGCCCCAGAATGCAGAATATACCCTCGATTGAAGGTGCCCAGCCGCATTTTGAATCAGAAGACAGTGCGTTATTCCGGGAGCATCAATCCAGTCTTAATCAACCACAACAAGACAATCACAGTTCAATGAAACAGGCCACTAGAATTCCGGGCACTGGATCTCCGAGATCCATCCCCCCGGCACCTCAAACGCCTCTTCTGATGGCTCCCCCATCACCTCCTGCTACTCAAAATAAGAAGTACATCGATCAAAAACTCAATCCGACTTCATTTGAAGAAGAGGCTACTCCTTCTCGAATATTCAAATTTTCTTCCCCGCTCAAAGCTCTGAAGAATTTGAATTTCATTAAATCAGAGCCCAGGCAGACTCCAGGTCATGTGCGGCCGATCGGGTACGAAAAAACCAGTGACCGCACGAATGAGACGCAGCATAATTTGTTTGGGATTCCTTCTATTGTAAGGCCTCATCAGGCACTACCAATATCAACACAGATTCAGAAACAGCCCGAAACCTCTTCATTGTGGTCTCGATTTTCCGAGAAACTCCCCAGACTTCCTTCTTCTAATAAATAATTCGTATTTACGAACAGGATAAAATAATGCGATTTGTGGCCATCGTGACCAGCCTGGTATTGGTGGGAGGCAGTTTAATTACTGCCTGGGCAGGAAATCTGATTCCCCATAAGGTGAAAGCCAAAAAACGGTGTTCGCTGGGGAGCAGTTATCGTTATCAGGCAACGAATACGACTCCTCTCAGCTCTGTAACTTTCACGGTTCTAAATCTCACCGATGCAGAAGTTGACTCAACATCTAGTTCAACAAACTCCGTGCCAGTGATCACCAAGATTTATCAGCAATCGACAAGTGACATGCAGTTAAATCACTGTTCCATATCGAATACCGCAGTCCTGTTGCAACAGGATGGCAGTTGGAGTATCAATCTCAAAGCGACTCAGAACCCTTATTCCGTTCCGAATAACCTGAGACCAATTTTTCTGAGATTTCAACGTAACAAATTTTTCGTCACCTTTCGTGGTCTGGGTTCTGCATCAGGGGCAACCTCCCCCGAAAGTGATGATCTGGGGCGCCCGGTCTTATTTGAACAGAAGCTGGAAGGTTTCTGGGTCGAACAGGGACAAACCCGGTTTATCTTTGAACAGAGCAAGCAGAAAGATCTGAGAATGAAGGATTTTTATAACCACATCAATCGGGTTGAACTGTTATTTCATTACGAGTGACTCAACACCAGCACTGAAATTATTGTTTCTTTTCAAACAGAATTCAAAAGGATTTGAACCAAGATGCTTGGGAATAAACGCTGCACCTGGACGCGTTGTCTGATAATAGGCATCGTCATTCAGATGAATCATTCGATATGGGCGATTGATCATGTTGCCCGTGTTTCTCCGGTTGACGAGATAGTAGTGATGGACCCGAGTATCGACGATGAAGGGAAACCAAAGGTCATCATTCATAAAAGTGAGCATGGCGATATCGTTGACATCCCACCCACAGTCATCGTTCACAAATACTATTATACCGGTGACAGAAATTTCCAGGGACCGTATTTCCCGGGAGGACCTTCAATTGTGGTAGTCAGTGACCCTGTGACTCATGAGAGACTCTATCTCGAAGTACAAATGCTTCCTGGAGCGCCCCGAGTGACCTACCGGAGAAATTCTATTAATTATGATTTTGGTAAGAAAGGGATCAGAATCCAATTTGCCAGCAAGTGGGATTTCATTCACAAATGTAAGCCGCGTGTCTCCTATCATCACGGGAAATCTCAAATGAAAAAGATAGCAGAAAGCTTACAGAAGCACTCTGATAATCAGAGTTCCTGGCTGGAACGAACCGGTATCCCGCAGGCAACTGTGACAGTGGTTTCAGGAACCACGACCATGGCTGGCAAAACGGCTGACGGAATTCACTTCGTGGGTAAAGCAGTTTCAACTCCAGTGGTTAAGATCGTCAACTCTACTCCGTTGAACGCTTTATTTACTCCTTCACCTGAAGCTGAAGCCATCAAAATTCGTGATCGTAATGTAAGAAAAGCTGAATTTGAACAGCGAAATCGCGACCTTTATATGCCCACTAATCGTTGAACCTCACGAAACATTTCTCCTGATTGCATTCCTGCCATTTTGATGCCTCAGTAGGACTTCAGATTGCCCAGGACATCTACCACATCAAGAACTTTACAGGTGGAGATGCTTCTATCAGTATCAACGGTATATGCTGTCGATAGACGCCTGACAGAAAATTATCTGAGTAGACATGGCCTCACACTGATTCAGATGCAGATTTTCTTGTCTGAACTGCCAGTCATTCAGCAAATCGCATTAAGCCATCGTCAGAAATAAAGTTCTCATTTGCACCGAACGATAGTGTTCTACTGCGTGGAGAACCGCAAGAAGCTTAGTATCCTGATCAGCATTCATTATCCGGTTGGGATCAATCAAGTGGATGCTGACTCTGAATTTTCTGAATGCGAAACGGACGAATCATTAAACAATATATCTATGAGTCCATCTCAAATGATACTCAGGCAACTTTTTATATGTTTTTACGCAATGGTATAAGAATGTGCTTGAATGTACTGCACATGAACCCCTAGAATACTGCAGTGTACAGCATATGTTTCATTGTAATTTATAAAATGAATTTAAAACAATTACTTTTATAGCTGATCAAAGTCAAACATAAGAGTGAACAATATATTTGTTTGTGCTGATCGGGATACTTACTTCTCAACTGCTAATTCACTCGCGTTGTAACAATCAGTGGATGCAATGATCCTCGTTAGCAATCATGGAATCTGCGAATAGACAGAAAAACTAACTAAAGGATATTTTGTGGAGATTGTCCTCATGGCGAAAAAAGAAGTTACCTCGAAGCAAAATATAAAACTCCCATTTTTACAAATGCCCCAGGATGAAATCTGTCAGTATTCATGTGGTGCTTCATTACAAAAATCGGGCAATGAATGGACTGATGTGCCCCTAAATCACCTGCGCTGGTGGTTTGAGGCGTTCAGCCCGCACCCTGATCCGCAGGGGAAGGCCTTACTCGCGTGGTATCACTTAGCAGGAACTCTACTCACTGCTCCTGCCGATATTCTTTCCGTTCTGAATCTATTGCCCAATTACAGCAAAGTCATGGAGACAATCAAAGGACAGGCATCCTCTTCAGGCCCTCTCTTGATTGGTGAAATCAGCTGATGAAGATGATAATCCGCAACACATTATTTTAAGCAGAGAATGATCTGGTTGTGGATACGACTATTATGCATGACTTGACGGATAAAACTGTTAAGACTGGGATCCAGAATCTACACCTCTCCTAACAGCAGATTTGGCACCACTTCAATTAATTCCAGCAACACGAGCCAATTGACAACCTGACCAAATATTTATTTAAATAATTAGAACCGAAACAATGATTGATCAAAGCGAACAACCTTATCTATTACGAGCAGAGGCGTTTCCTATTGCCCGATATGGCGAGTTGACACGCAATCAACGTGTAGGTTTACGTCAATTACTGCTAAGATTGAGAGAGGCTGTTCAGGATCTGGATCAACGCTGGGAGAGCCCGGTTGTGCCAACCTGGTTGACTAACGAACGCTTTGCACGCCTAGCATTTGTTGATGGTCAGCGTGGGACCGGCAAAACGACTCTCATGGCGACTTTGGTCAGGTTGATTGTGCCAGATCAGAATTCAACTTATTTTGAAGATTTTAACGGTACGTTGGAGGAAGGGGAATCGATTCCTGTCAACGACGATTTGCGCCGTCTTGCACGACCACTTCGCGATCGAATTGTCGTTCTAGAACCCCTTGATATGGAGCCCCTCCCCAAGAGCACGCCACTCTTGGCTGCAATTCTGGCAAGATTGAGCAGAGCAGCGCGTGAGTATGATACAGGTGATAAGAAACCTCTCGGGTTACTGGATCCGGACCTTGATGATGATCGCGATTTCATACGCTTTCAACAATTTCAGGCACAAATTGCGCGGGCGCTCGACAGCAATCTGGAGGATCGTCGCGCCAGTCTTGATCGAGAGCAATACGGTCAAGCAGTGATGGAGCAGGAACAGGACCGTTTGCGCCTCTGGTCGACGCTGGATGAGGTTTTGAATCATTTATCTAAAGCAATTGGCAGTAATAGTGGGAAAGGAAAAAGGCATTTGTTCCTGGTCCCAGTTGATGATGTCGATTTAAATCCCAAACGGTGTTTAGAACTCTTACGACTCTTACGTAGTTATTCTCCGCCCCAGTTATATTTTATGCTGATGGGGCAATTTGATCTGGTAAAAAGTGTTGTCAACCTGTCGATGGCAAACGAATACGATCAGGTTCGACCTCTTAAGGCAGTTCGTCATGCGACTCCAGATAAAATATTAGAACGGAAAATCGCGGAAGTTGCCGCCGCTAATCTGCAAAAAATGGTCCCTGATGTCATCAAATTACCAATACTATCCATTGAAGAGATTATGGAATTTCGGCCTCCAGGAATGGACTCGAAATCGAAATCTCTCAGAGAATTATTTTCTCAAGTCATATTTCATAATACAAAAGCCTTGCCCGGAAATGTGGGAAACCTCGCTGATTTACTGAATTATGGTAGAAAGCAAACTGCTTCCAGGAACCGAAATTCTTCTGGTATTCAAGCAGGGGATTATCCAGGTCTGGGTTCGTTTCGAGTTTCTCTGCGTCGACTTGTCGATTTATATAGACATCTAGATGAAGCATTACTCGAAGAAAAAAATCATCCTCAAAAGGGTGGCTCTGTAAAAGACCCGATCCTGGAAGTGTTTAAGCAATACTGGGATCGAATCGTTGATGAAGATCCACATCTGGACCCTGAAAGTCGCGAGCGTTTGCAGAAAGAAGGTTTTACAGCCTGTGAGGTGATTACAGATTGTGAGGAGATGGTCGGTAGTCAATATCCAATCAATGATACTCTAGTGAAAATCAATGTGACCGACCAGCACAATTTTGTCACCTATCAACCGGTTATTTCGATTGCCGATATGGAGTTGAATGATGGAATTCCGCTTTTACGGGTTTCACGAACCACTGTAGCTCATGGTGAGAGAACGATTGCACATGAGGAAATCTTAGACCTGCGCACCCGTTGTGCCTATGTTCTCCTGCATGATATTCTGGTAGCGAGAATAGAAACCAGACAGGAGGAGCCACTGGAACCAATCAGAGCGACAAGTCCTGTAGCAATGGTCTGGCGTAGTGAAAGTGGAAAGATTGTCAGGATTCCTTGGCCGCTTCCCCGTTTGCAGTCATTCGCAAAGTTAACGGCGCTCTATGGAGAGTTTAGTCAGATTCTCAGAGATATGAATTCTGATCGTGCAGAAGGTTTCCAGTCCATGACACAAACTCAACTGGAAGAACTGGTTCGTGCCTGGATCATACTGGGGCAAAATGCAATTCTTGCGAAGTCTCAAAATAAAATAACCAGGCATTCAAAATGGGGTGATCTCGTAGTCTGGTTAGTTCAATACATGAATCATAGATCAAATGCACAGCGTAACTGGTGTATTCAGCTTGTGATGCTAACATCACCCGAGACCTGTGCCATCGATCTTGCTGTAAAACCCTGCGATATAAAAAGATTGTCCAGAAAGCATCAAAATGCTATCGAAAAATTAAGGAGCTTTTCAAATGACTACCTACAGGAACTCAAAGGCCGTCGCTCAGGTAGATTTGATGTACTCTGGTCTGATGAATTTCGGGACCTGTGGTTGCATCTCAATGATCGATTCAATGAAGATTCCTGGATCAATCTCAAACTTCGACAGCCGACCCTTCGCACCAGAAATGATTTTACAATTGCATTAGAAGAATTTGGTGAGAATTTTGGCGAGAATCTCGAAAATAAATTGACTAGCAAACTTACGGACGAGCTCACCAGTGAATTGAAAGAAACAGAAAACCGACTTGCTTTTGAAATGGAATTGAATTCTGTTCGCAGTCTGATTCAGCAGGGAGATTCTCTCCTAGACAGTAATGCTCAGTCCGCCTGCCGGCTACTGTCAAGTGTTATCAAGCAGGCAGAACATCTCTATGCCAGACGCACTAATGAAACAAAAGTGGCGCACGCACTTATTGATGCAGAAGAACTACTGGGGATTGCGTACTTTGAAATGTTGTCTCCGCGAAAGGCGTACGAACAATACTTACGCGCTGATGATGTTATAACAACCTTAATTCAGGGCGAGGAAGATCATGAAGATTTGAAACAACGTCGAATCGAACTGATCATCAGCAGATCCTATCCACTCTTCTTTATAGAAAAAGAATCGGATATTCTGAAAGACATAGAAAAGATCATAAATGAATGCCGGGAGGAGATGAATTCTAGTCCCGATGATGAATTCATCTGGAGTCGCCTGTATGCAGATGCATTAACTGTCCAAGGCCTTACTTTGAGGGATTATGGGCAGATTGAATCCGCAGAAAATGCTTTACGATCTGCCATCGACATTTTTAGTTCTATCAGCGTTGAAAACAGTGTAGAGAGCAATTTTTCGATTGAATGGGCTCGAAGTTATCTTGCGTCAGTTCTCTTTCGCAAGGGAGACCTCGAAATTGCAAAGTTAATTACTACAGAAGAGAGAGCATCCGCTAAAACAAAAGTCAGTCAGCAGGTTGAAGATACTGATATCCAACAACTTTATCTGGTGACAACTGAGCTCCTTGGACAGATACTTCTTTTTCAGGGCGAGGCTAATGCAGCGGTGCAATTAATGCGGGAAGCTGTAGCGATCGCGGAACGAGTTAGTTTAAGAAATGGAACATCCCTATTACGAATACGAGACCTGGCAAGAATAAGACTGGAACTCGCTCGGGCATTGAGACTGGCAAAATCTCGAAGACAGACAACGAATCCATTGCTGGAAGCGCACCATGTGTTACAAATGGCCCTGCCTGATCTAGAGCGCATCGATTCGATTGATCCATATGGATACCGTGCGGCATTGGATCTGGGAACGGGTTACCTTGAACTGGCGAAGATACTTTTGAACTTAGATGATAGTCAGTCTGCGCAAGATAATCTGGAGAAAGCGAACGAAGCACTGAACCGTGCAATCGAAGTCGAGCCCAATCATGGACCAGTTTTCCTGAAAATGGCAGAGTTGCATTGGGAACTTTCTTTATTAGCAAGAAACAAAAAGGTTATAAGCTCCCACCGAGAAGCAGTAGAAAACTGCTTGCATTCTGCCCGTCATCTTAACACTTATATCTATCCTGAGATACAGAATATTGAAGAGCAGTTGCATAACGATCCTCCGTCAAGGCGTAAGAACTAAGACCTATGTCGAACTCTCGAACTATCGAAATTTCGCTTGATCACATCCTCTCCGAACTGGCTGCCTTTCCTTTGTGTAGCTCAATTGCTTTGAAGCGCCCGTTGATCAATATTGACTGTTCTCTTAAAGGGGCAACCAGGCATCTGTGGCGTCAGACTGAAGTTCACTTTGCTTCACGATTTCCGCATGTCAGCCTTGATGAACTGATCTCCATGCGGAATTCAATCTGGTTCGGGCTGCGTCCTCAGGGCTGTGAATCCTTGGCTGAATATCTCAAGCGACTGGCTTCGCTTTGGCTGATTTCACGAGGCGCAAATGCCGAACCACGTTACCCCGGCAGGAGTGAAAACAATGAGCCATACGATCCCGTTGCACGCCGAGCCTGGCGCTGGATGACTTTTTCCATGCCCGGGGATTTACTCCTTGCTGGTCTGTCTCATAACGGGCACGGACCAGTGAGAGTCAATATGCTGGCGCCTTCCGTGGAGGCGCTCCTGCGGAATGGCGGATATGCTGAAACACATCTTCATCTCGGTGCGGCACTGGATTTTTCGACAGCTTGGGCCTCTGCCATGAATCTTGTAGGGCGCGAGTCTGGATTAACACCACACATGAAATGGGATGCATTTGCCAGTGCTGGCGCCGACCATGATGAAGGCTTGTGTCTATCTCAATGGCTGATCCGGGCAGCTATCGTACGGTATTTCCTGGGCGCATTCTTGCGGAAGCGGACGAAGGCCCACTCGTTCCAGTCATATATGCAGGGGATTGACAAAGTACTGCGAGAACGTTTTCTGAATGCCATTCACTTTCCTGTCATTCGTCAGGCTTTCAATGACCTTTATCGTGGTGAATTGACGACATACTCTGGAAACTTCTCTGGATCATTTAAAATGAGTCAGAGAAGTTACAATGCTTTGACTAGAGTCTCAACTCAACCGTTTCCCGAACAACTTGATGATGTTCAGAAGCTCGATCCGTTGTCTTCGTTCTTTAAAGCAAATGGACACTCAGGACCTTCAATTCAACTTCAATTTTTACAGAGTGGTTTACATTATCTGGAGCAGTGGCCAGACGACAAGTTGTTTGCCACGCTTTTCTGGCAGGTAGAGCGGGTACGAGGGCAAATCTACCGACATTGCGTCCAACGACCACTTACTCCTGGCTTGATGAACTTTATTCGATTCTACGATCGAAAAGGGGCGATTACCGGTCTGCTCAAAGATATTGAATTTGAATCAGCGGGCTCACTTGGTGGCATAGGCCATGGACTGACATCGCTTGAAGTACGATCAAGCCCGAGTTCCAATTACCAGTCTCAATTGCGTGAACTGGCCCAGTGGAAAAAACAAATTTTGAAGCTGAGGACACGAAATCATGAAAATGGCGCTACACAACAGCATCGCCGGAATGGACGGCTGCAAACAGATGCCTGGCGCAATGTAGAGTGTGGTGTAGTCCTGCACTATCTGAAATTTCGTGGTAAGCAGGCAGATCGAGGTACACCTCTAGCATTTGATCAGGAAAATCATGCGGATCCGTCAGCGGCTCAGAATGCAAGTGGTTTTCGCTGGCAGGCATTTACACTTCAGACGCTCAAACATGCAAATGCAATCAGTCACACACTCAGTCGAGACCCTAATTTACTATTTCTGTTGCGCGGATTGGATGTCTGTCGTGACGAACATGGTGTTCCAACCTGGGTCATTGCTCCTATGTTCAAGCGAGTTCAGGAACATGTAAAACTCATTGCAGCGCGCGAGAGATCATACTCGAAGCCCGAACTGCCTCGTCTGCGAACGACAATCCATGTGGGAGAGGATTTTGTCCATCTCGCAACTGGTTTGCGCTATATGGATGAGGCAATCGAACACATTCCACTCTTTTGTGGTGACCGTGTGGGACATGGACTCGCTTTGGGAATAGAGCCTAGGGAATGGGCTCAACGTGCTATGCGCATGGCCATGCCGCGAGAAGATCGCTGGCTAGACCTGATTTGGGAGAGAAGCTGGCATGGACATCACGGATCTCGGTTTGACTCCGCTCGAAGAACTTATGTCGAAGAAGAAATTATTCGTCTGTCTGAAGCTATTTTTGGGGAAGGCTATACCTGGACCCCTCATGCTACAGCAAATCTGATTAGCTGGTTACATAATCAGCGTGCACTCAGACGATTAGGGTTTCCAGGTTCGATGCTCTCCATCAATACAAAATCTGATTCACTAGAATTACAACTGGAGCGATATCTGACTGAGCCTCTGGTTTATCGTCGCTGTCGCGAGATTGAGTGGGTTTCGGTTGCTGATGATTCTGAAGCTCTGATCGAGCTCCAAAGGCTCGTTCGCTTGAGATACGCGACGACAGGTATCACAATCGAAGTCAATCCAATTTCAAACCTGTTGATCGGAGATTTGGCCGATTTGAAAAAACACCCCCTCTGGAGAATCTCTCCAGGACTTGGGAACGACGTAGAAGCGACATTGAGAATTTGTGTAGGATCGGACGACCCCCTCCCTTTTGCCACAACTCTGCCGGAAGAATATCAGTTTCTGTTCGACTCATTAGTTCTTGCAGGACGTTCGCAAGCCGAGGCAAGAGAGTGGCTGGGACAGATACGACAAGCAGGGATGGAATCGCGATTTACCACTCCTCCCCTTCCTGTCGATTTGGTAAAGTAAATAACTTTCATTTTCACAGGGAATGAACTGCTGCTGGCTATTCAACGCTTTCGTCTGTTCCGGGAAGTGAGATATTTCCAACTTATGCAGTTTGGTAAAGACGTTCCGTTGCTGTCTCTCCCCACCTGATGACTATGCTTTAAGATTCATTCATTTGATTCTTGTGAAAGTGGAATCATGGACTTCACAGACGGTAGTTGTTTCGTGGTCTTTATAATTATTGATTTACTAGGACACAACAGCTTGAACACCGAAACATCTGTCAAAAAATATATGAGCTGATAATTGCTCATATTGATTATGACGACGAAAGAATTCTGTATTTTGCCATTTTATTTGTGGCTGTTTTGTGGCATACATTATTCCCTGAAAAGCATCAACGCCTGATAAAAGATCTTGACGATCTGTGAATTAAGTCTATTATTATAGACTCAAATGCAAGGGAAGGCCGGCAACAATTCAGCGTTCAGAGAATCCCCCTCTCTCCGCATTCAAAGAACAATGGCTCGTGACCTCTTGTAAATAAGTGGTTTGCGAGCCATTATTTTTTGCGCCCCCCCCACTTGTTCCGTTTTTGTCCCTGCGCAGAAACTCCTGATTTGTGACCCCATACAGTAACAGGTCCAGTAAAAACATCGCTCCTGAAAAGCTGGCCAATAGTTTCGAAATGAATCTCAAACTACAACACGTAATAAAGTTCTCGTCTTCGTCTCTCGCAGTACGGCACTCTTTCGTGGCCGACCGATGGGTTCTCTCTTCCGGACTCGTTTCTCTTCCCGTACCCACCGTAGAGGACTCGAATTTTTATAAGCCCCTCTGGTTTCACGACTCCCAGAATCAGTCCGCGTACGAGTCGTAACAAAGAGTGTTTTGCACGCCACGGGTATGCACATTCCATTGAAATTACCAATAGATAAGGACCATCGGCCGAGAGTTGATAGCGCCAGCTGAGTCAAAAGTCAAATCATCTAAGCGTTTATCTCATGGCTGAAATTTTGACTATACGGAATCGACGATTTACGATGACTATTCTTTGTTTGTCTGGAAGAGGGCGAGCGTATTCTCTTTCAGAAATCGATTCGTGTTTTCACGGAGTTCTTTGAGTTCGTTATGGAGCGGGCACTGTGGCCCGTTTCCACACCACTCCTTTCCGAAAGGACAATTCAATGATTCCTCAAGACGATCAAACTGAATGGAAATGTCGAACAATGAAATCATTTCAGGTGGCTTCGCCAGTCGATATCCCCCATTCGGGCCGGGGGCTCCTGTAACCAGACCTGCTTGCGAAAGTACCGTTAACACTTTGGCTACAACGGGCTTCATCAGGTTTCGCTTTTCTGCAATTTGCATAGAACTCAGACGGATAGGTGGATCTTCATGATAGACCTCAGCCATCAAGCTCATGGCTGCAATGGCGTTCTGCGCAGTCTTTCCATATGGTGTCATGAAATAGTCTCAACCGAACTGGATGTGGCATTGGTTTCATCCAGATCAGCATTTTGGTCCGTGGTCATTGTTCGGGATGAATCATAAGTAAAAACTGATGCAATCAGTTTCAAGAGCAAGGTCAGAACCAGAAGACCAAAGGCCCAGATTCCAGCTGTCACTTTCCATTCTATGAGACTGGGGGAATATTCCACAACTTCATGGAGCGTCGAAGGAATAAATCCGGGGATAATCAACCCCATCCCTTTTTCAATCCAGATTCCAACGATGCAAAACAGACAAGCAACAATTCGCGTATTTTCACGACGCAGTGCTGCAGGAGTAAAAAAGAGGCAGGCGCCAGCGATATTTAAAAACATTGACGTCCATATCCAGGGGACAAGTCCGTTCGCTCCATGGGATCCGAAAAAGAGGTATTGTGCAGAGGAAGCATGAGAACCACCGGTATAAAAGAGTGTGAAGATTTCGCTGAGCAGCATCAAAAGGTTCACACACATTGATACACGTATAATTCGAATCAAGGTATTGGCAGGTTTGGGCGAAAAATG
>TARA_R110002111_G_scaffold57363_3_pt1 | contig 25081 bp, 13 predicted proteins | sample TARA_R110002111 | Tara Oceans TARA_R110002111 (sample SAMEA4397363) | marine metagenome | biome: Polar Biome; feature: [ZZZ] marine water layer (ENVO:01000295); material: water (ENVO:00002006), including particulate matter (ENVO:01000060) such as... | depth 199 m | reverse complement strand
TGATGCACAAGCAAAATTATTAGCAGAACAAAAAGCTAAAGCTGAAGCACAAGCAAAACTATTAGCAGAGGAAAATAATAACGATGATATTATTTCAAACCCTACGGATGAGTTAGCTAAGTCTATGCAAACTATTGCAAACTCAACTGAAGACTCTAAAGCTGTACAAAACGAATTACTAAAACAATTCGATGATATTGTTGCCATTAAAGATCAAGATCTAAAAGATTTAAAAGAAGAAAATGATTTAAGCGATCAAGGTATTACAGTACAACCAAAACCATTTAAAAGTGTTACTGCAGAAAACAATGCACTTAACTCAATTAAGGTTGATTTAGAAAACATTATAAAATCAAGAAGCGAAAAAATTGATGAATTAAATAAACTTTATGAAGATCGTATTGCAAACAGTACCTACGGATTAGATGAAGTTGCATTATTTTATAAAAAAGAAATTAAACGATTAAAAGCCGAACAATTAAAAGCTAATGAGGTAAATGCACAATTAAACACAAAGCTTGATGCTATTAGAATAGCAACGGAAGTTGAAAAAAGAAGACGTATTAAACGTGCTGCTTTTAATAATGAAGAAGATAGATATAGTCAAGACAGAGCCATGCTTAATAATATAAAGCAAAATACAGTATTAAGCGATGAACCTTTAAAAGAAACCGATTTTGATTTTGGGGAACCTTTAGGAAATAACATTAAAATTTTAAAAAATATAGATAATGTTGATAGCGGTTATTACCTAATCATTGCAGTGCATAGTGATACAAAAAAAAGAAATGAATTTTTAACTAATGTTGTTGCCTCTGGCAGAACGGATGTTGATTTCTTCCACGATGTTGCAACAAGTAAATATTATATATTCTATGATAAATTCGAGGATATCGGAAATGCCAACAAAGCTTTAGAATCTAAAGGAAATAGACCATACAATGGAAAAATGTCAATAGTAAAAATTGAAAATTAATAAGTGTTAAGCCAGCCTTTACTTTCTTCTCTGCCCTGAGGAAAAAAGTGAAGACATAAATTAAAATATCATGAAAAAACCTACTTTTTCTAGAATAGCTCAAATTGTCCTATTCCTAATAATCGGACAGCAAATGTTTGCTCAGAACCTTGTGCCATTTTCGCCAAGATACGATCAAGCCATAAAAGGAGACATCCTTCTAATAGGAAACAGTAATGTGGGATTACATGTTTCTAACCCATACAATGGAAATTCTACCAATGATGGAGTAAATGCCGCAGTTTATGTAGATATAGATGGCGACTCTAGTACATTTAACTCCAGTAGTGCAGACTTAGATGTACCAAGTGACGATAGCTGTTATGTTATCGTTTATGCTGGTTTATATTGGAGTGCTGTAGTTGATGGAGACGAGCCAATTTCTGATATCAAATTCAAAGTACCAGGAGGTGCCTATGAAGATATAACAGGAACCGAGATCTATTATCAAAATGCTACTAACAATAATCAATCAAATACATATGCCTATTATCATGATGTAACAGATATGCTTACCGCTTTACCGGATCCGGAAGGCACATATTCTGTTGCTAATATTTCAACTTTAGTAGGTCCAAAACCAAATTCAGAAGGTCTTTCAGCTGGTTGGTCTTTATTTGTAGTTTATGAAGATCCACTTTTACCAAGTAAGTACATTACTTCTTTTGATGGGTTTACAAAAATTACAAGTTCTATTAATGAGACTTTTCCTGTAAGTGGCTTTAACACTATACCAACAGGTCCTGTACGTGCAAAATTTGCTTTTAGTACAATTGAAGGTGATAGAGGTTATTCTGGTGATTATTTAAGACTTAATGGAAGTACAATTAGTGTAACAAATAATGCTGGTACAACAATACGTCCTGGTAATAACTTTTTTAATAGTTCAGTTTCAGATATTAATCCTGTAACAAACACCTCAGAATTATTTACCAACAGAACACCAAACAGTTCTAATACTTTAGGTTTTGATGCTGGTATCATTAATATTCCAAATCCAGGGAATTCACTTATTGCTAATAATGCAACCTCAGCTAATATTAGTTTAGGTAGTAACTTAGATATCTACTATTACTATTTTAGTGCTTTTGCTATTGAGATTATTGCTCCTAATATTGTACTAACAAAAATTGTTGAAGACGATTTAGGAAATGATATTGGAGGAGAACTTGTAGGCTTAGGATCCTCTTTAAATTATGTGATTGGTTTTCAAAATACAGGAAATGACGATGCTACAAACTTTACAATTAGAGATGTTCTTCCTATCAATATTATATACAATCATCCAACAGACTTAGTCTTACCAACTGGTGTAACAGTTGTTAGTTATAATCCAACAACAAGAGAACTGGTTTTAAGTATTGATGATTCTTTGGTTGAAGAGAATGATCCTGTATACGAAATACGTATTGAAGTACAAGTGGTTGACGATTGTGGTCAGCTAGAAGATGCGTGTTCTAATATTATAAACAATCAAGCTTTTGCCACGTATCAAGGAACTATCAATCCAGATTTTACCATCACGGATGACCCAAGTTTAAGTACCAATACAGGTTGTTTAATTACACCTCAGGCCACTAACTTTTTGGCAGACCTTGACTGTTCTTTTGAATACAGTGAAATTCTTTGTGGAGATAGTTTAGTATTAACAGCTGCTGATGGTTATGATTCTTATGCATGGTCTACTAGCCCAACCGGAACTCCTGTTATTGGAAACTCACAAACAATAACCGTTACTGAAACAGGAACATATTATTCATACAACACAGCAATTGCACCCTGTCAATCTATTGTACAACAATTTAATGTGCAGCTTTTTGGTGCTAACACTACAAACCCTGTGATACCATACGCAGATGAAGTGGTTGTGTGTCCTAATGATGGTAAATTATTACCAAATATATTTTTGTGTGGTGCAGATGATTCAAGAGTCATACAAACTAATATTTCAGATTCTACTTCTATAATTTGGGAAGTACTTGATGAAACAAGTTGTGATGCTGTTTCAGATTCAGATTGTGCCAATGAAAATACCGATTGTGTATGGAATGCCATTCCAAGTGAATCTGGATTTTTAGTAGATACAGCCGGACAATACCGTATAACAATTAATTATCCAGGTGGTTGTTTTGTTCAGTTTTACTTTAATGTTTATGAAAACGTATTAAACCCAACAGTTGAAGCTACCGATATTATCTGTAACACAAATGGGAGTATTACTGTGAATAATGTGCCATCAGGTTACGAATACAGTATAGATGGAACAAACTTTCAATCTAGTAATGTATTTTCTGTGGATACAGCTGGTACGTATACAATCTATGTGAGACAAGTAGGTATATCTACCAATCCTTGTGTATTTACAGTTCCTAGTGTTCAAATTAGAGATCGTGAGTTTACCGGTTCTGCTACTGTAACGCAACCACTTTGTCATGACGATAAAGGAAGTATTCATTTATCGGCTAATGATGTAGATCCTCAATATTTATTTTCAATATCTCAGGGAGCAACTGTGGTAAATAGTGTTGGTCCAATTATGGACAATAATTATACGTTTCAAAATTTAAATCCTGGAACATATACTGCCACAATTGAATCTGAAAATGGTTGTACGTTTACTGAAGACATTACAATTGTTGAACCGCCTTTATTAACAGCAACCATAGCTCTAACAAGTCCTCTAAACTGTACCGATGGAGAGCTTACAGTTTATCCGGTTGGAGGAACACCACCTTACTATTACTTCGTAAATGGAGCGACTGATTTTCAGTCTGTACCTCAAATTGTAGTCACTTCTGCAGGACTCTATACTGTTTTAGTTACCGATTCTAATAACTGTAGTACAGAAGTAACAATAGATGTTGATGCCATTTCTCAGCCAGATTTCACAGTAGATGCAACAGATATTGCATGTGCTGATGCTGATAATTCTGGAGCATTAACAGTTAATGTAACTAATGCTAATGGAAATAGTATAGCTTATAGTATAGACGGAGGAGGCACTTTTGTTAATTCAAATGTATTTACAGGATTAGCTGTAGGAAATTATGATGTTGTATTACAATACACTTCTGGCACTGATGTTTGTGAAACAACTCCACAAACGGTTGCTATAAATTCAGCAGCTGCTATAGTAGGAACTGCGACATTATCTGCACCATATACTTGTATCTCAGATGGAACTATAACTGTAACAGGAGTAACCGGAGGAAGTTCACCATATTCTTACAGTATTGATGGTGTAACTTTTCAGAACAGTAACAGTTTTAATAATTTATCAGCAGGAACATATACTGTCATTGTAAAAGATGCTAGCGGATGTTCTTCTGCAATGAATCAAATAACAGTTGAAGCGTTAAATCCTCCAACGGATTTAATGTTTGATAATTCACCTGTAACTTGTCCTTCAAATGCAGCAACAGTTTCAATTACTGGAACAACTGGTGGCATAGGAACATTAGAATATCAAATTACAGCACCTGCTTCGGCAACAACGACTTATCAAACCTCTACTGACTTTTCAGGTTTAGAACCTGGAACTTACACATTTCAAGTAAAAGATGAAAATGATTGTGTTTATAGTGAATCTTATACCATTGACCCTATACCTACTCCAACTTTAGCTGTTGTTTTAACGGAAGACTTGGATTGTACAGCTTCACCAGATGCGGTAATTACAGGAACTATTACTGGTCCTGCACCATATACACATGCGGTATCAATTAACGGAGGCGCTTTCACGTCTTTAGGTGCAACTGGAACACCATTCACTTATTCAACTGGAACGGCAGGAACATACCAACTTCAAATTACAGATGCAAACGGTTGTACTGCAGAATCATCAATAATTACAGTGAACCCATTATCATTACCTGCTTTGAGTTTAGTTGTTCAAACTCAACCTATTTTGTGTAATGGAGATACTAATGGAGCTATTGAGGTTACAATTGATACTTCGGTAGGCACACCTCCTTTTGTTATTAATGTGAATAATGATACTACTGGAACAGATTTTGGGACACAAACATCTAGTCTGCCAGCAGGTACATATACTGTTACAGTTACAGATTCAAAATCTTGTACTGCAACCGAAACCGTAATCATTAACCAACCAGATGCTATCATTATAGATTATGACGCTGTGGATATTACATGTGATATTGGAGGAGTTTCTCAAGGTTCTGTTATTATCAACTCAGTTGTTGGTGGAACATCACCTTATAACTATTTTGTAACAGGAACAAATGGGTATTCAAATTCTGAACTTAATAATATAGGTTCAACATCTGTAAGCTTTGATGTTGTTGATTTTGGATTATACCAAATTAACGTAGTTGATGCAAATGGTTGTTCTGTATTAGTTCAAGATGTATTGGTTGCTTCACCTCCAACAGATTTAAATATTGATATTACTGCTACAGTTGATTGTTCTACAGGTGGAGAAGCCGAAGTAAGTATAGGCTCAACTTTAACTAGTGCTGGACCATTTTTCTTTAGTATTTATGAAGGTCCAAGTACAGTATATCCTGCAGGAACATGGTTAGCAGAAGATTCTCTAGGAAGTGAGTCTGCTACATTTACTGGTCTAATACCTGGAGTACTTTATACATTTATTGTGTATGACCAATCTACAAACTGTAGTTATTATGAGCCTGCAACTGTGCCAATTCCTACAAATTCTACATTAACAGCAACAGCGGTTAGTGCTAATAACATTACTTGTACTGGTAGTGCAGATGGTAATGTATCATTTACAGTTAACAGTATTTATACTAATGCTGTAGATGTTAATTATGAAATTTTTGATTCTTTAAGTTTAACTTCAACTGGTATATCAAATTCTGGTACTGTGCCAGCAAATGGTTCAATAACTGTAACAGATTTAGGACCATTACCTTTTGGAAACTATTTTGTTTCTATTAGTGAAACCTCTGGGTCTAATGCTGGTTGCGGTATTGTAACAGTTCCATTTAATATTACTGAATCTGCATTTCTTTTAGAATTAGCTGTTTCAATAGATAACAATGCAAATTGTGAAGCCAATTCTGGTGTTATAAGTGCTATAGGTTCAAACGGAACACCTCCTTATCAATATCAAATAACAACCTCTGCTTCTGCTCCTCTTGCTACTGATACTGCTTGGGATACTTCAAGTACATTTAATATGGATGCAGGAAGTTATTATGTTCATGTTATTGATGCTTATAATTGTATTGTTACTAGTCCTGTTGAAGTTTTAGACATGGATCCAACACCTGCTATTTCAGCAACTATAAACAATCAATGTACGGTTGTAGAAGGTGAATTTGAAATAGACGTGACACTAGATATGGTTGGAATACCACCTTACAGTGTGAGTGTTAATGGAGGTGCTTTTCAAACTCAAACCATTCCTTTTTCAATTTCAAACTTATATTCTGGTACACATACTGTAGCTATAAAAGATATCAATGGTTGTGGTAACACCGTTTCTTTAAATGTTGTAGCTCCTATTGCTTTAACTCCAGAAATTACAGCATTACCATCTTGTAATAATGATGATGGTGAAATTACCATTACAGGTTCTGGTGGATCTGGATCGTATGCTTACAGCATTCTTCCAAACCCAGCTTCTATTAGTGTTACAGGAAATGTTTTTTCTGGTGTACCATCTGGAAGTTATACCATAACTATCACAGATACAGTAACCTCTTGTACTGAAGACGTTTCAATTTCTGTTTCTGAAGCTGTACCTCCTGTATTTACATTAACTCCAAATGAAATTACTTGTTTTGGTGACAACTCAGGATCATTTGATATCAATATTGAAAATTATTCTGGAGCGTATACTTATGAAGTATTTAATAACTCAGGAACATCTGTTACAGGAATTGTAAATGCTAACACCTCTACTAATCCTGAAACAGTAACTGGTATGGAAGCTGGAACATTTACTGTAGAAATTACAGAAACTGATATTCCATTCTGTTCGGCAATCACAAATGTTACTATTGTATCACCATTAGAAGCTATGACACTTAGTGTTTCGGAAACTTCAAACGTAACTTGTAATGACAATGAAGGTACAATTACATCTGTTGCAACAGGTGGTTGGGGAGATTATCAATATGAATTAACAGGTGATGCTACAGTTGCCTATTCTTCTAACGGATCATTTACAGGTCTTTCAGCTGGCGACTATACTGTTAACGTTATGGATGCAGGAGGTTGTATCGTTTCGGAAACGATCACTTTAGAAACACCAACACCTATCAATGCTACCTTTACTCCAAATACAACTGTTTTATCTTGTTTTGGAGATCAAGATGCAAGCATTACTATTACTAATGTTACTGGTGGACAAGGCACAAATTACACGTATACTTTAAATACTGTTCTACCAACACCAAGTGTTTCTGGTCCTCAAACCTCTAATGTATTTGAAAACTTAGGTCCTGGTACTTATTTTGTAAGAATTACGGATGGTTTTGATTGTGAGTTTTCTTCTGTTAACATTGTTATTACTGAGCCAACTCCTATTGAAGCGAGCCTAGTAAGAACAACAACACAAACTTGTTTAACAGAATCTACATTAACTCTAAGTGCTACAGGTGGTACTGGTATATATTCTTATAGTGAAAATGCCTCATTTACACCAATTTTAGGAACTTTCTCAACCTCAACAACGTTTAATGTTTCAGATGGTACTTATTCTTATTTTGTAAGAGACGCTAACGGTTGTGTTACCAATATTTCTAATGAAATTACTGTAGATCCATTACCAACTTTAGAGGTAACCTTACAATCCTCTAACCCAACTATTAATTGTGCTGGAGACAACAACGGATCAATTTTAGCAACTGCTATAGGTGGCTTAGGAAATTACACTTACACGTTACAAGATAATTTAGGAAATCCTGTAACAGCGACTCAAACGACACCTGGATATTTCACAGAACTCTTTGCCGGAAACTATGTAGTTTATGTAGAAAGTGGAGATTGTGAAGCCACATCTGCACCAATAAGTATTACAGAACCAGATGCTCCGATTGATGCCACTATTATTGTAAACAATGTAAGTTGTGCAGGGAATAATAACGGAATGGTTGAAATTACAGCTACTGGAGGTACAGGAACTATTAGATATGCTATATCACCACAACTCAATCAGTTTTTTGAGACAAATACGTTTGAAAATTTATCTCCAGGAAATTACGAAATCATTGTTCAAGATGAATTAGGATGTTATTTAACATTTAACTTCGAAATCTCCGAACCAGATCCTGTGATATTAAGTATCGTGGCAGATTCTTTCTTCCCTGAAGTTTGTACAGGAAATGCTGATGGAGAATTTAGTATTGCCATTTCTGGAGGAACATTACCATATAGTGTAAGTTTAGATGATTATGAAGGAGTCTATACAACAGGAAATACTACACAAACCGAATTTGATTTTACAGATTTAGTTGGTGGAGACCATACTGTGTTTGTTAGAGATGCTGAAGGTTGCGAATCTGAGTGGAATATTACATTCCCAGAATCAGTTAGCATTTTACCAGAGATTTTAATTGAAAACATTTGTGAAAATAATACACAAGGAAATGCAGTGACGGTTACAGTTGATGCTTCTATTGAAGATCTTTCTCAATTAGATTACTCATTAAATGGTGGAACTTATCAAGAAAGTAACATCTTTTATAATGTACCTGAAGGAACAGATTATATTATAGAAGTTAGACATACTAATGGTTGTATACAATCTACAGAATTCTTCGATATTGAAGCAACTGATCCTATTACATTAACCTTAGCAGAAGGAGAACAACTTAATGAATTTATAGCAACAGCTTCAGGTGGTGAAGGCGGATATCAATTTACTATGAACGACGAAGATTATGGTGATATAAATTCTTATATCATTTATGAATCTGGAATATACACTGTTACAGTCACAGATAGCGCAGGTTGTTATGCAACCGCACAAATTGAGTTAGAGTTCGAAGATATTTGTATTCCAAATTGGTTTACTCCAAATGGCGATGGTGCATACGAAACTTGGTCTCCTGGTTGTACCGAAAATTATCCAAACTTAACTTATGATATTTTTGATCGCTACGGACGAAAAGTAGCACAATATCATGTTGGTGAAGTATGGGATGGAAAATATAATGGCAAAGATTTGCCAATGGGAGATTATTGGTTTGTTGTTAAAACCAATGATCCTACTCACGATAAAGAATTTGTTGGACATTTTACACTATACAGATAATAGCAAGAACACAAAAAAGATAACATTATGAAAAAAATCACACTATATATTCTTTTTTTGGTCCTTGCACAAGGTTATGGCCAAGAATTAAATTTACCTGTATTTACACAATACTTAGCAGATAATGATTTTGTTATATCACCTACTTATGCAGGAATTGGAGATAATCTAAAAATTAGAGCCAACGGATTAACACAATGGGTTGGCATAAAAAATGCACCAGATAATCAATCAGTATATGCAGATTTTAGAATAGGAAACCGTTCTGGAGTTGGTATTTCGGCATATAATGATCGCAATGGTAACACAATTCAAAAAGGAGTTAAATTTTCATTTGCACATCACCTAACGTTAGATTATAAGTCTAAACAATACTTATCTTTTGGGCTTTCTTATAACATTAACAACTTTAGAGTAGCTATTGAAGATTTTAACACCACTTATGATATTCCAATATTAGATCCTGCGATTACAAACGACAGAGGTCTTTCAAACAACAACTTTGATGCTGGTATTTTATACCGATGGAAAGCTTTCTATTTAAGTTTGAATGCTAACAACATCATGAAAAAAGATATTGATAATTATGAAGGAGTAGAACCAATTCAATTATTAAATTATCAATTATATACAGGTCTGGTTATAAAAAGTAAGCAAAATAAAGATGTGGAATTTGAGCCATCTTTATTTTTTCAAATGTTTGATAGTGATAAACGTTCTAGCACAGACGTAAATTTTAAGTACAGGAAGTTTAACAGAAAAGGTGATTATTATTTTGTTGGAGCATCTTACCGTTTTCTTAATGATCAGTTTTTTAAACCTTTAAATGTTGGTCCGATGGCTGGAATTACATTTAACAAGTGGTTTTTTGCATATTCTTATCAACTCACCATAAACGATTTATCTGGCTATAATTCTGGTACTCATATGGTTACTATAGGAATAGACTTTTTACAAGGTGTAAGCAATTGTGCTTGTACAAGAGGAACTAGTCAGAGTTATTATAGATAATATTTAGCCGTTTTATTGCTAATTTATTTCTAACTTATATCCCACTCCGTGTACATTAGTTAATTTAATGGAAGTATCTGATTTCAGTTTCTTTCGTAGTTTCGAGATGTATGTATCTAAGCTTCTACCGACAAAAACACCATTATCTTCCCATACACGTTTGGTTAGTTCGTCACGTTTTATAATCTGATTTGGATTTGCCACAAAAAGGGCTAACAATTCACATTCTTTTTTAGACAAAGCGATTTCTTTTGCTTCCTTAACGAGTTTATTTTGTTCTGGATAAAAGTAAAAACTGCCGATTTTTTCGCTGACTCCATTTTCTGTTTTCAGCCTTATATCTTTTGTTTTCTTAAATATTAAATACCCTACACCTAATAGTCCTAGAAGAATAATATTAAAAGAAATCAATTGATGGTTTGCAAAACCTACTGGCCTATTTGTAAATTGTACTTCTATCAAATAACAAGCATTTGGCAAATGTCTACCAGAACAAGGAATAATTGTTCTTTCTTTATTATCACTTATTTGATAACTATAAGCAACTTCCAAATCATTACATTGTAAAACCTCTACCCTATACTGCTTTGGTAATTGAGCATATTTAAAACTTTTTTGAATTATAGACACCAAAGTACTTGGCTCAAAAGCTAAAGGATTACTAAATGATATTTGAAACGTATTTGAGTCTAATACTAATATAGGTAATATTAGAGATGTAGAATCTTGATTAGATATCAACAATTGATTACCAACATCTCGTAATGCTATTTTAGTACGTTTAGAAAAATCTTCGCGCTCTACTGAAGAACAAGATGATAATAAAACAATAACTAAGCAAATAAATATTTTTTCTATTGAGTAAAAGAGAATACGCTTCATATATTAATGTAAATAACATACAATTCTGTGACAATTTAGAAGGGTTCACACTTATTTTACATTTTTTTGACACTTTTTGAATTTTTTAATTTCTTATATTATTCTATTTATAATCAAAAAACGCATCCAATTAATGTATTAAATAGAAGCTATTAAAAATCTAAAATACAGTCACTTAACGCAATAGTTAAAAAATTTAAACTATCTGTTATTTTTGCTTCAAATAGAATCACTTATGTATATGTTAACAGACATTATGATTGTCTTATTAATTCTTTATTATTCTAAATTATAAATGTTAGAGTTTTAGAATAATTGATACGTTTAACGTATAAAATTGTAGTTCATCAAATAAGTGACTAAAGGTTGTGACTTCACTGAAATATTTGACTCTAAAAATCAGTAAACTTATATAAACTTGAATCGTGATTTTTAATTATAATTTCAATGTTTTAAAGGGGTTAAGAACGCATGATTTGTTAAAATTTACCAATTCAAAGGATTTATATTCAATTAGTCGATTATAAAATTTATTTGGTATTGAAATGGCTAATTTTAAACGCTCCGTATGAATAAACTGAAATTAATATCACTCATTAAAATATGTGCTTTTACCGTTTTTATCGGTAGAGCATATCAACTGTATTTTTTTGGTGGTCCATATAGAGCAATACTATGGGACGAAAGTCTATTAACGCCTATTGTCGAAGGTCTTTTTAATTATACATGGTATGACTACGCAACAAGCTCTACAGTGAACAGTTGGATAGAAGGATTTACAAAATTCAATAGTTTTGTTTTCTTATTAGCCGCATTGTGCAGTTTGTTTTGGAACCAAATATCATGGATAAAACCAAAACGTTTTATAATGGGACTTGGTTTAATTTTATTATTTATACTTGGAATTTGTATGGTGAAGGATCGAAATTATGATTTCCTTCAACTTTTTGAAATGAGCATTCAATTATCGGCACCATTTCTGTTGTGGAAAAATATTAGAATAGATTCAAATAATAAAAAATTAATCAATGGTTTAAAGATTGCCATAGGCCTCACCTTTATTCCTCATGGTTTATTAGCTATGGGATTTCCGTATCGCCCTGGTCATTTTATAGATATGACAATTATAATTCTTGGTGTTAATGAAACTCAAGCCACTCAATTTCTGTTTGTTGTTGGCTTTTTAGATGTTTTATGTGCGCTTTTATTATTTATTCCTAAGTTATCTAAATATGCATTATGGTATATGATAATTTGGGGCTTTGCAACAGCATTTGCCAGATTAGTATCTGGTTTTAATATAGATTTTATATCGAGTTCAATTCATAGTTCTGCCTATTTAACTGTTTACAGATTGGCACATGGAATTATCCCCTTAATAGTTCTTTTACTTGAATCGAACAAAATAACCCCTAAAATACGAGTAGCATGACATATAAATTACGATTAACCTACTTAATACTCTTAATGAGTATTTCTATAGGTTTTGCTAATAATGATAAGTACCGAATTATGATCATGAATGATCCTTCCACTACAATAAATATTGGTTGGAATCAAATAGATGGTACTTCTCCAGTTGTTTATTATGACACTTTTGATCATGGTACAGACCATACATTATACACTAATTCTAAAACCGTTGATAGAACAGAATCTTTCAAAGGAATGGATAATCGCTTTGTAAGACTTACTGGCTTAACTCCAAACACCAACTATTATTTTGTTATAAATGATAGCAATAGTACAAGTCAAAGATTTTGGTTTAGAACAGCACCGAACGACCTCAGTCGTTTATCTTTTATTGCAGGTGGTGACTCTAGAAATAACAGAACACCTAGACAGGATGCGAATCTCTTAGTTTCTAAATTAAAACCGCATGGTATATTCTTTGCAGGAGACATGACGGATACTAATGGATCTGGGGAATGGCAAGATTGGTTTGATGACTGGCAATCAACTATAGCAAGTGATGGAAGAATGTTCCCAATTATACCTGCTAGAGGAAATCACGAAACAGATTCTGAAACTATTTACAAATTATTTGACACACCTAATGCAGATTCTTACTATTCAATAACATTTGGTGATGATCTTATAAAGGCTTATACCTTGAATTCCGAAATTTCAGTATTAGGAAATCAAAAAACATGGTTAGAAAATGACCTATCTACAGCTTCTCCTAACTTGAAATGGAAAATGGCTCAGTATCATAAGCCAATGCGTCCACATGCTGCATGGAAAGCAGAAAACAATAACCAGTATGATGCTTGGGCTCAACTTTTCTACGATGAAGGTGTACGTTTAGTTGTTGATTGTGATTCTCATGTTGCTAAAACAACTTGGCCTGTTAAACCTTCAGCTTATTCTGGAAATGATGAAGGTTTTGTTATAGAACAAATTAATGGTACAGTTTATACAGGTGAAGGATGTTGGGGAGCGCCTTTAAGACCGGCTGATGATGTTAAAACATGGACAAGAAACTCAGGGTCATTTAACCAGTTTAAGCTCGTATTTGTAGATGCCCTTAAAATAGAATTAAGAACAATCGACGTAGGCAATGCTAGTTCTGTCGGATCAGTTTCTAATACAGATCCATTTACACTACCAGCTAACTTAAATGTATTTTCTCCTTCAACAGGTGCCGTTGTAACAATATCTAATACACCAGATGTTAATTGCCCACCAAGAGGTGTTGCCTGTGATGATAATGATCCAACGACTATAAATGAAGAAGAAGACGGCAATTGTAATTGTCTTGGAGTTGATGAATTTACTACAACAAACGAAACCTATAATATTGTTGGTTTTGGCGATGATGCAGAAGAATTTATTTCAACAGGTGTTGTTGATATTAATAGTACTGATTTAGAATTGGTTAATGATGGAGGATCAGATCAAATTATTGGTCTTAGATTTAAAGATATCAATATTCCTAAAGGTGCTACAATTCATCGTGCTTACATTCAATTTACAACCGATGAAACAAGTTCTGATGTCACAAATTTAACTTTTCATGGAGAATTAGTTGACGATAGTGATGGTTTTACAACGTCTGTAAATAATATTTCTCTAAGGCCATTAACTGCAAATTTTGAGAATTGGAATAACGTCGAACCATGGGAAAGTAATGGAGAAAAAGGCTACAAACAACATTCTCCATATCTCCAGTCTATTTTAACAGAAATTATAACTCAACCTGGTTGGCAAGTTGGAAATCCAGTAACATTTATTGTTTCTGGTTCTGGTAATCGTGTTGCAGTATCTAGAAATACTAATGTAAATGACTCTCCTAAGTTGATTGTCTTTTATAATTCAAATTGTCCTATTACTAATGTGACTGTTGGTACTCAAACCACTTGTAACGATATTGATGATACGTATTCTCAAGACTTGATTGTAGAATTTATTTCTCCACCTGCATCAGGTTCTTTAATGGTAAATGGACAATCATTCCCTATTGGCACAAGTCCACAAACTGTAACACTTACGGGTTTAGTAGCAGATGGTTTAGATGTAGATATAACAGCTAATTTCACAGCAGAAGCCTGTAATTTTAATGCAGAAAGAGCCTTTGAAGCACCTAGCCAATGTAGTTTAGAAGGTCTTCCTGATAATAGCCCTGATGATAATTCAAATCTAGCACTACTTGCAGAAGCTGTAATATATGGCTCTGCATCTAATGGTAGAGGTGCACCTGGTGATATATTATATGACCCTATAATTGATGATTATAGAACACTTACTGCATACAATGAATATGGAGTTAGTTTTGGTGAGAATTTAGGAAAGCCTACTGCAGATGAAGGTTTTAAATGGCAAGTAAATTGGCCAAATGTAAAATACATGAATTATGTAACATTTGGAGGTTCTTATTCTAACCAAGATCAAGCAGATTCTATGTGGATTATAAGTTATAGGAAAGATGGAGTTTGGACGACACTTGCTCAAGGTCAAGGAGGCTGGATAGATGATGGAATTTATGAATGGGGAGGACCAACTTTTGATCCAATTGAAGCAGATGCCTTAAGAGTGCAAGTTTATAGTGATGGCACTAACGACTTAGTAAGCATTCATTTAAGAGGAAGAGGAGGTGTTGCTAATAGTAACAACGACAGTGCAACAACAACTAAAGCCACATTAATTCAATATTTATCACCTGGGAATAGTTGTGGAGTAAGCATACCTGCTAATTCCATATTATATTGCAACGGCTCTTGGATTAATACAGACAATCCAAATGACACAACTGGAACAAAAAATACTATTATAGCAGATGGTACTTACATTATATCTGCAGATCAAGATGTTGAGATTAATGATTTGGAAATTTTAAGTGGAGCATCTGTTATTGTTGAAGAAGGAGCGAGCTTAACTGTTAATGGTGATTTAGTTAATAATGGTGATCTAATATTAGAATCTATTTCTACTAAATATTCTAGTTTAATTATTGAAGGAACAAGTACTGGTAATGTATCTTATAAACGTCACATAAATGCTTATAGCAATGGTGCTACTGGTAACGACTTAGTGTCATCACCATTCTCAAGTCAAAATTTTGGGGATTTTGCGTCTGTAAACCCTAATATTTATGAGAATCCAAACAATGCTACACAAAAACTATTTGGACCATTTAATGAGCCAACAGGATCTTATCAAATCTATTCTACAACTACCAATGCGGCTACAACTTTAGATAAAGGTATTGGTTATAGAGCTGCTAGAGATGCGGCTGAAGATGGTGTTAGCGGAACCACCATTACATTTACGGGTAATGTAGAAACTGGTAGTTTCACAATACCAATAACAGAATCTTCTGGATCTTATAACGGTTGGAATTTAATAGGAAACCCATACCCTTCCTATATGGATTTCACAACTTTCTTTAACCTTAATAAAACACAGTTAGACTTAGGTGCTTATCAAGCTATATATGGATTTGATGGAAATGCGACTAACGGATGGACTATATTAAATAATCTAAGTACAGGACAACTAATTGCGCCAGGACAAGGATTCTTTGTTAAAGTAAAATCAGGAGGTGGAACAATATCTTTTACACCAGCAATGCGAGTAAAAGGAGCAACAGATGATTTTATATTAGGAAGAAGTTCTAATAATGGTTCTACAGAAGGCTACATTAATCTTCAAATCAACAATACAATTTTAGAAGCCTATAGCACAGCTATTTATTTTAACGAAAATGCAACTTCAGGTTTAGATCCAGGTTATGATGCTGCTATGTTTCAAGGCAATGTACCAGAATTCTCAGTCTACTCTAATTTAGTAGAAAGTAATTCAGAATCATTTATGGCGATTCAAGCTTTAGGAAGTCAAACCATCAATAATACTATAATAGCACTTGGTGTAAATGCGTTGCAAGGGGAAGAAGTCACTGTTTCTATTTCAGAATCTACACTTCCTAATGCTACTAAAGTATATTTAGAAGATAGATTTACCAATACGTTTACCTTATTATCTAACCAAAATTATACGTTTACAGCACCAAGCGATATTTCTGGAATTGGCCGTTTTTATTTAAGATTTGAATTGGAAACACTTGGTTTAATTAAAGAAGATTTAGCTGGTTTAAGTATTTACAAAAAACCTAATGAAAAATCAATAATTATTGAAGGGCAGTTACAAACAGAAACTAGCTATGAATTGTACGATCTTAACGGAAGAGTGCTTATAAATAACGATTTAAATAGTAGTACTAGAATAAACTCTATAGATGTTTCACAATTATCATCAGGAATTTATATCATTAAGTTAATATCTGATACCAATGAAAAACGTAATCAAAAATTAATAATTAATTAAAATTATTTTTCGAAAACGATTTGTAAGATATAAATTGTAAATTCTATCCTATTCTATATGACTAATAAAAAAACCACAGGTTTAGACCTCGTGGTTTTTTTTATTAATTCATCTATTAAACTTAAACCTATAATACTTCTAAAAAGAAATCCATAAGCTCTTCTTTTAAATCATAATGTAGTTTTATATAAGTGCGCATATCCTCTTTAAGCGTACGTTGTTCATTTTGAAGACGTCCATCTATATTTTCATTAAAATCAGCATTATTAATATTAGCTATTTTATTTCTACATCTGTGCATTAGTTTAGAAATGGCATCTTTTTCTATCAATATTCGATTCTGAAATACTTCTAGTTTTTTCTTAGAAATATCACCTTCTACGCGAGGCACAATCTCTTCTAGTTTCTCTTGAAACGTATCCATTTCATTAAAATGAAACCTTAATTCGCGTTTCCAAGTGTCTATGTTAAATTTTAAATCGCTTAAATACATTACTTTACTTTGCATAACGGTGGTTTTTATGTGGTTACTAATTCTTGTTCTTTTATTAATTGTTTTTGTATATGACTTGGCACTGCACTATAACTATCAAAACTTGAAGAATAAGTTGCTCTACCTTGAGTTAATGAGCGTAGTTGACTTGAAAAATCTGTCAATTCAACTGAAGGAATTGCACATTTTAGTATTTGATAATGTGCCTCATTTTCTATTCCTTGAATAATAGCTCGTCTGCTCTGTAACTCTGTCATTACATTACCTAACATTTCATCAGGCACTCGCAATTGCATTTGCTCAATAGGCTCTAATAATTTAGGATTAGCATTTAAAAAGGCTTCTTTGAATGCATAAGATCCTGCTATTTTAAACGAAATATCATTAGAATCTACAGCATGCATTTTTCCGTCATAAACCATAACTCTAATATCTCTAATATAGGAATCAGTTAATGGACCAGATTCCATAACGTCTAAAATGCCTTTCATTATTGAAGGTAAATAACGTTGATCTATAACACCGCCAACGATACAATTATAGAATACTAGTTTTCCATCCCATGGTAAATCAACAACCTCTTTACCTCTTAACGAGAACCCTTCTGGTTCTGGCATACCTTCATAATATGGTTCTATTTTTAGATGCACTTGACCAAATTGTCCTGAGCCTCCACTCTGCTTTTTATGTCTATAATTTGCTGTTGCACTTCGTTGAATAGTTTCTCGATATGAAATTTTCGGTGCTTCAAAACGCGCTTTTACATCATAAATATGCTCTAATATCCATTCTATAGTTGAGAGATGTAACTCTCCTTGTGTACCTATTAAGGTTTGGTGTGTTTCACTATTGTAGCTTAGATCTATAGTTAAATCTTGGCTACTCATACGTTTTAGTGCGTCACTTAACTTCTCTTCTTCCGTGTTACTTTCTGCAAAAACCGCTTTTACTAATCTAGGTTGAGGAAATTTAATAGGTTTTATAGTCCCTGATTCTGGGTTAGAAGCTAAAGTGTCATTTGTTTCTGTAAACTTTAGTTTTGTAGTAGCACCTATATCACCAACAGTTAATTTTTGTACAGCATGTTTTTGCTTTCCATCCATTATATAAAGTTGGTTTAGTGTCTCAATTTCACCAGTTCTCGTATTATAAAGCTTATCATTAAACTTAACTTCACCTGACATTACTTTAAAAAAAGTAATTTGTCCCAAATTAGGTTGATGTACATTCTTAAATACAAAAAGTGACGTATCTGCATTTATTTCTGGTTTTATTATTTTACCTTCAATAGTTTGTTCTGGGTTTAAATCAGCAGCTGCTGGTGCAACGTTATCTATAAAGCCCATTAAACGCCCTGTTCCCATATCTTTTAAGGCTGAAACACAAAATACAGGAAACATATCATGGTTTAACATTCCTAATTTTATGCCTTGTCTTAGCTCATCTTCATTTAGTGTTCCTTTTTCAAAATAAAGCTCCATAAGTGCTTCATCATTCTCAGCTGCTTTTTCCACAAGCTCATTATGTAATTTTTTGGCATAGTCTTGTTGATCTTTAGGAATAGATAATTTCTCTGGCTTGCCACCTTCTGGTCCAAATTTGTAACATTTCATTTTAAGCACATCAATAATACATTGCGCACCATCTATTTTTATAGGATATTGAATTAATACCGCATTATTTCCTACTAATTCCTTGAGACTATTAAAACTCATTTCAAAATTAGCTTTTTCACTATCAATTTTATTGATTACAAAAAGTGTTGGTTTGTGATACTTATCTACATAATTCCAAATGATTTCTGTTCCAATATCTGCTCCATGTTTTGCATTAATCACTGTAACAATAGTATCTGCTACTCGAATAGAAGACATTATTTCTCCTATAAAATCATCTAATCCTGGAGTATCTAAAATATTAATTTTATAATTACGCCATTCAGTATGCAAAGGGGTTGAAAAAACAGAAGCACCGCGTTGGTGCTCAAATTCATGGTAATCCGATATTGTATTTTGCTGTTCTACGGTACCTCTCCTGTTTATTAGGCCTGCTTCAAACAACATGGTCTCAGACAAGGTGGTTTTGCCAGCACGATGGGTACCAACAAACGCCACATTCTTAATGTGTTTATTATCAAATACTTTCATAAGCTATGTGATTTAGAATGATTAGGTTTCCTTAAATTTTATACATTTAAAGATACTTTTACTTCAAAAGAAAAAATATGACATAAGTTAGGTTTTGAATATTTTTAAAGAGTACTTAGCATAGAATTACAACCACTTGGATAAAACATTAGATTTTCAGGATTTATTTGAAGGTTTTCAGAGCACACCATATCTCTGGAAAGGATCTACTGTATATCACCTTAAACAGTATTCCCCTGAACTTACATTGAATCAATTTCCTATAGAAAATGAATCAAAAAAATTGCGTTTAGGTAAATGGGTTGAAAATTTTGTAGCTTACCAATTAAAGCTTCAAAATGGTATTAAAATTCTTGAAGAAAATTTACAAATCAAAGATAATAAGATTACAATAGGCGAATTAGACCTCTTGTTTTTACAGAATGAGAAACCTATTCACTTAGAAATTGTTTATAAATTTTACTTATACGACTCTAAACAAAATGATGTTAATTCGCTAAATAATTGGGTGGGACCTAACCGAAGTGACGCGTTAGTTTATAAACTTAAAAAACTAAAAGAAAAACAGTTACCACTACTCTATCATCCTAAAACAAAAGATGTTTTAGAGCATTACCCATTTCATATTAATGCCATAATTCAAAATGTTTGTTTTAAAGCACAATTATTTTTGCCTTATAAAAATCAAAATATTAATGTAGCACCATTAAATTCTGATTGTGTTGTAGGTTGGTATTTAAACGCCAAAAATATTGATGAACTAAAGGACTTTCAATTTTATATTCCCAAAAAATTAGAATGGCTTTCTTTGCCAAAAACCTCTGTTAATTGGTTAGAATTTGAAGATGCTAAAAGTGACATTGAAACATATATTAAAGAGCAGCGCTCACCCTTATGCTGGATTAGAAGGAACAATGAACTTCAAAAATGTTTTATAACTTGGTGGTAATGGAACATAGCTATTATAAAATATATAAACCTTACGGCTACTTAAGTCAGTTTGTAAATCATCAGAACAAAAGAAGAAATAAAAAACTTTTAAATGAGCTTTATGATTTTACAGATAATGTTATGGCTGTAGGTAGATTAGATGAAAAATCTGAGGGCTTATTACTATTAACAACCAATGGAAAGTTTAGTAACTACATTACAAGTTCTAAAATTGAAAAAGAATATCACGTAATGGTAGATGGGAACGTTACAGGTGAAGCTATTATAGAACTACAAAATGGCATTGAAATATCAGTAGATGGAAAACCGTACAAATCGAAACCATGTAAAGCCGAAATCTTAAAAGGCACGTCTCATATCATAGACCGTTTTGTCAGACATGAAAAGCATGGTCCAACATCGTGGCTATCTATTACGTTAACAGAAGGAAAATTTAGACAAGTCCGTAAAATGACCGCAAAAGCTGGCTTCCCAACTTTGAGATTAGTGAGAGTACGGATTGGTAATTATAAATTAGATACTATGACTCCTGCTTCTGTTTTAGAGATACAACCCATAAATGAATTATACCCTTAGAAAAGACTACTCGGTTATGCTATCTTAAATAAACGATTAAGACTTTTTAGCATGTTTTGCTCTGTAATATCAAAATCATCATCTACAAAAAACAATGCTTTTATATCTTCCATAAGCAAGTCTACATCTTCTTTAGTATATTGATGTTGCTCAAGGCTAATCATAATTTTTTTAAGACCTTGATAATCATTATCAGCATCAAATTCTTCATGAATTTCCTGAAATGTTTGCTTATCTACTTTAGAAATGATTAACTCACGTTCTTTTGCGGATTCTTTAAAATCTGCATTTGCTGCGAAAAGTAAAATGTAAGCGACAAGTTCGTCTTTTGTCCAATCTATTGTTTTCATGAGTGGTATTGTATAGTTTTATTTTATTGTTACAAGCTGCTTGCAATTAATCATTTCCATTGGGAATTAATGCATTAAACTTGCTCGTTTATTATTTATTCAGTTAAGCTTCCATATTCTGTCCATGAGCCATCATAGACTATTAAGTTCTTATAATTACAAAGTGTAGCTGCTAAAGCTAAAATACAAGCCGTAATACCAGAACCACAACTAAAAACTAAAGTTCTATTACCTACTTCCAATTTACTAAAGATTATTGAAAGCTCTTCAATTGGTTTAAAAGTATTTCCTTTAAATAAGTCCGTGTAAGGTAAGCTTTCTGAATTAGGAATAGTACCTCTTCGCAAACCTTCTCTAGGTTCATCAACTAAACATTTAAATCTCGCCTCTGAACGTGCATCTAATATTAACGTGTTTTGGTTGGTTGAAAGTTGCTTCACACCTTCAAAATTCGTCATTAATTTTGAATTATAGTGGACTTCAATGTTACCTTTAGTATAAGTTTCGTTTTTATATTTTTCAACAGGAAAACTATTGAGTTTCCATTCTGGTAATCCACCATCTAAAACGGCTACATTTTTAAATCCAAAAACTCTAAATAACCACCAAACTCTAGCGCTTGAGTAAACTCCTTTATCATCATAAACCACAATGCAAGAATCATTGTTTATTCCTAAGATTCGAGCCTGAGTTTCAAATTGTTCTTTTGAAGGTAATGTGCTTGGAAAAGGTGCAGAAACATCACTAAACTTTTTCTTAATATCGAAAAATCTAGCGTTCGGTAATCTTTCGGAAGTTGCGTCAATCACTTTATTAATTGTAGCATCCAAAACTATTAAATTTGATGCCTCAAGGTTTGTGTTTAACCAGTCTACTGAAACTAACGGCTCGATGTTTTTAATTATCATAATACCACAATTATGAATCTAGATCAAAAGTTTCTGTCGGATTATCATGCTCTTGATATTCCAACATATTTTCACCATCTGCTATAATAGAACATACGGTAGCATCACCTGTAACATTAACAACAGTTCTAAACATGTCTAAAATTCTATCAACCGGAAATATAATGGCAATCCAAGCCGGATTTAATCCTACAGAACTCAATACAATAATTAACATTACCAAACCTGCACTTGGCACAGCAGCCGAGCCAATAGATGCTAAAGTTGCCGTTAACACTACAGTTATTTGCTGTCCTAAAGTTAAATCAATCATATGCATTTGAGCCAAAAATATAACCGCAATAGCTTGGTACATACTTGTACCATCCATATTAACAGTTGCTCCAATAGGTAGAACAAAACTGCTGATTTTTTTATCTACGCCTAAGTTTTCTTCAACACATTCCATAGTAACAGGTAATGTAGCCGCACTACTCGATGTTGAAAATGCTAAGGTCTGCGCAGGACTCATCGATTTAAAAAAACCTTTATAAGGTATTTGCTTTACAAATACTTTTAAAATTAAAGGGTAAATAACAAATATCATTAACAATAAGCCCAACAGCACTGTAAGCGAATACCAACTTAAGCCTTTAAAAATTTCAACTACTTTACCAATATCATCTCCAGCCATTTTACTTACAACTCCTGCCAATAAAGCAAAAACGAAGAATGGTGCACCTTGCATAACAATATCTACCATCTTAAGAAATACCTCGTTAACTCCATTGACTAAATTTAAGACTGGTTGCGCTGACTTTGATGGTACAAACAACAAACACACTCCAAAGAAAATGGCAAAAAATATAATTTGAAGCATTAACCCGTTATTAGAAAGTGAATGAAAAAAGTTACTAGGTACAATATCTACCAAAGGCTGCAATGGTGTCGTTTCTTTACGATTTTTAACGGTTTCCATTTTATCTGCCACAGCAGCTTGCTTTAATTCACTTTTAGATAATTCTGAAATCTCTTGAGCACGTTCAAAAAATTCTGGATCTTGTAGGTAATTTATACCATCTTTTATTTTATGTCCTTCGCTATCTGCCCAAATTTCGTAGCTTATACGGTTATCTATTCGGCTTTGCTCATCAATAAGTTCACCTGGTTTAATTACATTTACTAAAAGCAACCCTAATGAAATCGCCATTATTGTAGTTAGTAGATAAATCCCTAAAGTTTTACCACCCATTCTTCCAAGGCTTTTGGGATCACCAATATTAGCGACACCACTAATTATTGAAAATAACACTAGCGGAACTGCAATAAGTTTTAATAAATTGATAAAAATAGTCCCAAATGGATCGATCCAATTGATGGTAAATTGACTCCAACCCATGGTGCTCGATATTAAAGCCCATATGATTCCTAGAACCATTCCTATTATAATCTTCCAGTGTAAAGCTAGTTTTTTCATTTATGCTGAATTTATTTCAGTAATCTTTTCCCCTGAAAACGGGAATTTTTTATTTATTAAACTTAATTTTTATAACTTAAAATTATCTAAAACATACTGAAAATCTATATTTTCTTTATTTATGACTATAATTCCGAATGATTTCAAATTATGACTTACAAGGTAATTTGTCAAATATGTTTTAGTACTTTCTTCTTGATGATATGTTTGAGAAAATTTCACCTTCACTACTTCAGCTAATCCGTAGTTTAAAAATTCACCTTCAAGTCTTTTATACTCTATACCTTTTAATTCAGCGTCAGCAAATATATTACCATCAACCATTTCTATGTAGAGTTCTAATGCTTCCTTTGACATTTTAATGTAATCTGCCCCATGAAAAATTATAACGTTAGTTATATCATCATTATCAACAAAAATTTCAGCATTAGATCCAAATTTTCTATATCGATCCATACTCTTCAACTCGTATTCAGTAAATTTATTTCTATAGATTGATTTTTCTAATATATCACTGAAATAGTCAGAACTTATTTTATCATAATTATTAGGAATTTTCATTTTAAGATTAAGCAATTCAATACGTTGCAATTTTGCATTTGAACTTTCAGTGGACTCAGAATTCTTCTTAGAGTTACAATTCAAAAAAGTAACAAATACAAAAAACAAAAATATCCTTCTCAAATTAATTACCATTTATTAGTCTCCTGTCTCCTTAACAACATATAATCAGCAATTACCAAAGCAGCCATAGCTTCTACAATAGGTACTGCTCTCGGTACTACACAAGGATCATGTCTGCCTTTTCCTTGCATTTCTACAATTTCACCAGCACTATTTAAAGCGTCTTGTTTTTGAATTACGGTTGCTACAGGTTTAAACGCTACTCTAAAATAAATGTCCATTCCGTTAGAAATTCCACCTTGTATGCCTCCAGACAAGTTAGTTTTTGTTGTTCCATCTTCATTAAACAAATCGTTATGCTCGCTTCCTTTCATTTTTGCACCACAAAATCCACTACCATATTCAAAGCCTTTTACAGCATTTATGGAAAGCATCGCTTTGCCTAATTCAGCATGTAACTTATCAAAAACAGGCTCTCCAAGTCCTACTGGTACATTTTTAATGACACACGTTATTGTGCCACCAATAGTATCCCCTTGTTTTTTGATTTCTTCTACTTTAGCAATCATTTTTTCCGCTGTAGCTTCATCAGGACAA
>TARA_R110002111_G_scaffold115640_1_pt1 | contig 25214 bp, 26 predicted proteins | sample TARA_R110002111 | Tara Oceans TARA_R110002111 (sample SAMEA4397363) | marine metagenome | biome: Polar Biome; feature: [ZZZ] marine water layer (ENVO:01000295); material: water (ENVO:00002006), including particulate matter (ENVO:01000060) such as... | depth 199 m | reverse complement strand
GTGAAAGGGTTGCGTTAAAATTTTAACTTTGTTCAAATTTTAACATTTTGACTCTTAAAATTCAATTTTCCTCCTTTGATTTAGAATGCGGCACAGATGAGGCTGGCAGAGGCTGTTTGGCTGGCCCTGTTACTGCAGCAGCCGTAATTTTACCGCTTTCGTTTAGTAATAGTCTATTAAACGACTCTAAACAACTTTCGGAAAAAAATAGAAATATTTTGAAACCGATTATTGAAACTGAAGCTACATCGTTTGCGTTTCAACACATTAATGAAACTGAAATTGATAGCATCAATATTCTAAATGCGTCCATAAAAGCGATGCATTGTTCTATCACAAAGCTAAAAATTACACCTAATTACATTATTGTAGATGGTAATAAGTTTAAATCTTATAGAAATATTCCGCATAAAACCATCATTAAAGGTGATAGTAAATTTTTAAGCATTGCAGCTGCATCTATTTTAGCTAAAACATATAGAGATTTATATATGGAGAAAATTCATAAAGAATTTCCTATGTATAACTGGAAACAAAATAAAGGCTATCCGACTAAAGAACATAGAGCTGCAATTAAAAAATATGGCATTACTAAATACCATAGAAAATCGTTTAGGTTATTACCAGAACAATACCGTTTAGATATATAATACCTACTTAACCTCAAAATGCGCCTATAATTCCGTCTCTTTTCCACACATATTTCAATATAAAAATAGAAACATAGCCATAGCTATGCTTATATTTTCTATTTCAAAAGAATAAAGAAAAATCAAATTATTAATACAACATTTTAAAATTAAAATAGGTGTAACTTTTTATATTTGTATTCTCAATATCATTTTTAATGAAGCGACTTGGTTTTTTATTGGTTTTATTTTCCTTTCTATTGGCTTGTAAGAAAGACTACAGCAAAATAAATCATCCATATAAATTTATCCCAAACGAAACCTCTGCTGTTATTCAGGTTAATGAATTAAACGACTTTATTAATAGTATTGAAAACCATGAGATCCTTTCTGGCATCTATAATAAGGAGTTAAAAAATGTTTCAAATGTTTTAAAAAACCTCAACACAACACAACAGGTTTTTATCGCTTTTACAGAATCAGCTCAAAACCAATCGGATTACTTAATCCTTACCAAGAATGACTCTGTACTGTTTGTGGTCGATTCTATTTCTAATTCTCTTTCAGAATCCTTGGTAGATTTCAAAATTGAAAAAACTCAAATAGATTCAATAATCGTATATCATAAAGTTATAGGAAATATATTTGCTGGCTCAAATAATCTTGAAGTTTTAAAAAAACTGAATCTAAAAAAAGAAAACACTGAGCTTAGTAAACTAATTGAAACTAGCGATAAAAAATCTGTGGCTTCAATCGTTTTTAAATCAGACTCGCCAGATTATTCAAAACTACTTTTTTTAAACTTTGGCAACAAACAGATTAATACCAACTACAGCATTTTAGATTTGAATTATACCAGTAAGAGTCTACAATATAATGGCATCCTATCTTCTAATGATTCTATTTTAGATTATCTAGACAGTTTTAAAAAAACGATTCCTCAAAAAACAAATACACCAAAGTTAGCACCTTATAATACGAGTTCATTGGTTAGCATTTCGTATGACGATTTTTCAGTATTCAACAAAAACCTAATTCAATTTAGAACACAAACACGAGATAGCACGACAACATTTTTAAATTTCACTAATGAAATTGCTTTAATAGACAATGCCGTTTTACTTTATACCTTAGATCCAAACTTAATTTTAGAATCTATTGAAGAAAAATCTAATATTGATACGTTTAGAGACATAGATATTTATCAATTTGGTGATCCACAATTTTTTAAATCACGGTTACTACCATATATAAGCTATGATAATTCTGAATTCTTTACGGTTTATAACAACTTTATCGTGTTTTCAAACTCTATAGAATCCATAAAATTTATACTTACTAATGCGCTCAATAATAATACACTAGCAAATTGGGATGCATTTAAGAGTATCAGTAAAAATTTAAGTGATGAGGCTTCTTTATTTATTTTCAAAAATTCTGATGGTTTATCCGAAATTTTAGAACAAGACATAAAAGGTTATAATGCTAACGCTGTTCAGTTTATATACGACGACAACTATGCTCATGTCAATGGAGTTATTCAAAAATTCAAAAAAAGAGCAACAACAAACTCAGTTACTGAAGCTTTTTCTATACAACTTGATGCAGAACTTCTTACCGCACCTCAAACACTAAAAAACCATGTGACCAAAGCGCATGATATTGCTGTACAGGACGTGAATAATGTCCTATACCTCATTTCAGATTCTGGTAATACGCTTTGGAAAAAACAACTACATGGCAAAATTCTTGGTGATATTAAGCAAATAGACATGTATAAAAATGGAAGGTTTCAAATCGCTTTTGCAACATCTAATCGGCTTTATATTTTAGATAGAAATGGCAATGATGTTTCTTCTTTTCCACTGAAATTTAATGATGTCATTACACAACCGCTTTCGGTTTTTGATTATGATAAAAGAAAGAACTATAGATTGCTAATAACGCAAAGTAAAAACCTTTTAATGTATAATGTTAAGGGTAAATCGGTCTCAGGGTTTAATTACAAAAATAATGGTTCGGATATTGCGTCTCAGCCAAAACATTTTAGAATAGGGAGTAAAGATTATATTGTCTTCGGAGCTGGTGAAACTTTAAAAATCTTAAATAGGCAAGGCAAAGTTCGAATTAATGTAAAAGATAAAATTCGTTTCTCTGATAAAAATATTTACTTATACCAAAATAAGTTTACTACTACAAATACACTTGGCCAACTAATACAAGTGGATACAAGAGGGAAATTGAACACTAAGAATTTAAACCTAACTGGCAAGCATTATATCGCAACTACTAGTAAAACTTTAGTTGCCTTAACTGAGAACAGACTTATTATTAAGTCTAGAACCGTAGATTTAGATTATGGTGACTATACGGCACCGAAAATCTTTTATATTAATGATAAAATCTATATAACTACAACAGATTTGCAATCTAAAAAAGTCTATCTTTTTGATAGCCAAGCTAAGTCTATTCCTAATTTTCCAGTTTTTGGAACTTCTACTGCAGAATTACAGAAGTTAGATAATGAGAATGGCTTAGAACTCATAGTAAAAAGTGATGCTAAAAGCATAGTGGTGTACAAATTGCATTGATTTTATCATCAATTATACATTTTATTTTTTAGTATCAATAGTTATTCTTAATTTTATACGACTATTAATCAATTACTTAAAACGAAACACCCATAGTATTAAAAAAATATTCTTTCGCTTTATTTCTTCAGTTTTCACAGCCCTAAGTGTAGATATATAAATATGTAAATGAAGTATAAAATTTATGAAAATATAACGATAACCAAATCTAAAGTCCTCGAGTCTGAAAACGCCAAATTTATTTTGGCGTTTTCTTATTTTTAACCATACCGTTTTGTAGTATTGTAAACTCGAATTAAGACATTTCTATACTTATGATAAAAAGACATAAAGCCTCCATAAAAAGTTGTATTATTCATAAAGTTGGTAATAAATTTAATGGTACAAAAAACGCCTTTTCAGATGCCATTGTAGATTTTGATGAAGCAACTTACAACTTAATGCTACCTTATCTTTTAAAACCTTTTGTTAGCGTTTCAGAAAGCTATCGTTTTCATCATCATAGTGATGTTGGTCTCAATGAAATCAATACATACAGCGAACAATTATTTAAAGATGAAGTTGATTTTGTCGACATTTCAAAACATATCGTAACACATCTATTTGAACAAAGCAATTCTGCACAAATAAAAACAGGAGATGTGCTTATTTGCCATTTTGAAAACGTGCAATACGAAGACTATTTTACGGATGCTATTGGTGTTTTTAAAATTGAAAATAAAATAGATTTTTTTCAAACTTATTTAGAGCAAAATAGTTACGATATTTTAATACAAAAAGGCATACAAGCCAAGAGGGTTGATAAAGGTTGTTTAATCTTAAACACCTCCGATATGGAAGGTAAAATTGTCTTTAGTGTAGATAATAATACTTATGACACACAATATTGGATTAAAAGCTTTCTAAACATTAAATACCCAGATGATAGCAACCAACATACCAAGAATTGTATTGAGCTTTGTAGAGAGTTTTCTAAGGAAGTTTTACAACCTAATTTTGGCGGTCAAGAACAGAGTAATTTCTTAGCAAAAACGGTAGATTTTTTCAAGGAAAATGAGATTGTAAATATCGAAACCTTTAAAGAAGAAGTTTTTGATGAAGAAGACCATATTCAATTATTTGAAGACTATAAAAAAAGCTACGAATCTGACAATAAAGTCCTAATTAGAAACCAGTTTGATGTCTCAGAAATTGCTTTAAAAAAGCAAAAACAAAAGATTAAAACCGAAATAAAACTCGATACCAATATACAGATAAAACTAGATGTAGATACACCAGATGCAGCTGCAGAGTACCTAGAACGCGGCTACGATGAAGAAAAGAAAATGCACTTTTATAAAGTGTTTTTTAATGAAGAAACTTAGCTCTACTTTCTAAAAATTCTCAACTAATTTAGTTAACGTGTGCTGTTCCAATAATTATCGAGATTATTTCAGTAGCGATTAATAAAAAACATTGTGCGTCATTAAAATGAAAACTAGTTTAAGTATAATTCAGACTTATCTAACCACAACTGTAGTATATTGCATTTATAAATTATATTTATGAAATTAAACCTATTATCTTGTAATGCTCAGAGACCAGATAGAAGAGCGATAGCCAAATGTATTGCAGAAATTTCATCTAACATTGATGGATCATTGTCCAATGAACTTACAGATATTCTATTAGAAGGAGACCCTGTAGATATTGAGATGGAAGACAGAAACTCTGGTTCTGCTTTAAGAGCTTTGCGAAAACTAAATATAGACTACGAAATTATAGAATGAATCAAATTACTAACAAAAATTTTTCTTAAAATCTCATTTTACGATTTATTAAAATTGATGAGATTGAGATTTTAAGAATGGTTAGTTTTTCAAAAAACGAACGCATAACTTTCTGAAAATTTTCTACTAACTTCGTTTAAAGTTTTTTGTCAGCAGTTACGTAAACAAAACTTGAGAATACTTATAAGTGGCATTCGTACAGTCGGGTTACGGTTAAAAATTAAAAAAAGAGAATAGATATGGAATTATCAGTATTTGTAGAAATTAAAAAACCTATAGAAGATGTTTGGAAAGCTATTATAGATTTTAAAAATTGTTCAAACTATATTGAAAGTATTGTTAAACTTGAAATCATTGACGAGCCTAAAGACACTTTAATTGGGTTTAAATGGAAAGAAACTAGAGTGATGTTCGGTAAGGAAGCTGTAGAAACAATGTGGATTACAGACTATGCTGAAAATGAATATTATCAAACTAGAGCTGAGAGTCACGGATCTATATATAAATCACGAATATCAATAGAGCATGTAGGAGAAAACACGAAGTTAACAATGTCTTTTACTGCAGAAGCACAAACTTTCTTCGTTAAGGTATTCTCAAAATGTATGGGTTTCATGATAAAAGGTTCAATGAAAAAAGCCTTAATAAAAGATTTAAATGATATTAAAACCCATCTTGAGTCTAAATAAATAATATTAGAATTATGATAAAATCGCACATTTATCCAGGCGGACAAACCGTTAATTGCTATTTAAATATCAAGAATTGTGTTGAAGCAATTGAGTTTTACAAAAAAGCCTTTGGTGCAGTTGAAAAACTTCGTTTGGTAATGCCAGATGGGTCAATTGCACATGCTGAAATTATAATTGAAGGGACACTAATCATGATGGGTGAAGAAAATCCTGATTGGGGAACCCAAAGCCCATTGAGTTTAGGAGGGAGCCCTTTAACCTTGAGTATTTATGTTGAAGACGTGGATGCATCCTTCAAAAAAGCGATTGAAGCAGGTGCTACGATGGTTATGCCTCTGAAAGATGAATTTTATGGTGACAGAATTGGGCAAGTAGTAGATCCTTATGGTTACAAATGGGGAATCGCTACACATATCGAAGATGTTAGCCAAGAAGAAATGCAGACAAGAATGGATAAACTTTTTACAAAGGAATAAATAACTTCTGGCAACAATGTATATGCGGTATTAAAAAGACCGCTTATACCAACTGTTAAACGAACCTAGCCTCAAACAAAACTTCAAAATGCTTCAAAAGCTTTCGTTTTACATCAGCTTCATCAACATTTTTTACACTTAATTCGTTATTTAATGATGTCACTGCTTTTCCTCTAATACCACAAGGTATAATATTGTCAAAATAGCCTAAATTAGCATTTACGTTTAGCGCAAAACCATGCATTGTTACCCAACGGCTTGCTCTAACTCCCATAGCACAAATCTTGCGAGCAAATGGAGTGCCAACATCTAACCAAACACCTGTTTCACCAGGACTACGCACGGCTTTTAAACCATATTCACCTAAAGTTAAAATAATAATTTCTTCTAAAAAACGCAAGTACTTATGGATATCTGTAAAGAAGTTATCTAAATCCAAGATTGGATAACCTACTATTTGTCCAGGACCATGATAAGTGATATCTCCACCTCTATTAATTTTATAAAATGTAGCCCCTTTTTGTGTGAGTTGAGATTCGTTAAGAAGCAGATTAGACATATCTCCGCTTTTACCCAAAGTATAAACGTGAGGATGCTCTACAAAGAGAAAATGGTTATCGGTTTCTAAACCGGCTGCTTCCCTTCTATTTTTAATTTTAGTGTCTAAAATATCTTTAAAAAGCACTTCTTGGTAATCCCAAGTGGCTTTAAAATCTTTAGTCCCTAAATCTTGGAGTTTTATTGTTTTATTCATCTACAACTTCACATTTGCGTCTAATACCATTGAATTATTTAAGATATTCTACCCAATTCCTTTTGTAAGTCACTATTCTTCGATCTTTAGAAAACTCAGCTGAGCAATTCTCATTAAACACAATAGATTATGTATCGTTACAGCTAGTTAAAAACCAATAGCTATTAATAAAAAGACATTTTTTTTATTTGTGCCTTACTGAATCAGTAAAGCACAAAGATACAGAATTATCGGTCAGGATTATTCAAAATAACTAATGCGGCAATCACTCCTGGAACCCAACCGAAGAGCCATAATAAAAAGGTAATAAGAATAGAACCACAGCCTTTGTCTATAACCGCTAAAGGTGGACAAATAATGGAAAGTATAACACGCCAGATACTCATATTATCGTTTGATGATTTAATGTACAGATATGACGTAATTAGGTTGAATTTGTTACACTAATTTAACCTAAGTAGTTTCAAACTATTTTAAAATTATGTAGTTACGTTCTATGTGATTATGGATTTTAGCTTTTCACTATTATTTGTAGCTCAATATTCTTTTAGTTAATAGTTTGTTATATCTGGATTTGTTTCTCTAATTTTTCTAAATAGTGTAATTTTGCAATTCTAAAATAACAAGAATGCAACTTTCAGAACAAGAATTAGTACGACGCGAAAAGTTAGAAAAATTACGTGCTTTAGGGATTAATCCTTATCCAGCAGATTTATTTCCAGTAAACCATACTTCTAAACAGATTAAATCTAATTTTGAAGAAGGTAAACAGGTCATTATCGCAGGTCGTCTAATGGCTATAAATATCCAAGGAAAAGCTTCATTTGCTCAATTACAAGACAGCGAAGGTCGTATTCAGGTATATTTTAATAGAGATGAAATTTGTGTAGGAGAAGATAAATCGTTGTACAATGATGTTTTTAAAAAGTTACTAGATTTAGGAGATTTTGTTGGTATAGAAGGTACGTTATTCACAACTCAAGTAGGTGAAAAAACGGTTATGGTAAAAGATTTTAAATTGCTTAGTAAAGCATTAAAACCTTTACCTATACCAAAACAAAAAGACGGTAAAATTTACGATGCTTATACAGATCCCGAGTTGCGTTACCGTCAACGTTATGCAGATTTGGTTGTAAATCCACATGTTAAAGAAGTATTTATAAAACGTACAAAACTATTTAATGCTATGCGTCAGTTTTTTAATGATGCTGGTTATTTTGAAGTTGAAACACCTGTTCTACAGCCTATTCCTGGTGGAGCTGCGGCACGTCCATTTATAACACATCACAATAGTTTAGATATTCCATTATACATGCGAATTGCTAACGAATTATATCTTAAACGTTTAATCGTTGGTGGTTTTGATGGAGTATATGAGTTTTCTAAAAACTTCCGTAACGAAGGTATGGACAGAACTCACAACCCTGAGTTTACAGCCATGGAAATCTATGTGTCTTACAAAGATTACAATTGGATGATGGAATTCTGCGAACAACTACTAGAGCATTGCGCTAATGAAGTAAACGGAACTTCTGAAGCAATTTTTGGCGAGCATAAAATTAACTTTAAGGCACCTTATAAGCGTATTACAATGCGTGATTCTATTTTAGAATTTACAGGTTTTGATATTTATAATAAATCTGAAGACGAAATAAGAGTCGCTGCAAAACGGATGCACATTGAAGTGGATGAAACCATGGGTAAAGGCAAGCTGATTGATGAGATTTTTGGCGAAAAATGTGAAGGGAATTATATTCAACCAACATTCATTACAGACTATCCTAAAGAGATGAGTCCTCTATGTAAAGAGCATAGGGAAAACCCTGAATTAACTGAGCGTTTTGAGCTAATGGTTTGTGGTAAAGAAATTGCAAACGCTTATTCTGAGTTAAATGACCCAATAGACCAACGCGAGCGTTTTGAGCACCAATTAAAATTGGCTCAAAAAGGTGATGATGAAGCCACTGAGTTTATAGATCACGATTTTTTACGTGCTTTAGAATACGGAATGCCACCAACCTCTGGAATGGGAATTGGAATGGATAGGTTGATTATGTTTTTAACTAATAATCAGAGTATTCAAGAAGTATTATTCTTCCCACAGATGCGACCAGAAAGAAAGCAAGTTGAATTGAGTGATAATGAAAAAGCAATTTTTGAAGTTTTAAAACCACAACAACGTATGGACTTAAATGTTCTTAAATCACAATCTGGCTTAAGCAATAAAGGTTGGGATAAAGGCATTAAAGGCTTAGGAAAACATGGCTTAACTAAAGTTGAAAAGACTGATGACGGTTTGTTTGTAGAGGTGGCTTAAAATCTAATACATAGAAATTTTTAAAAGAGGGAATTATCGAATGATAATTCCCTCTTTTCAATTTAGTATGATCTTAAACCGATAAAAACTTGCGATTTAAATCAAAAATATTAATTTCACAACCAGCTATAAATCAGAAAAATTGCCCTAAAAGATGAAAAAATATTTTATTTTATGCCTTACTGCGCTATTTGCGTTTTCATGTGAAAATGATGATTCAGTTACTCCAATTGTTGAGTCTGCTGTTGTTGCAGAGTTTAAGACAAACTTGTCTGAATTAAATTTATTTACTGGAAATTTAAATGACCTAAATATTACTCCTCTAGCTTTTAAATACCAACTCAGCACCACATTATTTTCTGATTACGCCAATAAACAACGTATCATCGCGTTACCAGAGAATACAAGTATGCAGTTTAATGGTGATGGCTTGCCAATTTTCCCTAATAACACAGTTATAGCCAAAACATTCTATTACAACACAGATGAACGTGATTTATCTTTAGGAAAAACCATTATTGAAACTCGCGTACTTATTAAAATTAATGGAGATTGGGAAACCGGAGATTATAAGTGGAATTTAGAACAAACTGACGCCGTATTAGATCTCAATGGCAGTGAGTTACCTGTAACGTGGATTGATGCAGAAGGAGCTACTAATTCTACTACTTATAAAATTCCATCCAACACGGATTGCTTTACTTGTCATAGTACTTTTGATAATACAACGCCTATTGGCCCTAAACTTAGAACCATGAATTTTGAAATTAATGGTGTTAATCAGTTACAAGATTTTGTAAATAATCAGCAATTAAGTGGCCTACCTAACATTTCTTCAGTTGGAGACTTACCAAATTGGGAAAACACATCTCTACCATTAGAAACTAGAGCGAGAGCATATTTCGATATTAATTGTGCCCATTGCCATATTACAGGAGGCTTTTGTGATGACCAATCGACGTTAAATCTGGCTTATGAAACCCCTTTGAACGACAGTAATATTGTGCAAAGAAAAAATAGTATTCTCTTTAGAGTTTCAAATTACAATCCTGGTGTCAGTATGCCATTCATTGGTACAACTATGCTTCATGATGAAGGCGTAGGTTTAATCCAAGTTTATTTGGACACTCTTTAAGAATCACGTTAAAAAAATACTAAAATCAGTTTCAATTTTAAAAGATTCTTAACAGAATCCGTATTTTCATCAAAATTTAATAAAACCGACTATTTTGAAACAATTATCAATCAAGTTATTCCTTGTAATAACTGCATTTTTAGCTTTTTCGTGCTCTACTGCTAAAAAAGCGAGTAAATCCAAAAAAACTGACGCCACAGCAATGGCAAAACCAGCAGCGAAAAAATCTGGTAAAAATGACCCAAAACCTTATAAAGAAGTTATTACTAAAGACGCTAAAAGTGATGTAGGTCTGTTTACAGTTCATTCTTTAGATGACAAGTTCTTTTATGAGATACCAGACTCTCTATTTAATAGAGAAATGCTTATGGTTACTCGTATTTCTAAAACTGCCTCTGGACTAGGTTTTGGTGGCGGGAAGCAAAATACTCAAGTTTTACGTTGGGAGAAAAAAGGAAAAAAAGTGATATTACGAGTTGTTTCATACAACGTCGTTGCTGCAGACTCTCTTCCTGTTAACGAGGCCGTTCTTAACTCTAATTTCGAACCTGTTTTATATACATTCCCAATTAAAGCCTATAGCAAAGACTCTACAAGTACTGTAATTGATGCGACTCCTTTATTTGAAAAAGATGTAAAGTCTTTAGGCTTACCACAGTTTAGAAGAACACCTTACAAAGTATCACGATTAGAAAGTGATAAATCTTTTATTGAAAACATTAAAAGTTACCCGAGAAATATTGAAGCACGTCACGTAAAAACTTATGCTGCCGGACGTCCACCATCTAACTCTAGCACTGGAAGTATTTCTATAGAAATTAATAACTCTATGATTTTGTTACCAGACAATCTTATGAAACGTCGCTATTTTGATGAGCGGGTCGGGTGGTTTGCAAGAAGCCAAACAGATTACGGACAAGAAGACCAGAAAAGTAAATCTTTAACATTTTTAGACCGCTGGAGATTAGAAGTTAAAGATGAGGATATTGAAAAATTTAAACGTGGTGAATTAGTTGTACCGAAAAAACAAATTATTTATTACATAGACAGAGCTACTCCAGTTAAATGGAGAAAATACATTAAACAAGGTATCGAAGATTGGCAAGTGGCCTTTGAAGCCGCAGGTTTTAAAGAGGCTATTATTGCTAAAGATCCTCCAACTGTTGAAGAAGATCCGGAATGGAGCCCTGAAGATGTGCGTTATTCTGTAGTACGTTATTTAGCGTCACCAATCCCAAATGCTAATGGCCCTCACGTAAGTGACCCAAGAACTGGTGAGATTTTAGAAAGTGATATTAACTGGTACCATAATGTAATGTCCTTATTACGTGGATGGTTCTTTGTACAAACTGCGGCAATAAATCCAGAGGCTCAGAGTCCACAATTTAAAGATGAAGTTATGGGACGATTAATTCGTTTTGTATCTTCTCACGAAGTTGGTCACACACTAGGCTTACCTCATAACATGGGAAGTAGTGTTGCCTATCCTGTAGAAAAGTTACGTGATGCTGAGTTTACCAAAAAATTTGGTACTGCACCATCAATTATGGATTATGCTCGTTTTAATTACGTTGCACAACCTGGCGATGAAGGTGTTGCATTAATGCCAGATATTGGCGTGTATGACAAATATGCTATTGCTTGGGGTTACAAACCAATTTTAGACAAAACTTCAAAAGAAGAAAAGCCTGTTCTTAATCAATGGATTATGGACCATGCTGGAGATCCAATGTATCGTTTTGGGCACCAACAAGCTGGTGATGTCGTTGACCCTAGTTCTCAAACTGAAGATTTAGGTGACGATGCTATGTTAGCTAGTGACTATGGTATTAAAAACTTAAAGCGTATAGTACCTAACCTAATTGAGTGGACTACAGAAGCTGGTGAAGATTATGATGATTTACAAGAAATGTATGGTTATGTAATATCACAGTTTAACCGTTACATGGGACATGTTTCTAATAACATTGGTGGTGTTTACGAGCATTACAAAGCTGCTGACCAAGAGGGTGCAGTTTATACTGCTGTAGCTAAAGATCACCAAAAAGAGGCAATGGCGTTTATTCAAGAAAATTTATTTACTACACCAGAGTGGTTAATTAATAAAGATATTTTTGAGCGTATAGAGTTTACTGGTTCTGTTGAGCGCGTTCGTGCGTTACAAGCAAGAACTATCAATAACATACTGAGTTTAGGAAAAATGCAACGTTTGACAGAAGCACATACTTATGATAGTAAAGCTTATGCTCTAATTGAAATGATGAGAGATCTACGTACAGGTGTTTGGAGTGAATTACGTAATGGAAAGAAAATAGATACGTACAGACGTAACTTACAGCGTGCACATATCGATAGATTGGCATACCTAATGACCGCTAAAAACCAAAGCGGAAGAACATTTAGCCCTTATGTTAAAGTGACTGCTGTTAATACAAGTCAGTCAGATATTAGAGCTGTTGTAAGAGCAGAATTAAAATCATTGAAAAGTTCTCTTAGAAATGCACGTGGTGGTGACGCGATGAGTAGAATACATATAGCTGATGCTATTGAGCGTATTAATGATATTTTAGATCCTAAATAATATAAACTACAACACCAATTAAAGAGGCTTCAGGTTAACCTGAAGCCTCTTTTTTTCTGAAGATAAATTATATTTAGTATCAATGAATGAGTTCAATCAAAAAGCTTTGTACTATTGTCATACACATCCTAATTTGTTTTTACAAAAGAAATGTAAAAGTTGCAAACGAGGTATGTGCCATACTTGTATATATAATAACGTAGATTATTGCCAAGATTGTTTATCTCAACAAAAACGGTTTAGCAGTAATTATAAAGACAAAAGAGAAATAAGTTCAACTTTAATTGCAACGCTAATTATAAGTACAATCATATCTATTTTGGTCTTTTACAACAAATATAATCTTCCTGATTATTCATTAACCGAGAGTCTTTTAATTATCTTTTTTGCAACCCTAACAGTTGTTAGTTGCTATTATATGCTAAGAGAAACTGATTTACTTAAAAGCGTTGGCAAAATCCCATTTATTGGTTTTAAATTATCAATATTTCTTTTAGTTTTAATTTTAGTAACAGGATTACCAATTTTATATATGATATTTAAGATTACTTTATTAATTAGGACAAATTATTTTAAACGCTGAAAAATAACATTTTCATAAGCCTCATAATTAATTAAATCATTATGACTACCACCTTCTATAGTTATAAATTTCAAATTATCTAAACCTAATTCCGAAAGTTTCTTACCTGAAGAATATGGAACGATACTATCATCAGTGCCATGGATAATTGTTATTGGGCATTTTGCTTTTGGTAAATATTGAAATGTTGGGAAATTATATTTTAAAAGTTGATTTACAGGAAACATTGGGAAGCGCTGCTTGGCGATGTCTAAAATACTGTAATAAGGTGTTTCTAAGATAAGTTGCCTTGGCTGATTTTTTGAAACTAAGTAAGAAGCAATTCCTGTTCCTAATGATCTTCCGTATAAGGTAATTTCTTTTTCAGAATAATGCTTTAAAAGATAGTCATAACAAAACTGAGCATCTTTATAAAAGGCTTGTTCACTTAATTTTCCAGTGCTTTTCCCATAGGTTCTATAATCCATAACTAAAACATCATATTGCATAGCTACAAAATATTCTGTGATTTTTCCCCATCGACTTAAGTCACCAGCATTGCCATGAAAATATAGTATTACACCTTTAGGATTATTCACTTTAAAATGGAGTGCGTTTATTGTAGCATTATCTTCCGTTTTAAGAAACAACTCTTCAAAAGGATAGTCAAACTGATATTGATAATTTTGCTCTAAAGTTGTTGGTAAAAACAATAATTTTTTTTGAAAAAAATAAAGTGCAGAACCTATCATAACGTATAAACCGAAAAGAACAATTACGAACTTTTTAAGCTTTCTTTTTAGTTTTTTTTGAACTGTGTATGACATTGATACTTGTGGTTTCTAAATCGATTGTTTTTGGTTGACTATTGAGTATATCATCTAACATTGTGTGATAGGATTCAAAATTATTTAAATTCTTGTGCCCACCTCCAATAACGGTATGCAACTTAGTGAGTTTTGGACTAACCTGAGATAACTTTACGCTCGATTTATAAGGAATTAACTTATCGTGAGTGCCATGAATAATATGAATGGGACATAGCACATATTTTAACCATTTGTAGGTTGGTAAAGGATATTTTAATAATAATGATAATGGCATAAATGGTGCGTAGCGTGCTGTTACTTTGGTTAAACTATAATAAGGCGCATCTAAAACCAGCATTTTCGGGTTATTCATTGATGCGAGCTTAGTCGCAAAACCAGAGCCTAATGAGCGACCGTAAAGAATAATTCGGTCTTCAGTGATTTGTTCCTTTAGTTTATTGTACACCAATTGCAAATCGCGTTTAATGGCTTTTTGAGAACGTTTACCTGTACTCTTTCCAAAACCACGATAATCTACCATCAACACATTATAACCATGTCTGGTAAAATCTACCGCAAACTTTCCCCAACCTTTAATGCTTTTAGAATTTCCTTTGAGATATAAAACAACACCTTTGCTTTCTCCTTTAGGAAAAAAACGTAAGCCATTAATTACAGCTCCATCTCTGGTTATTAGGTTATATTCTTTGGTTTTTTGATTTTCGTAATCGAACTGAAAATTCTTAGGTAGTTTTTCAGGCTTAAATAACATATAATCTTGCAGATAGTACAGTGCAATGCTAATTGCGATGTAAATAACTAAAATTAAAAGTATAGTTGAAACCCAGTACGACATGAAACTTATGTTTATTCTACAAGATAGGAAAATTAAATATTACGAATATTTCATAAAAACATCTGCAAATGAATCTTGATTTACAACTATATAATAAAATAAAGCACCTAGAAACCCATGCAATAGACCGAGTGCATAACAGTTTTCATCTTTTATATAACAATATGATACATTATATAGACTAGGTCAAAATTGTAATGATTACATATTAGCTTGTAAAAAAACTCATCCAAGTCAACCCAATTGAAGGTATTAAAATCAATATGGTAATAAATGAGTCGCTTTTTATTTTAAAAGCATTTTTGATATAGACCTTACAAGCAAATACTAATAAAATAGGCTGAGTTACTAAAAAGAGAATTGAAAATAATTCTTGTAAAACACCAATAATTACAAAATTTAATTTCAAATACACATTCTTTATATATAAAAACAAAAAGAATAAAGAAGTTAAAACACTTAAATAGAATATCACTCTATTTGAATTGGCAGTCTTGTCTTTCATAATAATTATAGTTAAGTGAATCTAATTTTAAAACCTCGCAGCAATAACAATAATCCACGAGGTTTTGGGTTACTAACTAACCGATCATCAAAACTAGTCTTCGTTTTCTTTAGTCTCAATTTCTTTATCGATATAAGCCACATCTCTAGTATTCTTTTGCACTGCAATTGCGGCGAAGAGACTTAGCGTAAACGACATTCCATAAAATCCTTTTTCACTTAATTCTAAATCGGCATTCCATAATCCTATAACTAATAAAACTATTGCAGCGATTGTGGTAACCCAACTAATCCCATAATACATCTCAGTGACTTGGATATCTTCTAACTTATCTCTAACTGCTTTTTGCACTGAGATAACTGAAAATAAACCAAACAGTAAAATTGTAAAGTAATAGCCCTTTTCATTGAGCTCCATTGTTGCATTCCAAAGCCCTACACAATAAGAGACCATACCTATGAGTAATGCTGTCCATGATGCGCCTATAAATGCAGGAGTCGGTTTATGGTTGTAGACTTTCTCTTCTTTATTATTTTTTTTTACTTTCTTTTCCTCTTTTAAAGACACTGTTGTTTGATAATTCATAATGTTTTGTTTTAATGATTACAGTGCAAATCTGCGATAGAAACCAATAATAACAAAATCAATTTTATCTGTAAACTGACGATATATTTTATAATATAATTTACGTATTTTAATAAATTAAGTAAATTTATACGTATTTTAATGACGACTAAATGATAGACATAAAATCTATAATCAATACGTTAAACTCCGAAGAACAACAAAAATTCGTGGCTTATCTGCATCAAAAAAACAAAAGAAAAGACGCAAAAAATATTCAATTATTTAAACTATTAGCTAAACCAGACAGCGACTCTAAAGTTATTTGTAAACAGCTGTACAAAACTAAAAAAAGTAATGCTTATCATGCTCTTAGAAAACGATTGTTTCAATCCTTAATTGACTTTACTGCAAATAAGAATCTAGAAAACGAGAATTCTATAGACATGCAGATTATTAAATATATTGTTGCTTCTCGCACGTATCTACTTCAAAAGAATTACGACATTGCCTATAAAATTTTAGACAAAGCAGAACACTTAGCGGACGAACATTTACTATTCCCAATTCTTAACGAAATATATCATACAAAAATTCAGTATGCATCAGATTACCCAAAAGTTAATCTAGACACTTTAATTTCTAAACAAAACGAGAACCAGAAAAAGCATCAGCTAGAAGACCAATTAAATATGATTTATGCCAAACTGAAGACTACTTTAAATGCTATCAATTATCAAGGCAAGGTTATCAACTTTGAAACTGAGCTTAACGAAATTCTTAAAGCTTCTAAAATAGAACTTAACAAATCGCTCTCATTTAAATCCTTATACCAAATTTTAGCTATTGCAAATATTTCTGCTTTAGTAACCACTAAATATTTTCAGATTGAAGATTTTGTACTTAAAAGCTATGATATTCTGAAAAGTAAAAAAGAAACTGACAAACAGTTGTATTACCAAATACAAACCGTTTACATAATTGCGAACACACTTTTTAGAAACAAAAAGTTTGAAACTTCTTTAATATACATCAAAGAGATGGAACAACTCATGCAACTTAAGAGACATGTGTATCAAAAAGAATTCATTCTAAAGAAAACATTAGTAGAAGCTTTAAATCTCAACTTCTTAAACCAACAAGTAGAAGCCATATCACTTATAGAAATCATAATTGTGAAGAAGCACAATGACCTCGAAACCTTATTAGACTTACATCTTACACTTTTAATGTTTTACTTTCAGAAAGAGAACTTTGTCAAAGCAAAATCAGTTTTATCAAAATTCTATCATACAGATCAATGGTATATTGAAAAAGCAGGAATCGATTGGGTGATTAAAAAAAATATCGCGGAACTATTACTCTATATAGAATTACAAGAAGATAACTTATTATACTCTAGATTAAAGAGTTTTAAACGTCGATACACAGATTACCTAAAGCAAATAGGGCAGATTCGCATTCTTAAATTCTTAAATTTTGCAGAACAGTATTACAAAAAGCCAGAACTTGTACTTACTAAAAATTTCAAAACTAAACTCGAGGCATCCTTTAAATGGACTACAGTAAAAGAAGAGGATATTTTTGTTATGACTTTTTATGCTTGGCTAAAAAATAAAATTGAACAAGGCAATCTATACAAAACCACTCTTAAGCTCATAGAAAAGCCATAACTGTTAAAATATGTGTTAAAAACAAATTCTTATTTAAACTTTACAAATCTACCTAAGTCTAACCTAGCATAACATAAAACAAATAAAAAATGAAGAAGTTACTAGTAATTGCCTTAGCACTTTTCACATTAAATGGTGTGGCACAAGAGAAAAAGGAAAAATCCACAGACCGTCATCACAAAATGGAATTAAGAGAAGAAATGACACCTAAGGATATCGCAGATTTAAAAACGAAAAAAATGACATTGCGATTAGACTTAACTGACGCACAACAGAAAAAAGTACACAAACTAATCTTTGAACAATCTAAAACAAATCAAAGTTTAAGAAAAGAACACAAAGCTGCTAATGGTGAAAAGAGGGGAAAACCTTCTAAAGATGAACGCCTAAAAATGCAAAATCACAAACTAGATCAATTGATTGCTATGAAACGAGAAATGAAGACGATTTTAACTCCAGAACAGTATGCTAAGTTCGAAAAAATGAAACCTAAAAAGCATAAGAGAAAAGGAAAAGGCGGTAAAAGAGCATAATTGAAATTCTTTTCACAAGAAAAAGTAGCGCTTAGACGCTACTTTTTCTTTTTTTTTGAATAAAATTGTTATTTTAGCATACGAATTAATTAAACTATCCATAATGAAAAAGGTAATTACACTATGTTTGTTCGCTTTTGCAATGATTTTGGGAACACAATCTGTAATGGCGCAATCTACAATTGAAATTAACGCTGAAGCAGCAGAAAAAACTGAAGCGCTAAGAAAGTATATAAAATTTGATAATGTACAGCGTGATAATATTTATATCGCTCTAAAAACTTATGGAGAACGCAATGCACGTCTCGACAATGAAACAACAAACCCTAAGGCTGTTGCAAAAATTGAAAAGAAATTAGATGATAAAATCAGAACGATTTTAACTGAAGAACAGTACGATCGTTATAAAACATTCTTAGAAGAATAGTTAAACAAACTAATAATTAAAGTCTCGCAAATTGCGAGACTTTTTTATTCATAAATCTTTTGCTATGTCTTCGACTGCCGCAATAGTTTCATTTAAATCTTGGTAGGTAAGTGCATCTGTAATAAACCAAGTTTCAAAAGCACTTGGAGCAATATAAATGCCTTTATTCAACATACCATGAAAGAACTTTTTAAAGGTCTCATTATTTCCTTTAGCTGCAGAATCAAAATCAACGACTGCATCTTCTGAGAAATGCACAGAAATCATGGATCCAATTCTATTAATAGTATGCGTCACTTTATTCTTATTTAAGGCATCAGCTATACCGTTATGAAGATATTTTGTCTTCTCCTCTAACCTATTCATTAAACCTTTGTCTGCCATAATAGACTTAAGCATAGCCAAGCCAGCTGCCATTGCTAGTGGATTTCCACTTAATGTTCCTGCTTGGTACACAGGTCCAAGTGGAGCTAAATGATTCATAATTTCATTTCTAGCTGCAAAGGCACCAACAGGTAAACCACCACCAACAACTTTTCCAAAACAAACAATATCTGCATTAACACCCATTAACTCTTGCACACCACCTTTAGCTAATCTAAAACCAGTCATTACCTCATCAAAAATCAATAAGATACCATTAGCATTACAAACAGCTCTTAATCCTTCGAGAAATCCATTTGCAGGAGGAATACAGCCCATATTACCAGCAACTGGCTCTACAATAATTGCAGCTATTTCATTGGCATTAGCTTCAACAAGCTCTTTTACATTTTCTATATCATTATATCTAGCCAACAAAGTATCTCTTGCTGTTCCTAGAGTAACACCTGGACTGTTAGGAGTTCCGAAGGTTATAGCTCCACTTCCAGCTGCTATTAAGAATGAATCACTATGACCATGATAGCAACCTGCAAACTTTATGATTTTGTCTTTTTTAGTAAATCCACGAGCTAATCTAATAGCACTCATACATGCCTCAGTACCAGAATTAACAAAACGGATTTTATCAATATTTGGCACCATAGAAACAGCTAACTCAGCAATTTCAGTTTCCAGAGCAGTTGGCATTCCGAAAGATGTTCCAGCTTTAGCTTTTTCAATTACAGCATCTACAACTGGCGGAAATGCATGACCAAGTAACATTGGTCCCCAAGAATTTATATAATCAATAAAGCGGTTTCCATCTTCATCATATACATAAGCGCCTTTCGCCGATTTAGCAAAAATTGGTGTTCCTCCAACAGCATTAAATGCTCTTACCGGAGAATTAACGCCTCCAGGAATAACGTCTTTCGCAGCTTTAAATAAAGCACTACTTCTTTGATATAACATATTTAATTAGGAATCATTAGTTCTTGACCTAATGCTAAATTATTAGTGGTCATATTATTTAAATCTTTTATAACTTCTACAGTTGTATTAAATCGTTTAGCAAGAGAATAAAGCGTATCTCCTTTTTCAACGATATATCTATAAACTCCATTATTTACACCAACTTGTTCATTAGACTTACCGCTTAACACTTCTTTATCATATTTATAGAGTTTGTAACGCTCAATTAAGCTAATAAGTTTTTGCGGATACTTTCTATCAGTAGCGTAACCTGCAGATTTTAGACCTTTTGCCCAACCTTTATAATCATTTGGCTTTAAATTAAAGAGTTTAGCATAGCGCTTACGACCTGTTAAAAACTCAGAATGATCTTCAAAAGAAGATTCTGCTTTTCTATATTTTCTAAAACATTCTTGAGAAGCATCATCATCGTGATAGATTTTTGCTCCTTTCCATCCATGACATTTAATTCCGAAATGGTTATTAGCTTCAACAGATAACCGGCCACGACCAGAACCAGATTCTAAAATACCTTGCGCCAAGGTAATACTTGCCGGAATTTTAGATTTACGCATTTCAGTCTTTGCAATCGTTACATATCTGGCAATATAATTATCGGTTGACGATGGTGGTTTTGTTTTAACCTCAATCCCTTCTGTGTCAGTTTTAGTCGTTTTTGTTTCCTCCTTTACATCAACAATCTCAATCTTACTACTATTATCCTTCTTCTTTGTCTCTACTCCTTTTTTTGAACCACAGCTAAAAGTTAATGCAACAATTACTAAAACTATATATCTATATTTTATTTTCATTCGTTTATTAAAGGTAAGTTTTTAAGCTTCAGTTTTAAATTCATACCAGCAACACCTTGCAAACCTCCAGTATGTATCGCCAATATTTTTGAGTTTTTTGGAAAAAATCCGTTTTCTATTAAATCAATTATCCCAAACATCATTTTCCCTGTATAAATTGGGTCTAAAGGAATATCATAATCATTCTTAAATGTATTGATAAACGCAATCAATTCTGGTTTTATTTTTCCATAACCACCAAAATGATAATCAGTAACCAATTTCCAATTCTCATGTTTGGCAAATTTACGAATATCTTGCTTTAAAAAGTCACCTTTTAAAGCAGGAAAACCTAATATTCTTTGATGCTCTTTTGCTGTGTTAATTAAGCCAGATATGGTTCCTCCTGTTCCTACACATGTACATATATAATCAAATTGATTGTCTGTGCTATTTAAAATTTCCTCGCAACCCTTAATCGCTAATTCGTTTGTACCACCTTCCGGAATTAAATAGAATTCACCAAACTTAGTTTTTAGAGATTCATTAAAGTCTAGACTAGATTTACTTCTATAACCTTCTCGAGAAACAAATAAAAACTGCATTCCACAAGACTTGGCAAAACTCAAAGTAGGATTACTATCAACTTTATCTTCTAATTCTTCACCTCTAATAATTCCAATAGTCTTAAACCCTCCTTCCTTACCTGCAAATGCGGTTGCGGCTATATGGTTTGAAAATGCTCCACCAAAAGTTAAAAGTGCTTTCTTATTTAAGCGTTTAGCTTCAAGAATATTGTATTTAAGCTTTCGATATTTATTACCAGAAATAAAAGGATGAATTAAATCTTCACGCTTTATATAAAGCTGAATATCATTTTTATTTCGTAAAGAAATCTGTTGAATTAAAGACGTTTTTAAAGTATCCATTGAGCCTTCAAAAATAATGTATAAAATTCCAAAATGAGCGTTTTTGTAAAAACTCTAGATTCCATTCATTAGAGTAGGCTTCACGTTCAAAAGAAATACTTCTATAAGCTATTTTCCAGTTTTTATATTGAACTAATCGAACTAAAAATTCAAAACCATAAATGATAAAGAAAGGGATAATTAGAAGTTCTATTTGTTGTTTTAGGTGAATTTTTTCATGATTTACTAAAACAGTATTCCCTTTTAAAGTTTTGTACTTTAAAAACATAAAAGGAAAAATGGTAATCCCAGCATAACCTCTTGGAACCATATATTTTGAAATTAATATCATGTTTTATTCGTTTCAAAAATCAATCCAATTTACATTATCTTTGTTATACCAAATGAATTTTAAAAGTATTGAAAGTAAATTTGGAGTATGTTTTCTTTAGATCAAATTGAAAATATAAGCATAGCATTAGTTACGATTCTATTTTATATTGAAATATAAAGGAAATAGAAACGAATTTAACCTATCATTTTGAAGTTTATTTGGTATTAACTATGAAGAAATACGTCCCAATTGAAAAAGGCGATTATTATTTAACACCCGAAGGCTACCGATGTTTCACCGAACAATATCACTTAAAACGTGGTTATTGTTGTGAAAGTGGATGCAGACATTGTCCTTACAACTTTGATAAAAATACTTTAAAAAAAAAGTAATGCAAGCAACATCATTATCGTTTAAAGACCAAATATTAGAAGGTATACCTAATTTATTGCCTCAACCAAAAGCATACGATCCTTCTATAAATCATGCACCAAAGCGCAAAGCTATTCTTTCTGCTGAAGAGGAGAAATTAGCACTTAGAAATGCATTGCGCTATTTCGACAAAAAGCATCATAAAGTTTTGCTCCCTGAGTTTAAAAACGAATTAGACACTTACGGTCGCATTTATATGTATCGTCTAAGACCAGACTATAAAATGTATGCACGACCAATTTCAGAATATCCTGCAAAGTCAAAACAAACTGCAGCAATAATGTTGATGATTCAGAATAATTTAGATTATGCCGTAGCACAACATCCGCACGAACTCATTACTTATGGTGGAAATGGAGGTGTGTTTTCAAACTGGGCACAATACAGGTTAACAATGAAGTATTTAGCCGAAATGAATGATATACAAACTTTAGTAATGTATTCTGGTCACCCAATGGGTGTATTTCCTTCTCATAAAGAAGCACCAAGAGTTGTAGTCACTAACGGAATGGTGATTCCAAACTATTCTAAACCAGATGATTGGGAGAAATTCAATGCTTTAGGTGTGACTCAATATGGGCAAATGACCGCTGGAAGCTACATGTATATTGGGCCACAAGGTATTGTTCATGGCACAACAATTACCGTTTTAAATGGTTTTAGAAAAATTGAAAAATCGCCTGAAGGGAATCTTTTTGTCACATCTGGGTTAGGAGGCATGTCTGGCGCACAACCAAAAGCGGGGAACATTGCTGGCTGTATTACAGTTTGCGCAGAAGTGAATCCTAAAATTACACAGGTTAGACTAGACCAAGGTTGGATAGATGAAAAGATCACAGATTTAGATGAATTAGTTTCACGAGTAGAAAAAGCGAAAGTTGAAAAAGAAACTATATCTATTGCCTATCTAGGAAATATCGTCGAAGTCTGGGAGAAATTTGACGAAGCTGAAATTCATATTGATTTAGGCAGCGACCAGACCTCTTTACATAATCCTTGGGCTGGAGGCTACTACCCGGTTGGTTTGTCTTTTGAAAATGCCAACGAAATGATGGCAAATAATCCTAAATTATTTAAAGAAAAGGTTCAAGAAGCGTTGCGAAGACATGCAAACGCTATTAATAAACACACAGCTAAAGGCACTTATTTCTTTGATTATGGTAATGCTTTTTTACTAGAAGCCTCAAGAGCTGGAGCTGATATTATGGCAGATAATGGTATTGATTTTAAATACCCTAGTTATGTACAAGACATCATGGGACCTATGTGTTTTGATTATGGTTTTGGTCCATTCCGTTGGGTTTGCGCTTCAGGAAAACCAGAAGATTTAGTCAAAACAGATAAAATCGCCTGCGATATTCTTGAAGAAATTAAGAGACATTCGCCAGAAGAAATTCAACAGCAAATGGCAGATAATATTCAATGGATAAAAGGGGCTCAAGAAAACAAACTTGTTGTAGGCTCACAAGCCAGAATTCTATATGCTGATGCAGAAGGGAGAATGAAAATAGCAGAAGCGTTTAACCAAGCCATAACTAATGGTGAAATTGGTGAGGTTATTCTCGGACGAGATCATCATGATGTTTCGGGCACAGATTCTCCTTACAGAGAAACTAGCAACATTTATGATGGTTCGAGATTCACAGCTGATATGGCAATCCATAATGTAATTGGAGATAGTTTTAGAGGTGCAACTTGGGTAAGTATTCATAATGGCGGAGGCGTTGGCTGGGGAGAAGTAATAAATGGCGGATTTGGTATGGTTCTTGATGGTAGTACAGAAGCATCAAGACGACTAAAACAAATGTTATTTTGGGATGTAAATAACGGTATTTCAAGACGAAGTTGGGCAAGGAATGAAGGAGCAATCTTTGCCATAAAACGCGCTATGGAAGTTGAACCCAATTTAAAAATTACGTTACCTAATCTAGTTGATGATGATTTATTAGAAACCCTTTAAAAAAAGTAATATGAAGAAACTAATTACACTCGCACCGATTTTAGTGTTTGCCATCCTCTTAACTTCTTGTAGTTCTGTAAGAGTTGCAGCGGATTATGATAAAGAAGCAAACTTTGACAATTACAAAACTTTTGCATTCTTTAAACCTGGAATAGACAAAGCAGAAATTAATGATATTGACAAGCGAAGAATACTTAGAGCTATTGAAGCCGAACTCATGGCTAAAGGCATGACCAAATCTGAAAACCCAGATATGTTAGTGAGCATTTTCACTAAGTCGAACCAACGTGTTGATATTTACAACAATGCGTGGGGCGCAGGTGCTTGGGGCTGGGGAGGCTATGGCGGCTGGGGCTGGGGAGGCTATGGTGGCAATCAAGTTTCAACAAGTACAGAAGGTATGTTATTTATAGATTTTATAGACGCAAATAAAAAAGAATTGATATGGCAAGGATCTGGCACAGGTTATCTTGTTACTAAAAATGTTGAAAAGAAAGAAGCACGTATAAAAGAATTTGTGAGTAAAACAATGGAACAGTTTCCACCTGAAAAAGGATGAAATAACATACGTTAAAAAAAAA
>TARA_R110002111_G_scaffold1537_5_pt1 | contig 25272 bp, 19 predicted proteins | sample TARA_R110002111 | Tara Oceans TARA_R110002111 (sample SAMEA4397363) | marine metagenome | biome: Polar Biome; feature: [ZZZ] marine water layer (ENVO:01000295); material: water (ENVO:00002006), including particulate matter (ENVO:01000060) such as... | depth 199 m | reverse complement strand
CTTTGCTTACAACACCTTTTAGAATTTGAACATTTTCAGAATTACATCGCAACTAAATCTCCAGCGACATCCTTAGAAGGTAAATCTGATTTCCCCATTAAATATAAATCAACTTGTCGCGCGGCTTCTCTACCTTCAGAAATTGCCCAAACAATTAATGATTGCCCGCGGCGCATATCGCCAGCAGCAAAAATATTTGGAATATTCGTTTGATATTTACCATATTCCGCTTTATAGTTGGAACGTGCATCCGTTTTAATTCCTAATTTATCAGCAAGTGTAGATTCTGGACCTGTGAAACCTAAAGCCAATAATGCTAAATCACAAGGCCATATTTTTTCTGTACCTTCAATTTCTATAAGTTGGGGACGCTCGCCAGGAACCATTTTCCACTCCACATTTACCGTTCTTAATGCGGTTAATTTTCCGCTTGCATCGGTAACAAATTCTTTGGTATTTATCAACCAATTACGTTCAACACCTTCTTTATGAGAAGATGATGTTTTTAACTGAAGTGGCCAAAAAGGCCAAGGTGTTTGAGATGAACGATGTCCTGGAGGTTTTGGCATAATTTCAAAATTCACCACCGATTTTGCCCCATGACGATTTGATGTTCCTATACAATCTGAACCTGTATCTCCACCACCAATTACGACAACATTTTTATTTGTTGCCATAATTTGATTTTCAACCTTTTTACCAAATAACACTTTAGTTTGTTGGGTTAAAAAATCCATGGCTTGTACTACACCGTCGGCATCAATACCCGGAGTTGGTAAGCTTCGTCTTTCGGTTGCACCACCACAAAGCACCACAGCATCAAATGTTTTTAATTCTTTTATAGAATAGTTTACACCAACATTTACATTGGTTTTAAAAGCAATACCTTCTGCTTCTAAAATAGCTATACGGCGGTCTATAATTTCTTTTTCCATTTTAAAGTTTGGAATCCCGTAACGCAATAAACCACCAACTTCATCATCGCGTTCAAAAACAGTTACCGTGTGTCCAGCTCTATTTAATTGTTGAGCCGCAGCTAATCCAGCAGGCCCAGAACCAACAACTGCAATAGTTTTTCCTGTTCTGGTTTTTGGCGGTTGTGGTTTTATCCAGCCTTCTTTAAAGGCACGCTCTACAATATTCTTTTCTATATTTTCAATAGACACAGGGTCTTCAATAATACCTAACACACATGATTGTTCACATGGTGCAGGACATAAACGACCTGTAAATTCTGGAAAGTTATTTGTTGAATGTAGTATCCAAGAGGCTTTTTGCCATTCGCCTTGGTGTACCATGTGGTTAAAATCTGGAATTAAATTACCAAGTGGACAACCACTATGGCAAAATGGAATTCCGCAATCCATACAACGTGATCCTTGTTTTGTTATCTCAGCATCACTTAATGGTACGGTAAATTCTTTATAATGTTTTACACGATCTTCAACAGAAGTGTATGTTTCATCTTGTCTTTCAAATTCTTTAAATCCTGTTACTTTTCCCATGACATTACGCTATTGTTAATTCTTCTACCATTGGTTCTTCTGTCTCAATACGTTCTAATGCACGTTTGTATTCTGTTGGCATAACTCTTACAAAATTGCCTAAACTAGCATCCCAATTATCTAATAATTTAGTAGCAAGTTTACTATCGGTATACAATTTATGTTTTTCTATTAAAGCTTTTAAATCGGCAGCATCTTCAGGTAGAATGTCTTCAAATTCAATAGTTTCTGTATTACATAAACCATTAATAAATTTGTTTTCAGGATCGTAAACATAAGCAATACCACCACTCATGCCCGCAGCAAAATTTCTTCCTGTACTTCCTAAAACAATCACTTTTCCACCGGTCATATATTCACAACAATGATCGCCAACACCTTCTACAACCGCTGTTGCTCCAGAATTTCTAACGGCGAAACGTTCACCTGCAATACCATTTATATAAGCTTCCCCTTGAACGGCACCAAATAAACAAACGTTACCTATGATGATATTTTCTTCAGCAATAAAATCGGCTTTGACAGGTTTTTTAACAATTAATTTTGCACCAGATAATCCTTTACCTAAATAATCATTGGTGTTACCTTCTAGTTTAAAAGTTAAACCATGCGCACCAAAGGCTCCAAAACTTTGTCCCGCAGATCCAGTAAAGTTTATGTTCAACGTATTTTCTGGCAAACCTAAATGACCATAAATTTTAGAAATCTCGTTACTAACAATGGCGCCTACGGTTCTATTTGTATTTTTTATAGGATACGCAAGCGTCATTTGTTCTTTTCTATAAAGCGCTCTGTGAGAATCTTTTAATATGGTGAAATCTAACACATTATCTAAATCATGATGTTGTTTTTGTGTATTTTTAACAGTCATATTTCTGTAAGCTGCTGGTCTGTGTAAAATACTTGATAAATCTAAACCTTTAGCTTTATAATGTTTTATAGCACTATTCGCATTAATTTTATGTGTTTGACCAACCATTTCACCTAAAGTTCTAAAGCCTAGTTGCGCCATAATACCTCTTAATTCTTCAGCGATATAAAAGAAGAAGTTAATCACGTGTTCTGGCGTGCCTTTAAAGTTTTTACGTAATTCTTTATCCTGGGTTGCAATACCTACAGGGCATGTATTTAAATGACATTTACGCATCATAATACATCCTGAAGCTACTAATGGCGCCGTTGCAAAACCAAATTCTTCAGCACCTAATAATGCAGCAATTGCAACATCACGTCCTGTTTTTAATTGACCATCGCATTCTACAACTATCCGACTTCTTAAATTATTTAAAACAAGCGTTTGTTGTGCTTCAGCTAAACCAAGTTCCCATGGTAAACCCGCATGTTTTAATGAGGTTAAGGGAGAAGCTCCGGTACCACCATCATAACCAGAAATTAAAACAACATCAGCTTTTGCTTTGGCCACACCAGCGGCAATTGTTCCAACACCAACTTCAGATACTAACTTCACATTAATTCGAGCTTCACGATTCGCATTTTTTAAATCGAAGATTAATTGTGCTAAATCTTCAATAGAATAAATATCATGATGTGGTGGCGGTGAAATTAAGCCTACAAATGGGGTTGAGTTACGTGCAGCAGCAATCCATGGTAATACTTTATAGCCAGGTAATTGTCCCCCTTCACCAGGTTTAGCGCCTTGAGCCATTTTAATTTGAATTTCTCTAGCATTGGTTAAATAATGAGAAGTCACCCCAAAACGCCCAGAAGCTACTTGTTTTATTGCCGAATTACGGCTATCGCCATTCACATCTGGATGAAAACGATTTCTATCTTCTCCACCTTCACCAGAATTAGATTTACCTCCAATTCTATTCATTGCGATAGCTAAATTTTCATGCGCTTCGCGAGAAATAGAGCCATAAGACATGGCGCCTGTTTTGAATTTTTTTACAATTTCTGTCCAAGGTTCTACTTCATCAATAGGAATAGGATCCAAATTATCAAACTCAAATAAACCACGAATGGTCATTAAGTTTTCAGCTTGCTCGTTAATTGCTTTTGAATACACATCATAACTCGCTTGGTCGCTCAATCTTACCGCTTGCTGTAATTTAGCAATGGTTGTTGGGTTGAATAAATGGCGTTCACCATTACGTCTCCATCTGTAATCGCCACCAATATTTAAACCTAAATTTTTATCAATTGCATTGTCTGGATAGGCTTGTTTGTAACGTTGATCAATCTCTTTTTCAATTTCATATAAGCCAATACCTTCAATTCTTGAGGCTGTGTACGGGAAATATTTTTCAACAAATTGGGAGTTGAAACCAACAATTTCAAAAATTTGAGAACCTCTGTACGAATGTAGTGTGGAGATTCCTATTTTGTTCATCACTTTTAAAATACCTTTTCCAATAGCTTTATTAAAATTATCGACTGCTTTTTGCTCGTCCATGCCTGTAATAAAACCTTCTTTTACTTGCATTCTAATAATTTCATTCACCATGTAAGGATTAATGGCACTAGCGCCATAACCAAATAAGGTTGCAAAATGATGTGGTTCACGCGGTTCTGCAGATTCAATAATGATATCGAAATAAGAACGCTTTCGTAAACGGTTCATTTGATGATTTACATAAGAACACGCTAACAGAGCAGGTATTGGCGCAAATTCTTTATTCACACCTCTATCAGAAAGAATAATGATATTCGTTTTTCTTTCTAAAGCTTTTGTGATTTGTACAATAATAGCTTCTAAAGCATTTTCAAGACCATTAAGTCCTTGAGCTTTTGGGTATAGTATTTCAATAGTTTCAGCTTTGAAGGCCTCAATTGAAATACTTCTAATTTTTTCTAAATCGTCATTAGAAATAACCGGATTCTGGATTTTTAATTTTCTACATTGCCTTTCGGTAATGCTGAAAATATTTCGATCTTTTCCTAAATTAAGACTAATATCTGTTACAATTTCTTCACGAATTCCATCTAAAGGTGGATTGGTAACTTGTGCAAAAAGTTGTTTGAAATAGTTTGAAATAAGTTGCGGTCTATCTGATAAAACTGCTAAAGGTGTATCAGTACCCATGGAGCCTAATGCCTCTTTTCCAACAATAGCCATTGGCGTGATAACTTCTTGAATATCTTCAAAAGTGTAGTTAAATAAACGTTGTCTGGTTTTTATATCGATGGTTTCAATCGGGCATGTTTCGTTAGTGTAAGGCACATCTTTTAAATGCAATCGTGTTTTATCTAACCACTCCTTATAAGGTCTTTCTGATACGATTTTACTTTTAATTTCTTCATCTTTGATGATGCGCCCTTTGTTCATATCAACCAAAAACATTTTTCCTGGTTCTAAACGGCCATGGCTTACCACATCTTCTGGAGCAATATCAACCACACCAATTTCTGAAGACATGATGAGTTTGCCACTTTTGGTAACAGTATATCTTGAAGGCCTTAAACCGTTTCTATCTAATAATGCACCAATATAATCGCCATCTGTAAAAGGTACAGAAGCTGGACCGTCCCAAGGTTCCATAATACATCCATTATATTCGTAAAAAGCTTTACGTTCTGCAGACATAGTTGCATGTTTTTCCCATGCTTCAGGAATCATCATCATCATAATTTCTGGTAATGAGCGCCCTGTGTGTGTTAATAATTCAACTACCATATCCATGGAAGCAGAATCTGATTTTCCAGGTAAAATTATGGGGAACAAGCGTTCTATTTGAGGTCCAAAAACATCACTCTTCATAATTTCTTCACGAACACGCATTCTACTCACGTTTCCACGAAGCGTGTTAATTTCTCCATTTTGACACATAAAACGGAATGGTTGTGCCAATTCCCAAGTAGGCATCGTATTTGTTGAAAAACGTTGATGTACTAGAGCAAGTCTTGTAACCAAATCGATTTGTTGCAAATCGGTATAATACGGCCCAATATCTTCGGGCATAATGATGCCTTTGTATATTAAAGTTGTTGTTGATAAACTTGGAAGGTAAAAATAAGAGCTCTCAGATATTTTAGAGTTTCTTATTTCGTGCTCTGTGATTTTACGAGCAGCATATAATTTTGCTTTAAAAACAGCCTCATCTATAAGCTCAGTTTTTCCAACAAAAATTTGTTCAATATTTGGCTCTGATGCTTTAGCTATCTCACCTAATTGTGTAGAGTCTACTGGTACTTTTCGCCATCCTAAAACTACAAGCCCTTGCGCTTTAATTTCTTTTTCAAAAATATCTTTACAAAATTGATATTGGTTTCTCACTTTAGGTAAAAACACCATACCTACTGCATATTCTCGCGGAGTAGGAATGGGGAAACCACTTACTCGTTTAAAATATTCATGAGGGATATCAATTAATAAACCTGCACCATCACCTGTTTTTCCATCAGCACTAACACCACCACGGTGTTCCAATTTTACCAGAATTTCTAGGGCGTCATGAATGATTTGGTTTGTTTTCTCTCCTTTGAGATTACAAATAAAACCTGCCCCGCAGTTTTCGTGTTCAAATTCAGGTAAATAGAGTCCTTGTTTCTTCAGCATAATCAACAAATTTTAGTTTAAAACTTGGGTCGAAATGTAAATATATGCACTAGAATTTGAAATACAATAGGGGCTATTTCATTATTTCGGTTTTATAGGCGAAGGGAAGATAAAAATAATTATATGTCAATAATAGATAAATATTTTAATAAATATTCAATCGTTAAATATTTAACAATAAATACACAATTGTTAATTAACCTCAATAAAACCTCAGATTATTAAAAATAATATCATAAAAAAATAAAAAACACTAACAATAATTCAAGCAATGAGTTTGTCGAAAAATCAAAAAATTAAATAATAATGACAATACCTATAAAAAAATAGGGTAAAAAATGAAATATTAATAAAAATGACCCAAACACCCCTATTTTTTATAGGGGTTAAAAATTTTTAATATAGTTTTGATTCATTATTAGGAAAAATAACCAAAAAATAATTAATAACTAAAATTTTGAAATTATGAAAAAACTTATTACACTTTCAATGCTTTTTATGGCAACTGCCTTATTTGCTCAGGAAGAGGCAGAAGCACCAAAATTTACTTTAAGTGGTAGTATAGACGTATATTATAGAGCAAATTTTACAGCTCCTAATGATGAAAATACTATTGCCCCAAGATCTTCTTTTGCAGATTTGCCAGGTTTTGCTTTGGGTATGGCAAACGTTATTGCTTCTTATGATGGCGAAAAAGTTGGGTTTGTTGCCGATTTAGTTCTTGGGCCAAGAGGAGAAGATGCTATTTTTAATTCATCCATATTAAGACCAGGTGGTAGTTCTAATATGGTAAATCAATTATATGCTTACTGGAATGTTAGTGAGTCTGTAACATTAACAATGGGTAACTTTAATACCTTTTTAGGCTACGAAGTTATTTCACCTGTTGGGAATTTCAACTACAGTACGTCTTATTTGTTCTCTTACGGGCCATTTAGTCACACTGGTTTAAAAGCTGATATTGTTTTATCTGAAGATTTTAGCTTAATGTTAGGTGTTATGAATGACACAGATTTAACCGAATTTAACCCAACTGGTGATTATGCATTTGGTGCACAATTAGGATATGCTGGACAATATTTAAACTTTTTGTTAGACCCTTCTTTCACCGAAATTGATTTTACAGGTGGATTTGATGTATCAGATGATTTGTTCTTAGGAATAAATGCCGCTTATTTAACAACAGAAGATGATGAGCCAGGATTTATGGGTGCTGCTCTATACCCTCAATTTGCGGTTTCTGATACTTTTACTTTAGGTTTAAGAGGTGAGTATTTTGTGGAAGACGGAGAATTTGGCGCGATAGGGTCTGGAGTTGCTGATACTAGTGTGTTTGCCGCTACTTTAACAGGAAGTTTTGCTATCGATAATTTAACTATCAAGCCAGAGATTCGTTTAGACTCTGCATCTGATGATTCATTTATTGATAATGATTTAGCTGCAACAAAAAGCTTAAGCTCGTTTGTACTAGCCGCCATCTATTCATTCTAAAAAAAATAAAAAAGCATTGCTAATTTCTAGTAATGCTTTTTAGTCTAATTAATAAACACAATATAATATGAAAAAAATTGAAGCAATTATTAGAAAATCCAAATACAGTGTGGTTAGAGATGCATTGCACGAAGTTGGGGTAAATTTTTTCTCTTACTGGGATGTTACCGGTTTAGGGAATGAAAAAGAAGGACATGTATACAGAGGCGTATCATATAGTACGAGCGATATACAACGTAGATACCTTTCTATTGTAGTAAACGATGATTTTGAAGAAGTAACTATTAAAGCCATAGTTAATTCTGCCGCTACAGGTGAAGTTGGAGATGGAAAAATCTTTGTGTCTGACATTAAAGAATGTTACAGAATACGAACAGGAGAAAAAGGGGGAAGCACTTTAAAATAATAATCATCAAACAATAAAAATATATTATGGAATTACTAACAACAAATAATGTATGGATGATGATCTGTACAGCACTGGTTTTCTTTATGCACACAGGTTTTGCATTTTTGGAAATTGGATTAACTAGACAAAAAAACACGATAAACATATTATTCAAAAACATTTTTATTATTACTGTAGGTCTTCTGCTATATTACTTAGTTGGGTTTAACTTAATGTATCCTGGTTTTGCTGAAGACTCCATGGGAGTTATTGATTTTGCAGGATTTGGTATTGCACCACCTGAAAATGGAATGACGCCAGAGTATGCTGATGGTGGTTACACTTGGTGGACAGACTTTTTGTTTCAAGCCATGTTTGCAGCAACTGCCGCAACTATTGTATCTGGAGCTGTAGCTGAACGTATGAAAATAGGGGCGTTTATGATTTTTGTAATCATATATGTAGGAATAATTTATCCAATTGCTGGCTCATGGAAATGGGGTGGTGGATTTTTAGATAAATTAGGGTTCTACGATTTTGCAGGTTCTACCTTAGTACACTCAGTTGGTGGTTGGGCTGCTTTAGTAGCTGTTTGGTTACTAGGTTCTAGAATTGGGAAATTTAAAAACGGAAAACCTCAGGCTATACCAGGTCATAACATTCCATTAGCAACCGCAGGTGTATTAATCCTTTGGTTAGGGTGGTTTGGGTTTAATGGAGGTTCTGTACTTTCAGCAGATCCAGAATTAACGTCATTAACCTTAGTAACAACCTGTTTAGCAGCAGCTGCAGGTGGTGTAGTAGCGATGATTACTTCTACAATAATGTATAAAAACCTTGATTTAACCATGTTTTTAAATGGTATCTTAGGTGGATTAGTAAGTATTACTGCTGGAGCAGATGTAATGACTCCTGAGAGTGCTATTTTAATTGGCGCAATAGGAGGAATACTTATTGTTTTTGCAGTTGCATTTATTGATAAAATAAAATTAGATGACCCAGTAGGTGCCATTGCTGTGCATTTAGCTTGTGGTATTTGGGGAACTTTAGCGGTTGGTATTTTCTCAACAAACCCAGAGCATACACTTTATGCGCAATTAATAGGTGTGCTTTGTTATGCTGCAATATGTGTTGTGTCTTCTTTCATAATATTCTTTGTATTGAAGAAAACAATGGGAATTAGAGTATCAGAAAAAGAAGAATTAGAAGGCTTAGATATGCATGAGCATGGTATGGATGCCTACCCAGATTTTAGATTAAATGAACATTAATATATAAACAATTAGCTTAGTTAGTGTTAAAGGGTGTTTTACTTTATGTAAAGCACCCTTTTAATTTTAACTTGTTTGAGTATTTACCTAATTCCAACCAATCCTTCGGTGGCTTTAAAAAGCTTTTTAGAGTCGTAACCAATACCGTTTTTGAATGTTGTTTCAATACTTCTAATAGCTTTTATAGCTTTACTAATATCATCATTTAGAATGATAAAATCTGCTATTTTTGATGGCTCTAAAGTCCCAATAGCAGTGTCTTGTTCTAAATATTTTGCACCATTCAGCGTACATATTTTTACTGCTTCAGGAATAGTAAAACCCATTTCAACAAATAATTCTAATAAACGCATATTGGCATATCCTGCTATAATTCTACCATCATAAGTGGGGTCTGTTCCTGCTACCAATAAGCCACCAGCATCATGAAATGCCTTTTCCCATACTTTTGATTTGTTAAAAAGCACATAATCTAGCGAGTCCTTACCTTGTTTTCTTGCCCATCTATCGTAAACTTTCTCTTTAGCTTCAGTGTATAAAGCATCAATACCGCCACCAGGAACAACTTCCCTATTTGTGTAGGGTTCAAAAACATTTATTGTAGAAGTTAAGGCTACTTTTTTCTTAACCAAATGACCAATTAGACTAGCCATTTCTTTTGAATCTACGGGAAGCTGTAACAAAGATTTGTGCTGATTGAAAGGTTCGCAAGCATCAGGTTCCTTATCGGCAATAAAATCACTACTGGCAAAAAAGCCATGTTCTAAATTATCAATACCAATATCTGCAGCTTCCTTGTAAGTTATAGAACATAAATGGCCTGTTACTTTTACGCCCTTTTTGTGAGCTGCATCTACTATGGCTTTTAAGTCTGCTTTACTTATAAAATTATACACTTTTATTGAGGTTGCTCCCATTTCTATATAAAAATCAACCATTTTTACGGCTTGTTCAGTTGATGTAAACGGGCCTAATTCTAAAATACCAGTGCCTTCTCTATCAAGGTGCGGACTAGTTACATCCATTTTAGGGCCTGGAATTTTACCTTCTAGTATTGCTTTTTTAATATTAATATCTGCCTGTGGCATAATACTTCCAGCTGTTCGCATGGTAGTAATACCTCCTGCTAAATATAGTTTTGGAAACGAGTAACTCATTTGGTTCACCCCAAAACTATTACCTGGTGTGGCTTTTGGATAAAAAAGATGTTCATGCAACATAACCATTCCGGGAATAGCACTTTTACCTTCCATGTTAATAACTTCACTATTCTCTGGAATTGGTAAATCTTCGCCAATGGCTTCAATAATTTCGCCATTTATAATTAAATCTTGGTTGTATTTTGGTTGATTTCCAGTGCCATCAACAATGGTAAGATTTTGCAAAATGTACTTCCCTTTGTTGTGTGAAATATATGATTGCGTTTCTTTTGAAATGGAAACTTGCCCAAATAATTGCGCAGCTAAACACGCAAAAAGCATTGTAAAAAAGTAGTTTTTCATAATTAGGTTTTTATATAAATAGTTTATGAAGATAACAAATTATCTACATAAAAACCCAATATAAAACCTAGGCTGAATTTCTACTCGCATTAATATTACCGAATAATGAACGGGTTACAATTTTTTCGAAAATCTGTAATTGTGCTTCGTCTTTTACGTCTGCTTTTTCTAATTCTTGAATTTTCTTTAAAGCATATTGCTGTATGGTAAGTAAAGGTAAAACAATAGATTCTCGTACTTCAATAGAGGCTTTCCCTGAGGGTTCATTTTCCATAAGTTCTTTGTAGCCTGTAAGCTTTAAAAGTAAGCTTTTTGTGGTTATGTATTCAGCATAAATAATATTCCAAAAAGCACCAAACTCTTCATCATCAGACATATATTTCGTTAAATCGAAAAATGATTTTGTTAAAGACATCATACTATTTTCCAACAGTGTTTTAAAGAATTTAGAGTTTTTATAGAGTTGCTCTACTTTTTTAAATTCACCTTTATCTTCATACTTTTTTAAAGCTGTTCCTACACCAAAGAATCCAGGAACATTTTGTTTTAATTGACTCCAAGAGCCAACAAAAGGAATAGCTCTTAAATCTGAAAACACTAATTTATCTGAATTGCCGCGTTTTGAAGGTCTACTTCCAATATTGGTTTTTGCATAATATTTTAAAGTACTCATGCGTTCCAAATAGGGAATAAACATGGGGTGACTTTTAAAATTCTTGTAAGCTTCGTAACTTGTTTCAGCTAAATCAGCCATCACCAATTTATCATCGGGAGACATGGCTAATTTGTTTTTCCCAAAACGGTTAAAAAGCCCTGAAGTTATTAATTGCTCTAAGTTATATTGTGAAGAATCTAACGTTCCGAAATTAGAACTAATAGTTTGTCCTTGTATAGTTAATTGTACTTCTTTATCCTCAATTGTTGGGCCTAATGACGCATAAAATTGATGTGTTTTACCACCTCCACGCGCTGGTGGTCCGCCACGGCCATCAAAGAAAATAGCGGTAATATCGTGTTTTCTAGACATTTCAGTAAGTAGTTCTTTCGCTTTATAAATACCCCAGTTTGCCATTAAATAGCCACCATCTTTTGTGCCATCAGAAAAGCCTAGCATAATGGTTTGCTTGTTTCCGCGTTTATCTAAATGGGCTTTGTAGGCTGCATTGGTGTATAATTGCTCCATAACTGCAGGCGCATTTTCTAAATCAGTAATCGTCTCAAAAAGCGGAACCACATCAACCGTTAAATCATCTTTAAAGCCAACTATTTTTAGCATAGCAAAAAGTTGCATAACATTTAAAGCGGTTTGATTATTACTAATAATGTAGCGGTTTGCACCTTGTTCGCCATTGTTTTTTTGAATGACTTTTATAGATTGAATCGTTTTTAATGTGTTGTAAACCATCTCGTCTTCAAAAATATCTAAATCGGTAATATCATCATCTGCTTTTGATAAAATTTCAATTTGTTCAGTTTCCGATAAATCATGATAATTTTTAGGAAAAGAAGAACTTCCTGTATTAATTAGATGGTCGATAGCAGTTGTGAAAACCGAATGATGAATTCTACTATCTTGTCTTATATCTAAGGTTGCAAAGTTGTACCCAAAAAGATGGATTCTGTTTATTAAATTATTTATTTCGCTTACGTATAACGATTGATGCTGTTCAACAACAATATCTCTAATACTTAATAATTCTTTTAATAGTTCTCTTGACGAAATAGTATCTTCGGCATAAGGGTTTAAACTATAGTCATATATGATGGTTTCAAGTCTTATTATACGTTCTTCAACACCTTTAAAGGTTAATTTGCGTCTTAAATTTTTAAGGTCTGTATAATATTTTTTTAGAATAGCTTGCTTGAGTTTTTTAGCAACTTTTAATGTGGTATCTGGTTTAACAAATGGGTTTCCGTCACGGTCGCCACCTGGCCAAAAACCAATGTTAATTATTTCGTTGTGTTTTTTTCCATCGTCATAAATATTTTGTTGGATGTAGTTATAAATCTCTCCGAAAGAGGTGTAAAAAACATTTTCCAAATACCAAATTAAACTTTTAGCCTCATCATAAGGTGTTGGTTTTTCTCTCTTAAAGAAAGGTGTTTTACCTAATTGACCAAATAAATTATTTATTTCGTTTAGGTTATTTTCCTTAATGGCTTCGGTTAAATCTGTAATAATACCTAAAACAGAACCTGGATAAAATTGCGTTGGATGCGCTGTTAAAACAATGCGCACTTTAAACTCGTCAAGATATTTTTTTAATTCTTCAAGTTTATTTTCTGAGACTGCCGATTCTTTAAGGTTTCTTAAAGTACCAATACCTTCCATATTATTAACAATGGGGAAAGCAGCATCTTCAATAGCATCAAATAAAACCACTTGTCTTTCGATGTATTGAATGAATCTGAACAATAAATTTATTTGACTTTCCTTAGTGCGACGCCCTTGATATTTTTTAAAAAACGTATCAACTATAGTTGTTGGGTTATCGCCTTGTGCAAAACCTTTTTTACAGGTTTCATGAAATAAAGGTAATAACACACCTGTTTTGGTAACAGCATCAAAAGGCAATGTCATGAATATACTGTTGTATATTTGATATTTTGATAAAACACTTTGTTTAAATCGAGTTATTTTTGGCTCTACAGACATAATTCAGCTTTAGTAAAATTAGCCATAAAAATACTAAAGCTATTATTAACGAAAGTATTTGCACTTCAGTTTTATCAATTTTAGTTGTTTGATGAATTCTTATTAAGAATAATTAAAAAAAACGGACACTATCCATGTATGTTTGTAATGTTTTCAATAGTGAAATGCTGATTTTAATTAATTACCCAGAGTATGACATAAATTATGTTCTATGCTTTTTGTAGTTAATATCTTTGCAGATTAAAATAATACCTATGAAAAAAACACATTCGTTTCACATTCCTGTAATGGGAATTGGCTTTACAATTGATACGCCTTTGAAAGTTGCACAATATGGGATAGATTCTGTAATTTCTTTAGTTGATGATATTCTGCTAGAGAAATTAAGGAAAATGTATAGCGAAAAATTCAAAATACCTTATAACGAAATCACCGATAAAATAGATGATTTTAGAGCGAAAAGAATTACCTCTTATTTAAATTTAATAAGCGATTTAGCAGACCAAAAGTTTGAAAGTCTAAAGCAAATTACAGTTGAAAAAAGTGATGAGTTTCTAGCTTATATTAATATGCTTCCTAATAATTCTAAAATAAAATACGAGTTTAAAAAAATGACTTCTAAAGGGTTTGATTTTTCTGAAATTAGAAACTGGGCAACTCATAATTTATCAATGGGGAGTATTGATGTAAATATCATGACCAAAGTTGATAAAGACAATTATAAAAATACCGAAAAACTTCCCACAGAGTATAATGATGCTCACGCCGCTTTAAGAGGTTTTGCTAAGAGTAAACTTAGTTCTTCAGTTATACTTTCGGCTGGAATGAACCCAAGGTTGTATAGTTATATGTCTCAGTTTAAAGACTTTTTTCCGGACGAAAACGGCCTATTGAAAAAGAAAATTATTTTAAAGGTTAGCGATTATCGATCGGCATTAATTCAAGGAAAATTTTTAGCTAAAAAAGGCCTTTGGGTTTCTGAATATAGAATTGAATCTGGACTTAATTGTGGAGGGCATGCCTTTGCTACAGACGGCTACCTTTTAGGACCAGTTTTGGCTGAGTTTAAAGAAAAGCGTGACGAATTAAAAACAGCTATTCAAGAGTTACTAAATCAGGAATTTCAAAATCAAGAACGTGTTGTTCCAAAAGCACCGCTGCAATTACAAATTTCGGCTCAAGGTGGTGTGGGAACAGAAGAGGAACATGAGTTTTTGTTAGACCATTATAATTTAGATTCTATAGGTTGGGGGTCACCTTTTTTATTAGTGCCAGAGGCGACAACAGTTGATGAAAAAACGTTGAGCAAATTAGCGAAAGCTGAAGAAAAAGATTTGTATTTAAGTGATATCTCTCCTTTAGGCGTGCCTTTTAATAACCTAAAAGATAATACTAAAGATGCCGAAAAGGAGGTTTTAATTACTAAAGGAAGACCAGGAAGTTCTTGCCCTAAAAAGTTTGTTGCGCTTAATAAAGAATTTAAAGAAACTGGTATTTGTACGGCATCGAGAGAATATCAATATTTAAAAATAAACGATTTAAAAGAACAACAGCTTCCTGATGAAGCGTATAACAAACAATACCATAAAATTATTGAAAAATCTTGCACTTGTGTTGGTCTTGGTACGTCTGCTTTATTAAAATATAACCTAGATACTAGAGTTGAAGGCGAAGGCGTTTCTATTTGCCCAGGGCCTAACATGGCTTATTTTTCTAAAGAAATGAGTTTAAAAAACATCACCGACCATATTTATGGAAGGGATAATATGATAAGTAGAACGGATCGTCCAAACTTTTTTATTAAAGAGTTACAGATTTATATTGATTTTTTAAAGAACAAATTTGAAGAAACCAAAAACTCATTAACCAAAAAAGATGAAAAGTACCTGTTAACATTTACCAAAAATATGAAGGCTGGCGTGTCTTATTATCAAAACTTATTTAATAGTTTGAAGCATGTATTTGAAGATATTAAAACAACGGCTTTAAATGAATTGGATAAAAGTGAATTAATCTTAAATGAAATTAATTTAGAAATTAATAAGTTATCGGTTGTTCATGTTTAATCTCTTTTTGTTTTGTCATTTATTTGAATATTTGACTAACAAAAATTTAATGTTTTACCTGATTTAAATGCGGGTTATTCATTAGCAGATTCTTGTCCGCCAGATGCTTTTGAAAAGTTTACTAAAGCGCATCCAAATCATGTGGTGATTACTTATGTAAATTGTTCGGCAGAAATTAAGTGATATTATATCAGAAAGTATTGATAATGAATTAAAAAAACCTGGAGACGCTCATGTTTTTTTAGATTGTACGCATTTAGATATTGCGCGTTTAACAATAAATCAATCTTTGGATAGAAAAGAAAATATAGGCGGCTATTATAATTTGGATAATTTAAAAAATAAGCGAAGCCTCTTTTAAGAAACTTCGCTAATAAATATAATTAGGTTAAGTATTATTTCCCTAACATCAACAATTCACTACAAACTACTTCTGTAATATATCGCTTGTTACCCTCTTTATCATCATAACTACGTGATGTCAATTTTCCTTCAATAGCAACTTCTTTTCCTTTTTTAACGTATTTTTCAATTATTTCAGCAGTTTTACCCCACGCAACAACATTATGCCATTGGGTGTCTGTAATTTTTTCACCTTTACTATTGGTGTAACTTTCATTTGTTGCAATATTAAATTTTGCAAGTGTTTTACCTGATTCAAGATTGATGATTTCTGGATCGTTTCCTAGGTTACCAATCAACTGTACTTTGTTTCTAAGTGTGTTCATAATTTTGTTTTTCGTTTTAAACAGTTAATACTATGTCCTGAACTCGTTTCAGGATCTTTTTAATTTTACTTTAATTGTTTTTTTGTGAATGAGTTACTGAAACAAGTCCAGTATGAATTCGACACTGCAAATATCAGGTAGCTTCAAAATGTTATTCGGTAATTACTTATTTAAAATCGTTTGTAAATGTTTGTAGTCGTTTGTAAATGGATAAATTTACTTATATCTATTTAATTAACATAATATGTTAAAGTAACCTCTAAAACTCTTAATTAGTAGTACTTTTGCACGCTCTTAAAAAAAACAGATGAGAAGTATTATGACGAAGAACAATAGAATAACAGCAGAAAGTAAAGTCGGAATTAAAACAAAAACATTTAGCAATACAAGTGCTATCGTTTGGAACTTGAAAAGACGATTTAAATAATTTAGTTTAACATTTAGAATTTTAAGCGGGCTAGTCCCGCTTTTTTTTTGCGTAAAACTTAGCAATACCTCTTTAATTATAAATAAATTAGTTTTTCCTAAATTTATAATTATTTATTAATCCAATATATAGAGTATTTTTATATGCTAAACCTTTGTTTTTATTGGGTTTGTCCCTCAATGTATATAGATGCCATTTTGTATATTTGAATTTTACAGAAATATGAAATTCTACATAGAAACTGAAAGACTCATTTTAAGAGAATTAAGACCTAGTGATTTAAACGGTATGTTTGAATTAGATTCTGATCCCGAAGTACACAAACATCTGGGAAATAAACCAGTTAAAACCATTGAAGAATCTCGAAAAATATTAGACAATATAATTAATCATTATAAAGAGTTAGGTATAGGGCGTTGGGCCACCATTAAAAAATCTTCTGATAAATTTATTGGTTGGTCTGGAATAAGGCTAAATACAGAATATAATATGAATGGATTTACTAAATATTATGATGTAGGCTATAGATTAATTAAACAATTTTGGGGTAATGGATACGCCACCGAATCTGGTAAAGCAGCCATAGAATATGCTTTTAATAGTATGAAATTACCAGAGTTATATGCCATAACTGAAATAGAAAATGAAGCTTCACACAACACCCTTTTAAAAATGGGATTAAATTATGTTGAAGATTTTTATTTTAAAGAAGAAAAACTAAACCTACGTTGGTATAAAATAAAAAATGAATTATGATGCAAAAACAATGTCCAGAATGTGGTGATAAAATCGTGGGGAGAATTGATAAGAAATTCTGTAGCGATGGTTGTAGAAATGCGTATAACAACCGTGTAAATAAAGACAGTAAAAATTTAATTAGAAACACCAATAACCGACTTCGTAAAAACTACAGAGTTTTAGAAACCCTAAATCCTGACCAGAAAACAAAAACATCAAGAGCAAAACTTATAGAAGCAGGTTTTGATTTTAATTACTTTACAAGTATTTATACCACAAAAGCAGGAACCGTTTACTACTTTGTTTACGACCAAGGCTATTTACCTTTAGAGGGCGATTTTTATGCTTTAGTAAAAAGAGAAAGTTAGAATTTATGGAAGCTGTTTTACCGTTTTTAAAAGAGAATTCTAAAATAATGATACCCGTATTAATGTTATCAACTTTTGTGGTAATTGCTATAATAGCGAATTATTTTAGTAACAAAAAAGTAATGCTTCGTGAGTTTAAAAAAAGCAGAAAAAAGCCTATTAATAGCATTAAAGAAAATGAATACGCCAAAATAATTGGAAAAGCAAAACACGCAAATAAACCTTTAATAGCACCTTTAAGCGGAAGGCAATGTGTATACTATCATATTGTTGTGGAAGTAAAAGGAGATAAAAGTTGGAGACGAATTATTGATGAACTAAGGCATCAAGATTTTTTTATAGAAACAAGCTCAGAAATGGCCATTATAAAAACAGCTTCAGTACAAAAATCTATGCAACGGTTTTATTTAGTAAAAGATTATAAAGAAAAATCTGGGTTTAGAAATGATACTACAGATAAATTGGAAGCCTACTTAAAAGCTCATAACAAAAAAAGTACTGGGTTTTTAGGCACCAATAAAACCATAAGATATAGTGAGGGCGTTATAGAATTAAACGAACTAATTGCAGTTAAAGGTGTCGCAAAATGGAACACTCTAAAAGAACCCATAGAAGGGTATTCATATTCAAAAATATTAACATTAATTGGCACCAAAAAAGAAAAGCTTTTGATTACTGATGAACCAAAAGCTTTAGTAAGAGTTATTGATAAACTTTAGTTTATTTCCAGTTATGTCCTTTTAATTTCATAGCCGCTTTAAGCACATCTTTTTGGCTTATTTGACCAACTAATTTACCGTTTTCAACAATAGGAAAACGACGTCTTTTTGCTTCTATAAATTTACTAGCCGCATCAAAAATATTCATGTTGCCATCAATAGTTTCAACATTTAAAGCCATGTGTTTTTCAATGGTTTTATTTTGCATTGGCATATTGTAATATCTGCTTTCGCTAATTTGTTTAATACAATCACCTTCAGATATAATACCAATCAACTCATTTTTTTCATTCACAACAGGACCACCAGAAATCCTGTTTTTTATTAATGATTGCATAACGCTCTCAATAGTTTGATTAGGAGTAAACGTAATCAAATTAGTCGTCATATAATCACTAACCTTTAAAGGCGCACTATCTGTAATGCTAGCCTGTTTTTTTCTGGCACCTTGAAAACTTTTAATTCCCATAATATTGTAATTTTAGTAATCTTAAATATAGTTTATTTTTTTCAATTTTCCTAAAAATGTATTTTCTGCTGTTTAAATTAATTGCTAATTATCGATTTCATAAACTGTAATTAAAATTCTAAGATTTTATTTAACTGTTCGTTTAATGCCATCTATATTTTACCTATTTATAATGTAAATAGAAATAATTAGCATTCTTTTAAGAGTTTAAATGTTAATTTTCCCTAATTTTGACGCTTATAAACATGAAATTAAGATGATTAAAAAATTATTAGTGTTAGTATTGGTAGTAAGCAGTTTTCAAGTAAATGCACAAGAGAACTCAGATTTGTTAAAACATTTTGAGGCGTATTATCAACAAATGAAAGCTCAAGGTGATATGCAAGGCATCATAAATGGTATGACCCATTTAAATTTGTTAGCACCATCAAAAGAGCGCTTAGATACTTTGGCTTATTTATATATGACCGAAGATAAATATGTGCAAGCACTTAATACTATTGGAATTGAAAGATTAGCCTCAGATTCTGATATTGCTGTTGAGGTAAAAGCAGTCTCTTTAAAAGCAGTAAAACAACCAAAATTAGCTATTGGCCTTTTTGAAGAAATGTTTAAACGTGAGCCTAATGCATTGGTTGCTTATGAATTAGCTGAACTTAATTTGCAAACTCAAAAAATTGATGAAGCTAAAAAGCATATCGCTTATGGTTTGGCAAATTCTAAAGAAGATATGAAAAAAGCATTTTATGAAACCCAAACACCTTATGAAGTGCCTTTAAAATCGGCTTTTATGTATTTGGATGCCTTATCTGTTTACAATAAAGACACGAAGTTAAATATTGATGCAGCGGTTGATATTTTGGATGCAGCTCTAAAAACAGCGCCAAATTTTAATTTAATTCAACTATCAAAAAAAGAGTTGTTAAGACAAAAACAAGCACTGCAAGCACAAGCAGCTCAACCTAAAAACTAATATTAATTTATAATATAAAAAGAGCCGTTTCTAAAAATTAGAAACGGCTCTTTTGTTTTGAGTAATTAGTTGTTTAAGGTTTTTCAATTATTCTGCTGTCTTTTTCTGTTTTCTTATTCATTTGAAAATTAAAATTAGAAAAAGATTCTAAAAATTCTTTTATGGTATTACTAAGCTCTTGTTTGCTTGTAGTTGGTAAGTTTGATAAGCTTTCAAGTTTATAAAGCTTCGTTTCTAAAGCAAGGATTCTTGCCAATGTGGCAGCACTATTTACAGAATCGGGAAGGTTTAATACCAAGTCTTTTAATAGTGTTTTAATGCCTTCTTTGTTATCTTTAAAAAAGCTCAAATCTCCTTTTTTAGCATTTATAACAGCATCTTGTAGCTGGTAATATTCTTGCCAATCTTTAACTATATTTTCAGTTTTAGTATCTAAAACAAATTCAGTAAAATTAAGTTTTGAAAGGTCTTTTTCTGTAATGTCTTGACTTGCTTTTGCATCTATATTTTCGGTTAAACTTTCTTCTTTGTTTTGTTTACAAGAAAAAATTATGGTCAACATACATACTACTGCTAGAAACTTAAAAGGCATATTTCTCTATTTTAAAATGGTATACAAATATATAATAATCGTTAAATTTTATAGCTAAATAAACGTTAATGAAGTAGGTAATATTTTAATATTAAAATAAAGAATTGTCAATAAAGTATTATTATTTTTGCAGAATCTTTACAAACATGGTTTTAAATGAGGAATAAAGTATTAATTATTGGTGCTTGTGGGCAAATAGGTTCAGAATTAACATTCAAATTGCGCACATTATATGGTGATGAAAACGTAATAGCAAGCGATATTAGTTACAGTAACTTAGATATAGTTAATTCGGGTATTTTTGAAATTGTAGATGCTCAAGATTATGAAAGTGTTCAAACATGTGTAGAAAAACATAAAATAGATACGGTTTATTTAATGGCTGCTATGTTAAGCGCCACAGGTGAAAAGTACCCTATGAAAGCTTGGGATTTAAATATGAGTTCTTTATTTCATGTACTTAATTTGGCGCGTGCAAAATTCATCAAAAAAGTATTTTGGCCATCTAGTATTGCCGCTTTTGGACCAACAACGCCAACAGAATATACGCCTCAATATACCGTAATGGAACCTTCAACCGTTTACGGCATTACCAAACAAGTAGGCGAGCGTTGGTGCGAATATTATCATAATAAATACGATGTAGATGTTAGAAGTTTACGTTACCCAGGAATTATTAGTTGGAAAACATTACCCGGAGGTGGCACTACAGATTATGCAGTAGAAATTTATCATAAAGCCATAACAGACAAATTTTACGACTGTTTTTTGAAAGCAGATACCGAATTACCCATGATGTTTATGGATGATGCCATAAAAGCTACCGTTGATATTATGACTGCTAAAAAGGATAATATAAAAATACGATCATCATATAATTTAGCAGCCATAAGCTTTACACCAAAAGAAGTTGCAGCATCCATTAAAAAACATATTCCTGAATTTGAAATTACTTATAATCCCGATTTCAGACAAGATATAGCCAACAGTTGGCCAAAAAGTATTAACGATTCTTTTGCAAGACAAGACTGGAAATGGAAACATAAGTTCGCCCTTGAAGACATTACCAAGGAGATGCTCCATCAATTAAACAAAAAATATAAATAATTGTATATTTGATATATCAAATTAATTATAAAATATTGCTTAAATAAATTGAAATATTTTTGGATATAATTAGGCAAAAAACTAAAGCATAGCTTGAGTTACGGTTTCTTTTTTTAACAACATTATATGCAAAAAGAAACGATTTATAAGTGATGTTTTATATTTAAATTGATATTAACCCTAAATTGGTGTTATTATGCTTGAAAATTTCTGGTTTAATGTTGAATATGGTATCAATCATGTGTTGGACATCAATGCTTACGACCATGTTTTGTTTCTCATAGCTTTAACGGTTCCGTATCTTTTTAAAGACTGGAAACGTGTACTTTTGCTAGTATCCATGTTTACTTTAGGGCATACATTGTCACTCGTTTTAGCGGCTTACAGCGTGGTTAGTGTAAATGCCACTGTAGTAGAGTTTTTAATACCTATATCTATTTTAGTTGTGGCTCTTTTTAATGTGTTTACCTCAGGAAAAGGTGCTCAGAAAGAAAAAGTAGGCGTGCTTTTTTTAACCACATTAGCCTTTGGGTTAATACATGGCTTAGGTTTTGCACGCGAGTTTCAAATGCTTTTAGGCGATACCGATAATAAACTAGTACTTCTTTTAGAGTTTGCTTTAGGTATTGAATTATCGCAAGTTATTATCGTATTTGTTGTACTCTTTTTAAGCTATGTCGTACAAACCATTTTTAGGTTTACAAGGCGCGATTGGATTATGGTAATATCGGCCATAGTAGTTGGTTTGGTCATTCCTATGATACTAAATAGCGATCTTTTAGCATAAAACTTTCATAAAACTTTAACGAACTTGTGTTGTAATTAAAATACATACCAACTATATTCGTTAATAGGTTTTACCTTACCTAAAGAAATTATCTTAATTAAAATAAATGAATGCCAAAAAATAAACAGCTTAAGTACGACAAGGCTTATTTAAGAATAGCTCAAGAATGGGGAAAATTGTCGTATTGCAAACGCAGGCAAGTAGGGGCGCTTATTGTAAAGGATAGAATGATAATTTCTGATGGATATAATGGAACACCGTCAGGTTTTGAAAATTTTTGTGAAGATGATGAAGGCTACACCAAATGGTATGTTTTACATGCCGAAGCCAATGCTATTTTAAAAGTAGCGTCGTCAACACAATCTTGCAAAGGTGCAACACTTTACATTACCATGTCACCCTGTAAAGAGTGTAGTAAATTAATACACCAAGCAGGTGTGGTAAAAGTGGTTTATAATCAAGCTTATAAAGATGATTCTGGGCTAAAATTTTTAGAAAAAGCAGGAATAAAACTTGAACTCATAGAAGATTTAACAGCCTAATGTCGTATCAAAAAAAATATTTGCCTTTAGTTTTGGGTGTTGCAATTGCAGCGGGTATTTATATTGGCGGAAAGTTAAATTTTAGCGATTCGCCAGATCGATTATTTTCTACAAATAGTAAAAAAGACAAACTCAACAGACTTATAGATTACATAGATTACGATTATGTTGATGAGGTAAATACCGATAGCATTGTAGACGTTACAGTTAATGGTATTTTGAATAATTTAGACCCGCATTCGGTATATATTCCTAAAGAAGACATGGAACGTGTAGCCGAAGAAATGAAAGGCGATTTTGTAGGTATTGGCGTTAGTTTTTATACTTATAAAGATACGATAACTGTAATTAGACCCATTGAAGGAGGACCAAGCGCCAAAGCAGGCATAAAAGGCGGTGACAGAATTATTATGGCTAATGGCGATTCGCTTTTTGGAGCTAATTTGCAAGATGGCGAATTAGTCAAAAAACTAAAAGGGGCTTTAAATTCCAAAGTAAAACTTAAAGTTTATAGAAAAGGTGAACCCAAGCTTCTTAATATCACTGTAAAACGCAGTAAAATTCCTATTAAAAGTGTAGATGCTGCTTATATGTTAACCGATAAATTGGGCTATATTAAAGTAAATCGTTTTGCAGAATCTACCTATAAAGAATTCAAAAAAGGCTTAGACAAACTACAAGATTTAGGTGCCACTGAAATTGCTTTAGATTTACGTGATAACCCAGGAGGTTTTTTAGGAATTGCAGAACAAATTGTAGATGAGTTTTTAGAAGATGATAAGCTCATATTATTCACAAAAAATAAACGTGGGAATATTGAAAATAGCTATTCTACAAGCAAAGGTGATTTTGAAGACGGTAAAATTTATGTGCTTATAGATGAAAATTCAGCATCTGCAAGTGAGATTGTTGCCGGTGCTTTACAAGACAATGATAAAGGCACTATTTTAGGTCGACGCTCTTACGGAAAAGGACTCGTGCAACGCGAAATGGATTTAGGCGATGGTAGTGCAGTACGCTTAACAGTTTCAAGATATTATACACCTACAGGTCGCTCCATTCAACGCCCTTATAAAAACGGAAATAAAGATTATTACGATGAGTATTTTGAGCGTTTAGATAGTGGTGAGTTGCTAGATCCTGAAAAAATACAAGTTGCCGATTCATTAAAGTTTACTACGCCAAAAGGGAAAGTGGTTTATGGCGGCGGCGGTATTATACCCGATGTTTTTGTGCCTTTAGATAACAGTATGCACAACGAAACACTTAACTTTTTACAACGTCGAGGTTTTATAGGCTATTTTGTTTTTGAAGAATTAGAAAAAGACAGACATCTTTACGATGGTATTACAAAACGCGATTTTATAGATACTTTTGAAGTTAGTAACGATTTGGTTTTTGCATTTCAAGATTACCTTAACGTACGTACAGATTCTAAAATAACCTTTGTGGCATACCACGAGGAAGTAAAGCAATACATAAAAGCGACTCTAGCAGACCAACTTTTTGGTGATGGCGCTTTTGAAGAAATTTTCAATCAACGCGATATCATGATTGATGAGGTTATAAAGTTGAGTGATGGGAAATAGTTTTAATTATCTAAATAATGAATGCTCATAAAACAGGTACATTAAATGAAAGACTAGTCCTTAATGGGGAGTTAAGAAAGTTTGAAAAAGCTATAAAAAATAAAAATAGGACAGAATGGCTCTAGTGCAAAATAGGTATTATGCTTGAATCGCCTAAATTTAAAAGTTTTGAGACTGATCGATTTTAAAAATCACATACAAATACACTAAATAATTAATTTTATTTGCAATTATCAACACTATTTTAAACTAGAGCCGACAGAATTATTACATATTTTAAAATCAGTCGGTTTGGAGAATCCAGATATAGATTTTATAATAGAGAATACTAAATTAGAGAAGAGAAGCCTAATAAAAAGAATTCTAGGAATTTAATGTTTTTTAAATAAGTTTATCATGTACTTTAGTGTGTTTTCCACTATTCCAAAGTGTTAAAATATCAGTGGCTACATGCGCACCACTTCCAGATGCGATAGCAAACTGGCTTCGCCAACCAGCTAAAGTGCCAGCTACATATAAATTTTCTTCAATTAAATGGTCTGTGTTTTTCAACCAAATCCGGTCTTTTTCAATCGCTGCTTTTGGGTGTGGTTCAATATAATTACCCAAACCTTTTATGGTAAATAAATTTGTGTATCCAACAGCTATTACAACAATTTTAGCGCTGTAATTTTCTTTATTGGTTTTAACAAGAAAACCATTTTCAGATTTTATAATTTCTAAAACTTTTTCCTTTTCTATCTGCTTAACATGAGGATATAAAGCAGCTAGTTGTTCTTTGCCACCTTCTAAAATAGAAGTTCCTGTAGTTCCTGGTTTTAGGCCTAAAACATTA
>TARA_R110002111_G_scaffold170978_4_pt1 | contig 25309 bp, 26 predicted proteins | sample TARA_R110002111 | Tara Oceans TARA_R110002111 (sample SAMEA4397363) | marine metagenome | biome: Polar Biome; feature: [ZZZ] marine water layer (ENVO:01000295); material: water (ENVO:00002006), including particulate matter (ENVO:01000060) such as... | depth 199 m | reverse complement strand
ATCGCGCTGACACCGACCCGGCGCAGCATCGACAGTGCCGCCCCCGAGGCCAGGCGTTCGGGCGCCATGTACAACAGCTTGATGCGGCCCTCGTCGAGGGCGGCAAAGACCTCTTCGGTTTCATTTTCGGTATTCCCCGAGGTCAGCGCCCCGGCCTCGACCCCTGCCGCCCGCAACGCCCGGACCTGATCGCGCATCAGGGCAATCAACGGCGAGATGACAACCGTCACCCCCTCGCGGCACATCGCAGGCAGTTGAAAGCACAGCGACTTTCCGCCGCCCGTTGGCATGATGGCCAGGGTGTTCTGGCCGGCCAGAACGGCATCGACAATCTCGGCCTGACCGGGGCGAAATTCGGAAAACCCGAAAACCGACGACAGAAGCTCAGCGGGTGAGGGCATCCGGCGTCAGTAAAAGGAAGCGGCGTTGTTGACCAGGACAATGCGCAGCGCGTAGACGCCGAGCAGAACGATCAGCGGCGCCAGGTCAATGCCAAGGTTGCGCGGCAGGAACGACCGAACGCGCGCATAAAGCGGTTCCAGCACCCGGTTCAGCCCGTCCCAGGCCTGCGCGACCAGCGGCTGGCGCAGGTTCAGCACCTGAAAATTGATCAGCCAACTCATGATGATATGCGCAAATATGAGAAATTTCGCGACATCGAGAATGAGCAAAAGGATCTGTAGCAAGGATGTCATTTTCAGGCTCCGGAAACCAAGGTTGCCGGAGTGGTAACGAAGCCGCCCCCAAAGCACAACCATTTGTCGCAGGGTCCGATTGTCGTAGCGTCGCGCTTGATCTTTTCGCCGCGATGCAGCAACCAGAGCAGGAACGAAGGAGCCCGCTATGTACCCCTACCTGCGCATGTTCAAGGAACTGTGGAAATTCCGCAACGCTCCGGCCCTGCCGATCCTGGGCAGCCATGTCAGCCATCACCGCTGCTGGCCGCAGGATATCGACCCATGGAAGGAACTGAACAACGGTCGCACGCTGACACTGTATGACCTCGGGCGCATACCGCTGGGGCAGCGGACCGGGTTGCACAAGGCCCTGAAGGCCAATCGCTGGGGTATGACCGTCGCCGGAAACTCCACCCGCTACCGCCGCCGCGTGCGCCTGTTTGAGCGGGTAGAAATGATCAGCCGCTGCATCGGCTGGGACGCTCGCTTCATCTATATGGAGCAGAGCATGTGGAAGGGGGGCGACTGTACCAGCCATGTGATGATCCGTTCGGCCATCACCTCGCGCGCCGGTATCGTGCCACCGGCAGAGGTGCTCAAAGCCCTTGGCCAGGACGCGGCCAGCCCACCTTTGCCCGATTGGGTCCAGGCCTGGATCAGTGCGGATGCCGTGCGCCCGTGGCCGCCGGTCATTCCTGGCGTATAAACCGCTGATACCGCTCTGACGCGATCAGAAAACCCTGCGCCACAAGATCTTGCGGCCCGCGCCACGGCCGAGGGTCAGACACACTGATGGTGAAATCCGTGCCCGCACCGGCCACCGCCACCCGGCGCGCATCTTCCGCATGGTCCCAGACGCCGCGCAGGATATTGCGGCGGTCGCGGTCAAGGTAATCGCCGGCCAGTTTGTAATGCCGCAACAGCCCGGTCACATCGGCCAGGACCACACCGCTCGCGCAATGCGGATGGCTCATCAACTCGATACCCGGCAGGTTCCTGACCAGTGAATGTTTGGTCAGCACACAATCCTCGCCGAACACCTCGTGTCGCAGCCCGCCGATCAACCATTGCACCGCCGCCTCGCACCGGTTCTCGCGGACGAACCAGTTGAAACCGATCACTTCCCGGTCGTGATAGGGGACCTTTGTGATCTCGCTCAGCGAGTAACGGTCAAACGCGGAAATCGTTGCTTCATAGTCCAGCGCACGCGTGGTGGCGTAGTCATCGGCGGAAAACAGATCGAGCATCTGCGATGCCATCGCGGTGTAACCCTGCGCGTCGAGGTAGGCCGTCAGGCGCGGCAGGGCGGCACCTTTGCCGAATGGCACCTCGAACAACTCGTCGGAATCGACGAACAGCAGCCAGCCGCCGCGAAAAACCTGCCGCGCTGTCAGCGACCGCAAAAGGCACTCGTAGCTTCTGGCGGGCAAGGTGTTGCGGATCACGGTGACATTGTCAAAACCCGACGCGATTGCCACCGTGTCATCGGCAGAGCCGTTGTCGACGATCAGGATGTGCGCAGCCCCCAGCGCCTGATGGTGGCGGATGAACGGCCCGACGAACCAGGCCGCGTCCTTCATCAGCGAGACCACCGCGCAATCGCTTGCGCCCAGCATAACCCTTGAAGGGCCATGCAGCACCCGGCCCGTGCGCCTGACGGTGCTTTCGGCCCGTAGCCGGTAAAAGCGCCGCAACAGCGCATCGCGCAGCCGTTTCACAAAAACCATCGTTCTCAATTTCTCCACCCGCCTGCATCAGACCCTAGCCCGCATCAAGACCATGGGCTAGCCTGAGGGCATGACAAACGATTTCCGCGCTGCGATTTCCGGTATTTACGAGACGCATCTTTCGGTGACCAACCTGGTTCGGTCTGTCGCGTTTTACCGCGATGTGCTGGGGCTGGAGTTGGCGCGCGAGATCCCTGAACGCGGCGTCGCTTTCTTTTGGGCCGGCAGAAAATGCGAGGGCATGCTCGGCCTCTGGCAGGGTGGCAGCAGCCCCCTGCGCATGCTGGGCCACTTCGCCTTTCGCATGACGTCCCAGGCGGTTCTGACCGCCCCCGAAACCCTGAAAGCACGTGGAGTGGCGCCATTGGGCTTCCACGGAGAGCCGGTTTCGGAGCCTGTCGTTCTGGGCTGGATGCCCGCCATGGCGGTTTATTTCAAAGACCCTGATGGCCATTCGCTGGAGTTCATTCATGTGCTGGACACCCCGCCGGATGCGGCCTTTGGCACCGGGCCCCTGTCGGACTGGCGGCAGGCGCACCCTTTTGATGCTTAGAATTTTGGCAACCGGACCAGCGCTGTCAACAACTGTATGACTGGCAGAAGTTGCTGACGGCAGCAGATTTCGCCGCCAACCGCCTTTTGACAAGGCCGGGTGCGGGATTTCGTGAAGCTGTCGATCTGTGACCCTTCGGCATTTGGAGGCGCGCGGGTCGATGATCAACGCGATGGCGGCCAACAAGGCGCAGGTCCGTTGCGGCTATCGGGCCCCCGTTGTGGTGCGCTGCTGCGAGACGAGCCGTGGCAAACCACTCGGCCGGTCTTTCTGACCGGGAGAGTGCCAGAAGACGAATTTGCCGATGCGGAAGATCGTGGGGGTGGTGCGGCTTGTCGCGCGGGGCATGTCGACGCGGGAGATGGCGTTCATCCTGTCGTTCGGGTGGCCGTCACAGCGCGCGAAAATCACCCGCAGGCTGCCGGCCATTCGCAACCCGGGAGACGAGATCTGCACAAAACAAGACTGAATGCGTTCCCACACTGGCGAGTCCGGCGATCTTGCCTGCCCGCAGGTCAAAAGCTCTGGCGCTTTGCCGGTATTGGACGTAGTCAGGGCTCCATCATTTCAGGCAGACATCATCGCGCTGACCAGGTTCAACAAATGAGAAATACATATGAAAATTGCCGTTGCCGGATTGGGTTATGTAGGCCTTTCAAACGCTGTTCTGCTTTCGCGCAAATACACAGTGGTCGCAACAGATATTTCCGCCGAGCGTGTCGCCATGATCAATGCGCGCAAAAGCCCGGTCGCAGACCCTGAAATCGAACAGTATCTGGCGCATGAACAGCTTGACCTGAGTGCCACGACTGACAACCGGGTAGCCTTTGAGGGCGCGGATTTCGTCATTGTGGCGACGCCCACCAATTATGACACAGTGACCAACAATTTCGACACCTCCTCGGTCGAGGCGGTGATTGCGCGGGTCACCGAGGTCAATCCTGCGGCCACAATTGTCGTCAAATCAACGATTCCGGTCGGGTTCATTCAGGGAATTCAGGCCCGGACAGGTCAGAACAACGTGATCTTTTCGCCCGAATTTCTGCGCGAAGGCAAGGCGCTTCATGACAACCTTCATCCCAGCCGTATCGTCGTGGGCGAGCGGTCCGACCGCGCCCGTGCCTTTGCAGGCATGCTGACCAACTGCGCACTGAAACAGGATATCGAACAGCTTTTTACCGGCCCGGGCGAGGCCGAGGCGATCAAACTGTTCGCCAACACCTTCCTTGCGATGCGCGTTGCCTTCTTTAACGAGCTTGACAGCTATGCCCTGGCGTCGGGCCTGGAAAGCCGTGAGATCATCGAGGGCGTGTGCCTCGACCCACGGGTGGGGCAGCATTACAACAACCCTTCCTTCGGTTATGGCGGTTATTGTCTGCCCAAAGACACCAAACAATTGCTGGCCAACTATTCACTTGTGCCGCAGAATCTTATTCGCGCCATTGTGGACGCCAACCGGACCCGCAAGGATTTCCTGTCGGATCAGATCATCGCGCGCGCCCCCAAAACCGTGGGCATCTACCGTCTGACGATGAAAGCCGGGTCTGACAATTTCCGCGACAGTTCCATCCAGGGCATCATGAAGCGCATCAAGGCCAAGGGCATCGAAGTGGTGGTCTATGAGCCGGAACTGCATGAGACGCATTTCTTCAAATCGCCGGTGACCCACGATCTGGAGACCTTCAAGGCGCAATGCGATCTGATCGTGGCAAACCGCCAGACCGGTGATCTGGCGGATGTCGCGGCTAAAGTCTTTACCCGCGACCTTTTTGGGTCTGACTGACGCATCAGAGGAACTTAGCCGATTTTGATGCCATTGGCCGAGACTACCGCCAGTGCGCGTCTCGCTATGGAGTAATACTGCTTCTTGTCGGTTTCCCAGGCATCGGCCATCTGTATTTCCGAAGCGTCCGGATTGTTTGCGGTCCACTGGATCTTCCAGGTTGTCCGGGCAATTCGACCGGCGGCTTGGCTGGTTGCGTCTGTCATGGTTTCGCTTGTCATAATAATATCCCTAAACTTCAAAAAGGGTCGCGATAATCTGGTTCAGGCTGATGCCTTTGCCCGTTCCGATATTATAGGCACCGCTTGCCAGCTCCGGCTGGTCCAACAGGCTGAGAATGGCGGAGGTGGTGTCGCTGATATGAATGTAATCGCGGATAATTTCACCATCCGCCCAGACCGTCAGCGGCTCTCCCTTGCGGAATCGGCTCAGGTAATGTGCGATCACGCCGATGGGGGCACCAGAAAGCTGATAGGGGCCGTAGGGGTTTGCGATTCGCATTGATACGCCGCAGAAGCGGTTGCGCCGCGCGGCAAGCTGCAGATAGGCTTGCCACCGCAACCTTTGAGGCACCATATCCCGAGAGCGGGGCCAGAGTGGCGCTTTCAGGGATGGGAAACTGATCTGTATCACCGTAGACCGTGCCGCCGCTGGAGGCAAACAGCACTTTGGCTACGCCTGCCGCACCGGCCGCCTCGAACAATGTAACGCTGGGGGCGATATTTTCTTCGGCATCGCGCCGCAGGGGATTCATCGAAGAAGAGGGTGTGCTGGTGCAGGTCAGGTGGATCAGGGCGGCAGCCCCCTCCAGATGTCTGGAAATCCCGCGGGTATCGGGAAATTCAAACATTTCCGTCTCTACCGCGTGCAGCATCGCGGCATTGCGTGCAAGCCGGTGTTCACGGTCCAGCACCAGAACCCGCTGCCCCCTGGCAACCAGGGCCAGGGCCAGGGCGGTTCCGATGAAACCGGCCCCTCCGACGATGACGTAATGCCCGCTCACGCCAACGCCTTGCGGAACACCAGAACAGGCTCCCAGGCAAAGCGGATAACAGGGCTCGTGTAGCGTTCGCTCGCCACCAGGCGCAGGCCGAGCCTGTCGGTCAGCGGCGTGATCTGCGCTGCGGGTACATCGCCGCTGACAAGAAGGGTCCCGTCCGGTTTCAGCAGCCGGGCCACCTCGGACAGAATTTTCTGGTCTCCGTCGGCCCCGCTGCCCTGCAAGGCATCATTCAGGCCCACCAGACCCAGGCGGTCCTTGGCAAAATCGATACGTCCGACCGTTGCCATCATCTCGGCAAACTCGGGGTTGTCCATCTTCTTGCCCTGGAACTGGAAAGACCAGAATTCCTGCAATGCGTCGGGCATGCCGACCCCGAGGGCCGGCAGGCGCCGATAAAGCAGGATCGATTCCGCCAGCACACGAAAGATTGACCTTGCCCGGCGGGTCGAGCCGCAGTTCGGGCAAACCGCATCCGCGTCGCCGCCCTTGAAGGCGGGGCTGGAAGTGGCGCAGATATTGCAGTGGCGCACCTTGCCCTGCGCAATCCTGTCGAGAAGGGGCAGATCCTCCAGCGTCGGCGGGTGCAACGCGGCATGGCTGTCGTCTATGCGGTTCAGCAGGCCCGGACGGGTCTTGTTGAACAGTGCCATCAGGCCATCGACCTCGCCCAGTTCCCAGCCGCAGCTTTCGACGTAATAGGAGAATTCGACATCGGTGTGATTGTGCTTCACCACATCCGAGAAACCGCCGATCTTTTTGTACATCTCGCGGCGGACGGCAAAGAAGCCGCCCTGGATATGCCGGAACGGCCGGTCAGGGTTGTCGTGGGCGAATTGCGTGTTGCGGAAATCCGGGAACGGCGCAAGCTCTTTGGGGTAATCGCGCCCGTAGAGATAGCTGGGAGAATAGCAGAAGGTGCCTGCCTGGCCGACCTTCGGGTTTTCGCGCATATGTGTGACAAAGCCCTTTTCCCAGCCGTGTCGGGTGGTCATCCCCTCTTTGCCGCAGACATAGATCGCCACATCCGACGTGCCGTGATCCAGACAGAGGTTGGTGCCCGGCCCGACAAAGGCGTTTTCGCGGTTCAGGATCAGGGTGAAATTCTCATGGCGACCGTAGACCGACAACAGATGCGCCAGTGCCTCCTGTCCCGATCCGTTGTCGCAGACGATCAGATGGAAAGGCAGCGCAATGTTGGCATAAAGCCGGCGGATCACTTCGCGGGTCTGGGCAAGATTGTTCCACGATACGATCATCAGATCGACCGTTTCGCCGCACCAGACCCGCAGAAGGTTGTCGACCAGCGTGACAGTGTTGTAGTTGCGCTCGATCACCCGCAGCGCATCGTCGACCATCGCGTCCACGGCCATATCGGGTAGTGCGTAAAAGGCGCGGACACGGTCGGCCAGGGCGAGGGGCAGTTTTTCGGGGTCGAACCCCTGGCCCTGCGGGGCGACCATACCGGTGATGCCGTCCTGCACCAGATCCGGAATACCCGACAGATCGCTGGTCAGGACAGGCAGGCCCGCGGCCATGGCTTCCATCACCACGGTCGGAATCCCGTCCATATCGCCATCTGCGGCCCGCACCGAGGGGCAGGCGAACAGATCGCTGTTGCGGAAGATCTCCAGCATCGCCTCGCGGCCTTCGACCGGGCCGCAAAGATTGACATTCTTCAGCCGCAACGCCTTGATCTCCGCGCGGTAGACCTCTTCAAGATCGCCGTAACCGTGCAGATCGATCTGCACATCCAGATCTGTCAGAAGTGCCGCTGCCCGGATCAGATAGACCAGACCCTTCTTTTCGGTAAAACGGTGGACGGCCGAAATCCTGCGGGTTTTGCGGGCCGCACGATCGGCGCGGCGCCCCTCGACATACAAAGACGGGTCCATCCCGTTGGGGTTGATCATCATCTTGTCCATCGGCACACCGCGCCGGTTCAGATAGGCGCGGTGGAAAGTCGACGGCAAAAAGACGCGCTTGCACAGGGGCGAGGCCGCGATCTCGTCAATCCGGTTCACGGCATCATTGGAATAACGGAAAATATCCTGGGCATGGGCGATGAAGGTAAAGGGCACCTTGGCTTTTTCGCAAGCGGGCCAGACCATGTCGGTCACCGTCGGATAGACGAAATGCGAATGCACGATGCTGCGCCCGGTCCCGGTCAGCTTCTGCGCCAGATCGTCGGAATCCTTCACGCGCTCCCATGTAATATCGAAATCCGGTTTGAAATCCGGGAAGGGCGACTGTTTGCAGTAGACCTTGACGTCAAAGCCCTGCTCGACCAGGCGTCGCAACTCATTGAGAACGAAGGTTTCTGAGGGTACGGGGAAGTGCCAGCTGAAATAGGCCACCTTCAACTGTGAACGGTCAATCCGCACCGGCAGGTCGCGCGCTGGCAGAACCATTTTCTGCGGTGCGAATTTCCCGGCCTTCAACTGCTCCAACAGGGGGGCATAGGCCTCGGCCATGGCGGCATTATAGGCGGTGCGCCCGAAGGCGGTTTCGGCATGCGCGCGGGCCATCATGCCCATGCGCATCATCAGGTGGCGGTCGGCAACCAGCCCCTCAAGTGCTTCGGCGACGGCTTTGATATCCCCGTTGGGGACCACATAGCCGGTCTCGCCATGCACCACCAGTTCGGGCGGCGCACCATGATCATAGACCACCACCGGGCGGGCCGCGGCCATCCCTTCCAGCACGGTGCGGCCAAAGCTCTCCTGAAACGAGGAAAGACTCAGTACAACATCCGTCTGGGCAATCGCTTCTGAAGGGCTGGAGAAATACCCGGCAACTTGCAGGGTATCGGGCAGCTTGCCCGCAGCAATATCTTTTTCCAGCCTGGCGGTCAGGTCGTTTTTGGGACCTATCAGCAGGAACTCGATATCCCGCCGCCCGCCGCCCATGGCCGAGGCCACCGCGGCGAAATCCAACACGCCCTTTTTTGGCACATTCGAACTGATCAGGCCGACGCGCAAAGGCCCGCTGTTGCCGGGGGCCGGCAGGGCCGAAAGCACATTGAAATCAGCGGTGTTATAGACGATGGTCGACTTGCGCTTGCGCGTGTCAAAGCAATCTGCCGTGGCCCGGGAATTGCAGATCAGCAGATCCGTATTCTCTCAGACTGTCTTGATGATCGTCTTTGCATCCTCCCCGATCAGGGACAGCAACGCCTCGTCATGGAGAATAAGCTCTCGCGCGTGGACAACCGCGGGAATTCCGATGCGCCGGGCAGCCATCAGGGGTTCGCGCAGAATGATCATGTTGGCATGCAGGATATCAACCCGTTCCTGCGCGATGATGTGGGAAAAGCCGGCAACAGCCGTCTCATCGACCGTGGAGCCGTCACGCCACCAGCCATAGGGCAGCGAAATCACCGCCAGGGCCAGAGATTTCAAGCGCTCCAGATAGGGGCCGCTGGTCTTGTTGGGAATCGTGACGATCAGATTGCAGCCCATCGCGGCCAGCCCGTCGAGCATGTCGATCAGGCTGCGTTCAGATCCGAAAAGCTCGCGGCCTGCCACATGCGCTGCCACCAGAACCGTGGGGTTTCCGGCTTTGCGCAGTGCATAACCGGGCGTCCGCTCCATCCGGGGGAACAGCGTCAGGTCGGTGCCCGCGCCGGCCTGACGCGTGCGCACCTTTTCAGCCTCGCGGCCTTCGGCCTTGCCATAGCGCAGATATTGCAACAACGGGTTATACCCCGAACGCGCGACGTCCTGGTTGTGCGCCCGATAGGCGCTGGCGTCAAAATCCGGGCCGGGGTTGCGCCCGAGACGGTGCCCCAACCAGATGAAGTGATCCAGCGGGTCCACTTTCAGGGCCTCGACATCCGAATAGTGCGCCAGATACTATTCTGCATCAAAATAGCCCGAGGCTGAAATGATTTTGCGGGCAGCCCGGTCGATCTCCATCAGTTCTGCTCCTCGGCAGCGATCTCGGTCGGGGTTTCTGCGACCAGGGGGCGGGGCAGTCTCCCCTCGGCAAAGCCGTATTCCAGGAAGTGCATAACCGGGTCGACACCGCTTTCGGCAACATCAAGATTGGTCCGGGTGTACCAGTCGGCATCGACCAACCCCTGGGCTACCAGCAGAGTTGCAATGCGACCCAGGCGTTCCGGGGCCATCCGCTCTTCTTCCGGCGGATGGATCAGAGCGAGCACAGCACTGCGGGCCACCCCGAGTTCTACGTCAAACCGAACCTTGAGGTGATGCACCACCTCTTCGTTGTCTTTCAACATCCTGCTGAGATCAGCCAGTTCAAGGCCTTGCCGTTCCAGAATATCCGCGCGCTCGGTCGCCAGCTTTTCCAGCGGTTCGATCCTGTCGCGCTCGGCTTCAGCTTCGCGCAGGGCAAGCTGAAGCTCCGAAACCTGACCGCGGGTCTTTTCAAGTTCGGCTTCTGACTTTTTCAGCATGCCCTCGCTGGCCTTCTCTGCCTTCTCCAGTGCAGTCGTCAGGGACGTGATCCGCGCAGCAGAGGCCTTCTCGGCTTCTTTCAGTCGGGCGTCCGCTTCTTTGGCGGTGTCTTTGCCCGCTTTTTCCGATTTTTCCAACGCCGCAGTCAGATCCTGAATTTTCGCAGCCGCTGCCGTCGGGTCCGCAACCTTGTCAAGTTGCTTGCGCAGCACCTTCATCCCAGCTTCCAGCTTCTTGATGACCTCGGCCTTGCCGACGACGTCCTGGGCCACCTTTTCCGATTTCTCCAACGCGGACTTCAGATCTTTGGCCCTGGTCTCGGATTCGGCAAGTATCTGCGTCAGACGGCTGATTTCCGAAACAGCCGCTTCGACCCGCTCGGTCATGTTGTACAGCTCGTTCCGGGCTAGCCGCGCCTCGATAGCGTCATTGTAGGCGCGGGTGGTGATCTTCCCGATTTCACGCTCGAGTGCAGCGCGACCCTCTTGCGCGACCTTCAGCAGCCCGCGCGTTTCTTCAAGAGCGGCATCGGTGTTCAGAAGCTTCATCTGGGAATTGAGCATGTGGCCCGCGATTTCGGCCTTGGTGTATGAGCTAATGGAATCTAGGTCGCGCGGCGCAGATCTGCGTGCTGTCCCCTCCGCCTTTGATGTCACTTTTTCTGTAGTTTGGGTCCGGGGCGACCTGGTCATCATTATGGCCTTTCGACGCGATTTCGCTGAAAATTTCTTTGAGCCGAAATTGAAAAATCCCGACCGAATTACCTCAACAGACCTACCGAAAGTTAATTTCTGTAGCAGGGGCCTAGCGCTTTTTTCTGCGCCCACATTTTGCGCATGTCCTTTGCAGGGCCCGATGCGCGAACGTACCGGCAAGAGCATTCGCAATGTTTGCGTCGAACCGGATGCCGACATCATGTGCCGCATGCAGGCGGGCGACCATGCCCGAAAGTTTTACTGGCTGTTCCATCCCGGATGGTCATATTTCTCCTCGCCGACCTGCCTTGTTCATGGCAAGGGCGGTTCTGAGGAAGTGCGGCGGATCAGAGCAGCGATGACGCGGGGACGGTTCTTGCCGAACGCTTCGAGGTGACCCCGCAGACCGTCTACAAATGGCGCAAGCGCAAGAGCGTCGAAGACCGCAGCCACACGCCGCATCGGTTACCCAAGTCTACCAGATCCTGCCAAACCCGACAGGTTTTTCAGACGTTCCTTGATCTGTCATGCGCAAGTACATCGAAATGGCAAATTCTCTTGTCAAAGCTGATCGCAAGTGGACGCCAAAACGCGCTTGATCAAGACGGGTACTCTACAATCGGCAACTTCCGCAGTCAGCCCCGGGCAGCAAGCCGCCCTTGCAGGCGATGAAGGACTGGCACAAGCTCAAACCGGCATTGTTCAAGAAGCACCATACCACCTGTCGGGATGTGACAGATGATCACTTTTACCTGTCGGCCCGCCGCACCGGCGCATTGCTGCGTTGGGTGATCCCTGTGCCGGGAGCGATCCCGACTTCCGCATTCGACGGGGCCAGCAATTGCCGCCCGCGGATCATGTCGGCACCGCGTTCGGCAAGCATGATTGTCGGCGCGTTGAGGTTGGCATTGGGTTCGGTAGGGAAAACCGAACTATCGATGACCCGAAGGGCCTCGATTCCATGGACGCGCAATTGGCTGTCCACAACTGCCAGTGCATCCTCTCCCATCCGGCATGTGCCGCAGGGGTGATAGGTGCTTTCCAGCGTTTTCCGGACAAACGCGTCAATCTCATCATCTGTCTGCACCTCTGGCCCCGGTGCGATTTCAACACCACGAAAGCGGTCCATCGCTGGCTGCGCGACGATCTCGCGGGTCAAGCGGAGGCAGCGGCGAAAGCCAATCCGATCTTCTTCGTGGTCCAGATAGTTGAACAAGATTTCGGGATGATCCGTCGGATTGGCGCTGCGCAGCCGAACGTATCCGCGGCTTTTGGGTTTGTTCGGCCCGGTCAGTACCATGAAGCCATGGCCCTTCAGGGGCTTTTTTCCATCATAGCGCATCGCGGCGGGCAAGAAATGGAACTGAATGTCAGGCCATTCAAGCGATGCATCTGACCGAATGAACCCGCCGGATTCGAAATGATTGGTCACACCAAGGCCACGTTTGAAGAAAAACCATTCTGCACCGATCAGGAACTTGCTGAACAGACCCATCTTGCCATTCAGCGTGATCGGTTCCTTGCAGGCGTACTGGATATAGACCTCGGAATGATCCTGTAGGTTTTCACCAACACCGGGCAGATCGTGCAGCACATCGACGCCTGCCTTTCGCAGCACATCCGCCGGGCCGATACCGGAACGTTGCAACAGGTGCGGAGAACCAATGGGACCAGCCGAAACAATAACCTCGCGGTTGCATTTCGCAATCTGGCGCGTGCCGTCAACTTCATATTCAACCCCGATGACACGCTTGCCATCAAGCAAGACGCGCCGCGTCATGGCATGGGTAACAACCTTCAGGTTCGGGCGGCTCATCGCCGGGCGCAAATAGGCGTTGGCGGTTGACCAGCGCACCCCGTCCTTGACCGTCATATGCATCGGGCCGAAGCCTTCTTGCATATGGCCGTTGGGATCGTTGGTTTTGATATAGCCGGCCTGTTCCCCGGCCTCGACGAATGCGCCATACAGCGGGTTTTGCATGTTGTTTCCGGCATTGGTTGCCAACGGGCCATCGTTGCCGCGATAGCTATCGCCGCCCTCAGCCCAGCTTTCCGCGCGTTGGAAATAAGGCAGGCAATTGGCGTAACCCCAGCCGCGCGCGCCCTGTTGTTCCCATTCATCGAAATCGCGGGCGTGGCCGCGCATGTAAACAAGGCCGTTGATCGAAGAAGACCCACCCAGCACCTTGCCACGCGGGCAGTGAACACGGCGACCGTCAAGACCGGGTTCCGGCAGTGTTTCATACTTCCAGTTATACTTGGTTCCGTTCATCGGAATCGACAGCGCCGTCGGCATCTGGATAAAAATGCTGCGGTCGCTGCCGCCGAACTCCAGCACAAGCACAGACACCATCGGATCTTTGCTCAGCCGATTGGCCAGAACACAACCGGCAGAACCGGCGCCAATGATGATGTAGTCGAAGGTGTCTGGCATCGTCGCGCTCCTGATCGTTTTTAGAGGGATGGGGAAAGACCGCGTGGCCTTCGCCCCCTGTGTCACTTTTTCGGGTAAGCGCCCCAGCCCCTTGGGGCAGCGATGGCTTTGGTCAGCACATAGTGGACCAAGCCCGCAGCAAGGCAGGACGGGATCGACGCGGTCAGATATTTGAACACCGCAGCGCTTTCGAGCGTTTGTGGGTTGAAAATCAAGACATAGACCAAAAAGCCGGTCAAAAGCGCGATCAGCCCGGCGGGGTTGAAGCCACTTGCGAACCTATAGGGGGACTGGTCGTGGGCGGCATAGAGCCCCCGAAGGTCAAGCTTTTGGCCGCGCAGGAAAAAGTAGTCTGCAATGCCGATCCCTGCCAGCGCGGAATTCAGCGCCGAGGTCCAGACGAGGAAGATGAAAAAACCATCATACATACCTGGATAGGCCAGCACCAAAAGCAGCGGGACAATGCAGAACGCGCCGACGATCACATCCCACCGCAGCGTGCGCAGCCCGCTGGTTCCGATTTGCCGCAAGCCCACGATTGAGGTGTAAAGGATATTGGCCATCGAGGTGATATTGGCAAAGGCAACAAAGCCAAGTGCGATCAGCCCAACCGTCAATCCGCCGATTTGGGTCATCCAGACCGTGGGGTCGCTTTCGCCAAGTGCTACGGCCGCCAGCAGACCCACAATCTCACCCAGCGTGGCCGCACCAAAGATACCGATCACATTGGGCCAGATCGCGGTACGCTCGTTCTTGGTCAGGCGTGCGAGGTTTCCAATATAGGGCCACCACGAAAAGCCGGCTGCAAGGTTCACTTCGATCGCGATGATGAAGTTCAAGGTCTTGTCCTCAAACGGTGGGTCCAGCGCCTGCATCGCCATCAGATCGGCAAAAGAGTTCCTGGACAGCAGCAGATACAGCATCCAAGCCATCAACAGGGCCAAAGCGGGTGACACCACCATGTTGAAAAGCTTGATCGAGGTCGGGCCTTTCGCGACGATGAACCATGCAAGCACGATGGCACCGCTGGCCGCAATCGTCATCTTGATTCCAGTTGGCGACGCTTCGGTATTGCTTACGATAGATGTAAGCCCGTCGATGGAGCGGCCAAACATCATCGCCAAAACCGCAAGCCAGCCCATTGTCAGGAATACGACGGCCAGCACATAGACAAGACGGCTGCCTTGGGTGCCGAATTGGCTGCGCAGGGCTACGAATTGCTCCACCCCGTATTTGCCGGCAGGCGCGCATGTGGCGATACCTGTCACCACAACGCCGATGATATTGCCGATCACAATGGCGGCGATACCTTCCTTGGTGCCGACAAAAAGACCGACCGCCCCGCCGATCAGAAAGGCCCATGTTGCTATTGCGAGCGCGGTATTGGCATAGGCGAACTCCCAGAACCCCCAAAGGCGCTCCGTGGGAAGCAATGGCGCATCGCCCCGTTCTGCTGCGGCCCGAAATTCGGATGCATTTTCCTCCATGTCAGTTCCCCCAGGCCCAGAAGCCAACGACAAGGAGACCTGACAGCAGCAGGAGTGAAATATAATCCGCAGCGCCCATCCGCCCCTCCCAGGCATTGCGGGCATCAAGGTCTTCGTAAATTTTGGCGCGGCGTTCGATCTCTTGCTGCCAGGCACCGTTGAAGTTTTTCATTTTGTATCCTCCCTTTATACCGTGTTATCAATGGCTTCTAGTGATTTTAGGGGACGCGCGCACCGTGCCTTTGGTCAGCGCACCGTAACCGGCGCGCCAAAGTAGGGCAGTTGATCAATGCGCGGCTGCCATTCGCCGCTTGCAACGACTTTCTGAACATGGGCGGCGATGTCCTCCATCGGGGCGAACCACACATCTCCCCGCGCCACCAACCCTGTCAGGAACTGTTGCCAGACATGCCAGCGAGCCAGCCGCCCAGTGGCAAACGGATGCACGACGGGCACCCAAAGCCCGCCATAGGTATAGCTGGCCTCAAATTCCTGGGAGAAGGTGGCAAGCCCCTGTTCAGGCGCACGGATCGGCATCATGTAATCCAGATCCATCGACTGCACATATTGCGGCCAGTCATCCAGCCCCCAATGCGATGGCAGTTCGACCAATTGACCTTTGGCACATTGAAGCAAATAAGGCTGATCATCCCCCATCAGCGATGCGTCATAGACAAAGCCGCGCGCGGCCAATAGATCGGCGGAGCGGTGCGAAAAATTGTAAAGCGGCGCGCGCCAACCACGCGGGCGCCGGCCTGTGGCGCGAACGATCACGTCGATGGCGCGATCCAGCCAGTATTCTTCCTCGGCATCGTCCAGTTCGCGGGGATGCTCGTGCAGATAGCCGTGATGGGCGATTTCGTGCCCGCCTTCAAGAATGGTTTCAACGGCCTCGGGATACCGCTCGATACACCAGGCGGGGATAAAGAAGGTTTGTTTGATGCCCAAGGCGGCGTAGCTGTCAACGATACGCGTGATCGCGACTTTTGGGCCGTATTGCAGCATCGAGATTGCAGAGACGCGCGAATGCCCGTCGGTTGGGTGGCCGATATGGATCAGGCTGTCGGCGTCCATGTCAAACGTGACGCAGGCCGCACAGCGCGCACCATTTGGCCAAGGAATTGGATTGCGGATCATGGCATGATGCTCCCACCATTTGTGCCGAGGCCCTGTCCGGTGATGTATCCACCACCGGGTCCTCCTAAAAACAAGGCGAGTTGTGCGACCTCTTCAGGTTGCCCAAATCGCGCGAGCGGGATCGCCAGTTCCCTGGCGCGCCATTCCGGGCTCATATGCGCGGCCCCCAGCATGTCGGTATCGATCGGTCCGGGGCAGATGGCATTGACAAGGATATCAGGCGCAAATTCCCTGGCCCAAGACCGCATAAGCCCCAACACCCCATGTTTGGAGGCGACATAAGGCGAGAAGGTCTCGCGGCCATAATAGGCCATGTCAGAGGCGATCAGGATAACGCGACCCTTGCCGGTTTCGCGCATCAGCCGGATTGCGGCCTGCCCGACCAGAAAACTGCCGCGCAAGTTGACGGCGATCACCCGGTCGAAATCAGCGACCGGCGTGTCCAACAAAGGTGCTTCGTGAATGATGCCCGCACAATGGATCAAAATATCAAGTCCGCCAAAAGCTGTCTGAACCTCGGCGGCCATCGCTGAAACCGCCTCAGCATTCGATACATCGCAGGTCAGGGGAAGCACCTTTGCGGCCCCTGAACTCCGGGCACGGTCGGCAGTCTTGTCAGGGGATTGCAGATCGGCCAACGCCAATTTCGCACCCGTTTCGGCATAGGCCAAGGCGCAGGCAGCCCCGATGCCACGACCCGAACCAGTTACGAGAACCCGCGTCATGCCATCACCTCGCCACGGTCCAACATCATCGCCTGACCCGTAATGTCGCGTGCCGCATCCGAGGCAAGAAACAGGTAAAGCGGCACCATATCCTCGGGTTCCAGCAACCCCGGCAAAACCTGCGCCCCGGTGATTTCGGCCAAAAGATCGGCCTCGCTACGGCCTGTGCTGAGCGACATCTTCTTCAGCGACAGCAATGCGGCTTCGGTGCGGACCCAGCCGGGGCAGACCGCATTCACGCGGATGCCCCTGGGGCCAAGCTCTTTGGCCATCACGCGGGTAAAGCCCAGATTGGCGTGCTTTGAGGCGATATAGGCGGCAAATTCCGCCACCACCACGCGACTCCAGATAGAGGCCGTCAGAACAATCCGCCCCCCTTGCTGCATCTTGGGCACCGCATGGCGGGTCACATAAAAAGTACCGTTGGTGTTGATATCGGTGATGCGGCGAAAGGTCTCTTCGACCGCGTCATCGGGATCAAGCAGCGGGGTGATGCGTTCCAGCCCCGCATTGTTGACCAAGACATCAATCCGCCCCATTGCGCCAAGGCTTGCCTTGACCGCCGCACTGTCGGTTATGTCACATTCAACCGCCGCACAGGAGCGGCCCGTTTCTTGCGCGATGCGGGTAGCGGCCGCATGGATGCCGCTGCCACTGGACAAGACGGTGACCGAAGCCCCCGCGCGCGCGAACCCCAGGGCCACGGCATAGCCGATGCCGCGACTTGCACCTGTGACAAGCACCTGCTCGCCCGTATAGTCAAAACTGGCTTTTGCCATCGTTCATGACTCCCGGGCATGCATGACGCGACCGATCAGGTTCATCAATATCTGGGCAGCAAGGATTGTGGTGGTGCCAGTATGATCGTAGTCCGGGGCGACCTCGACCAGATCAATGCCCACGATTGTGCCACGCCTGGCCAAGCCTGAAAGCAGCTCCAGCACATCGTAATACAAAAAACCACCATGCGATGGAGTACCCGTTCCGGGCGCAATCGAGGGGTCAAACCCGTCAATGTCGATGGTGACATAATAGCGGGCCGCCGCAGGAATACGGGCAAGCACAGCGTCAACGCCAAGCGCGCGGATCTGTCGCACCGAAAGTATATCCGACCCCATTTCCCGCGCGGCAGCGTAGCCGTCTTTGGCGGTGGAGGACACATTGCGTATCCCCAACTGGGACAGGCCGGTCACATATGGCTTCTCGGCGGCGCGCCGCATCGGGTTGCCATGGCCGTACCGCACGCCGTGACGGACATCGACGAAATCCAGATGTGCATCAAACTGGACAATATGGATCGGGCCATTCTGTGCGCAGTCCTCATCAAAAGCATTGATGCAAGGGATGTTGATCGAATGATCGCCCCCCAGAACCACAGGCAGAGCACCCGCCGCCAGTATCTTGCGCACACCATATTCGATATTGGCATGACTGGTTTCGGTGTCGGTATGCACGATGTCTGCATCGCCCAGATCGACGATCCGAACCTTGTCTGCGGGCAAATAGGTGACGTCATCCTCATGGTCATATGCCCCGCCGTGACCAAAGGAAAACAGGGTCGACGCCTCGCGAATACCACGCGGCCCGAACCGTGCGCCTGAACGCCATTGGGTGCCGAAATCGAAAGGGGCCCCAAGGATTGCCACATCCGCGTCTATCTTGTCCCAGTCCGGTTGATAAGGGCTTTTCCCAAAAGTGCAGATTCCCACAAACGGCAAATTGAGCCGCCCGCTGTCATAAGAATTCCCCGTCATCAGCCCATCCTTTGCAAAGAGATCACGCAAATTAGGCTTGTCACTGATGGATTGAAAAATACCTATGTTTAAATGTTAACTTGTGCTTTTTTGTATGTATGAAAACAGTGAAACAAAACAGCCGGTTGCCGCGAAGTGCCCTCGGGGACGTCGATCTTCGTCTTTTGAGGGTCTTTGCGGAAATCGTGCGCAGCAACGGGTTTTCTGCCGCACAGGACAACCTGGGCATGGCACAGGCTACAATCTCGGCTCATATGCGACATCTTGAAGAACGGCTTGCCGTCCGGTTGTGCGAACGTGGACGCAGCGGTTTTTATCTGACCGATGAAGGCGCGCAGATACACGCGGCTATGCTTGATCTTTTCGGCTCGATTGAGCGTTTTCACGGCGCAGTCAGTGATGCTCGGGGTGAACTGACCGGTCGGCTGACATTTGGGACAGTCGATGCCATGGTCTCCAACCATAAGCTGAATTTGCAAGCCGCCATTCGAAATTTCACGCGCTCAGCGCCCAAGGTGCAAGTCGATCTTGATATCGCAGCGCCACAGGCGCTATCGCAAGGTATTCTGAGTGGCCGCTATCAGATTGTCCTGATGCCAAGCCAAAAGCATATGCCACAAATCCACGCAGTGAATGTGTTTTCAGAACGGCAGAACCTTTATTGCGGCCGTGATCACGCTTTCTTTGATGTACCGGATTCAGAGTTGACAGGGGCCATGCTGGAGCAATGCTCCTTCGCTGGTCGGTCCTATATGCCGGTTGCGCCAATTTGCGGCGTGAACTTTCAGTGGGGCGCGGTGACAGCGCATATGGAAAGTACGCTTTTGCTTTTGCTATCAGGGTCTTATATTGGGTTTCTGCCTGATCACTATGCCGCATCGGCAAAGCGGACAAACGACCTTCGCGCGTTGGCACCGGAAACGTTCACCTTTGAAGATGCATTCCAGATTGTCACCCTGCGTGAGCGGGCAACGCGGGCCGCTGACCTGATGGTAGCGGCCATCTTGGGGCAAAGGGCACAACCAACAGGATGAGCCGCTTGGCCGCTTGCAACGATTTTTCTGTCACAGCCCTCGCCGCTCGGCCGAAATCAATTGTGACAGCGCTTCCAATCCTGGTCGCAATTGATGCGATTGGACAGACGTGAATCCAAGCACCAGAGCATCGCGTTGATAAGGGCGGGCACAATAGTCGCTGAGCGGGTAACAATGTATCCCTCTCTCCACGGCTTTTGCGTGAACCTGTGTGTCGCTCACCCCTTTGGGCAACCAGGCTATCGCATTCATACCGCTATCCGGGCTGTCAATTTCGAAGTTTCCCTCGCTCACCTCTGCCGCTGTCTCGATAAAGTCGCGCCGGCGGTGGGTGTATAGCTCGCGCATGCGGCGCAGGTGGGTGCTGAAATGCCCCTCTGCAATAAAGTCAGCCAGCACCATTTGGGTCGTTAACGGGACCGAGCGGAACATCAAGGCCATGGCATTGCGAAACACCGGAACCAAAGCAGGCGGAAGCACAAAATAACCAACCCTCAACGCGGGAAAGAGAGCTTTGGAAAACGTACCGACATACAGCACACGACCGCTTTTATCGATGCTTCGCATGGATGGCAGCGGGCGTCCGGTATAGCGAAACTCGCTGTCGTAATCGTCCTCAATGATCCAAGCATCATTGGCCTGCGCCCAATCCATCAGCCGAAACCTGCGCGCCAGCGATAACGTCTTCCCCAAGGGGTGATGCCGTGATGGCATGGTGAATGCCATTCGTAGCCGGGGCACTTTTTGCACAATCTGTTCGAAATCCATGCCATCGTCATCGACCGGCGTATGTACGATTTTGCGGTCAAGGGATTCAAACAGGTTGCGCGTGATAACTGGACCGGGATCTTCAAACAGCAATCGATCCCCCGGATCGGTCAGCAACAAGGCCGCAATCATGAAAGCGGCGTGCCCGCCGGGCGTTATGACGATTTGCTCCGGGTCGCAATGATCACCCCGATGCAGAGCAAGGTAGTCGGCAATTGCGCGTTTCAACGGCGCATAACCGGCTGGGTCAGTATATCCCATGCCACTCTGAAAGGATTGCCGCGCCCGCCGGTTGGCGCAGGTCTGCCATAGGGCGAAGGGAAATTTATCGTAAGCGGGCGCGTTGGGCAGAAACGGCCGCCTGTCGGAAACTTCGATGTTGGCCTTGATCGCCGCAAAGCGCGCGCCTGTCCGTGAAAGTTTGAACGTACCTGTTTCAGGCCGGAACGCCCCGACCGATGGTTGGTTTGCCTGCGGTACTTGCATCGTGCGCGGTAGATGCTGCGGCATCACGCTTGCAACGAAAGTGCCCGCGCCGTGACGTGCTTCCAGAAAACCTTCGCCTGCCAGCCGTTCCAACACCAACACGACTGTCGGCCGTGACACACCCAGTTCACTGGCCAGCGCTCTGCTGGACGGCAGCCGTGTCCCCCCCGTAAGCGATCCGGCGAGTATCGCATTGCGCAACTGTGTTTCCAGTTGACGAAACAACTGCACCTTGGATTGTTTATCCACCGATACCAGCGTCAGCACTGCGCCAGATTGCTTCTTACTCATTCAGACTCCGCTGGGCTATCGCGGCAATCCCGCCTGGCAAGCAGACTGTCGCCGAAGCAAGGTGATGTAAACACCGCTTAGCGGCGCAGCATCTTCAGAGCGGCAGTATGCAATTGCGAGTTCGCCGCCATGAGCACAGTTTTGAATTGCCGTGCATCGGCAAGAGGTCTCCCCTCCCAATCGGTCACGATGCCGCCAGCCCCCTCGATGATGGGCAATTGTGGAAGGATGTCATAGTCATGTACATTGCCCTCGAGCAACAGGTCAACTGTCCCCAGCGCCAGAAGCCCGGCTGCATAGCAATCATGTGAGGTGCGGTAATACCTTGCATTGCCTGCGAGATGGCTGAATCGCACACGTTCCTCTGCATCAAAATGGTCCAGCGCAGAGGTATAGACCACGGCATCGCCGATCTGTTCAGTATCACTACAATGTATTGCCGCGCCATTCAGGAGGGTGGCCTCTCCGGCCTTGCCCAACCAGCGTTCCTGAGTGATTGGCTGATCAATAATCCCCAACACGGACCGACCGCGATGCAAAAGCGCGATCTGGGTGCCGAAGGCCAAAGAGCCCGACACAAAAGATTTGGTTCCGTCGATGGGGTCGAGTACCCAGACCCATTCTGCATCTGCCTGAAATATTCCGAACTCTTCGCCGCGAATGCCGTGGTCAGGAAAACCGGCGGCGATCATGTCACGCATCACGGTCTCTGCCTCGCGATCTGCGATGGTGACGGGGCTGGCGTCGCCCTTTGCATCCACGGCCAACCGGGTGCGGAAGTATTTCCGGATGACCGGACGCACCGCATCCGCCATCGCATTGGCGTGGGCCAACATGTCGGGCGGACAATGGGGCTTGTCTGGGGCAATCATGGCTGCATTCCTTGTATGTCGGCTTGCGCCGCAATGTCATCAAGCATGGCCCGAACGGTCACAACCTGCACCTGCGCCGCTGCGATTTCACGGGTTAACCGTTCCGCCAGATCGCCGGGTCCCGGGTCGGTGTAACTTGCCGTTCGTGCGGGAATGAATGGATCGGGATCCTCAGATGGAAAGCGCAATGCCGGGGCAAAATAGGCGTCCTCTTCCTCCAGCCCGAATGCGGTAACCTGAGGGACCGTGTCGCCGAGCAGTAGAAGCTCCGTCAAAAGCGCATGCATCGGCAGATGTCCGGCACCTGAAACGCAGGCCAGATGCGCCCAGCCATCGCGATCCGGCACGACCAGACAATCTTTCACATGGACTTCGGTGATATGGGGCGCCTGGATGGACAATGCGTCCAAAGGATCTTCAAAGGCATTGATCATATTGCCAAAATCAAAAAGCAGGCTGAGCCGTGGATTTCCGACCTGTTCGATTATTCCGACCAACTCCGCCGATGTAAGGTCTTCGTGCTGCTCCAGCGTAAAACGCATCAGGCCGCTCGACTCAAACTGCTCCAACCGTTGCAAATCCTCGGTCGCGCGAGCGATAATTTCGGAAACGCGGCCCTGATACCGAGGGTAGCACCGAAACGAGCTTGCCCCCACGGCCTGCGCTATTGCCACGTCTCGTCGCAATTCATCGTTAACGGTCGTGCTGGTTTCGACATGCACCGCCAGACCAAGTCCCACCGCCCGGGCGCCGAACTGTTGTAACTCAGCGTCCGACATGGATTGCAGGCTCGAAGCTTCGCCGTCTTCGACATGGATCTTTACCCCGACAAGACCTTGTTCGACCGCAAATTCCAACAGCGCCGCCGGGGTCATGCCGCCAAAGCGAAAGTTGAGATGAAAGGCGTAAGCATGGGCGAAAAGCGGGGCCTTGCGTGCCCGTGCGGCCAAAGTGATGGCCTGTGGTGCGGCCATGGCACGAATGCGGGCACGCCAATCATCGCCCGCCTGATTGAAAACAAAGGATTTGGTCACAGGCTATCCCCGAGCGTGCGTTCATGGTGGCGTAACATTCCCCAGGTTACTGCTCCGATCAGCGTTGCAAGAATGAACAGAATCCCGATGGCATTGATCATCGGGCTCATGCCAAAACGCATCCGTGAGCCGATCTCGGTGACCAAAGTATGCTGCCCACCGATCGAGAAAATCGTCGTGTTGTAGTTTTCAAAGCTCTGCAAAAAAGCAATCACAGCCGCCGTGATGATTGTCGGTCGCAAAAACGGCAGGGTGATGCGGCGAAAGGCTTGTGCCGGGGTTGCGCCAAGATCAAGGGCCGCTTCCTCCAATGTGGTGTCTTGCCGCTGAAGACGCGCCATGAACATCAGCATCGAATAGGATGAAATGAATGCAGACTGCGCCAGAATGGCCGTCATCAGGCCGGCAGGGGCCCCCAGATACCGCCAGAATATCGCTGTGGAAATACCGATGATCAATCCCGGTGTTAGCAGCGGCGACACCATGATGGCATAGAGCAAGCCACCGGTTCGCCCACCCATTTTTGACAAGAGCAACGCCCCTGAAAGCCCCATTGGCAAGGATAAAAGAATAACGGCCGTAGCAATGATGATCGAGTTTTCCAATCCTGACCACATCCGCTCATCCGCCCAAAGTTCGGAGAACCACCGCAGCGTGCCACCTTGCCAGACCGTGACGGAGGGCGGCGAGTAATTATTGAAACCGGCCACCAGCATCACGCCAAGCGGAAGAAACATATAGGCAAAAAACAAAGCCATATAGATGCGCAGCACAAGATTGCTGCCTGTGCCAGAACGGGTCATTTCGCGATATCCTTCAGGCTGACTTTCAAAAGCCGCATCATCAAGAAGATGAAAAAGGTACAAACCAGAAGAAGGCTCAGCGCGTAGGCCGCCCCTACATTCCAATTGGTCGCCTCGAAAAAACGGTTGTAGATGAGCTGGGTGAACCACGGTGCCGCAGTGCCGCGCGTCATGATATACGGCACGGCGTATGACCCTGCAGACAACATGAATGTCATGATACTGCCAACGGCAATGCCGGGCCGCGCATGCGGTATGACCACGCGCATATGAATTCGCCAGCTTGGCGCGCCAAGATCGCGGGCGGCTTCGATCTGGTTGGTGTCCAGCGTTTCCAGCACATTGTAGAGCGGGAACACCATGAACAAGATGTAGGCGTAAACCATTGCGATAAACACGCCGGTGCCGCTTTCCAAAAACGCAACCGGTTCAACCCCGACAAGGCCAAGCAACGCATTCACTGGCCCGTTGTAATTGAGGATCATCTGCCAAGCAAAAATACGCAGCAACTCGTTGATCGCATAAGGAATAACCAACGCCAACATGATAATTCCCGCGCGTTTTGGCGTTTCCAGCTTGGCCACAGCAAACGCAATTGGATAGCAAACGACCAACGCAATAACCGTAACCGCAAGCGAGGCCACGATGGTTTTCAGAAAAATGGCGAGATGTGCCACGCCCATCTGGCCAAAGTTCGAAAGCGTATAGACTTTTACCGGCCTGCTTTCTTTGGCCTCCAGTTCTGCGATTTCGGCCTCGATCGCTATACGGGTCGCGGCACTTTCTTCCAGCTTTTGCGTGCGGCCAACGGTGTCGGGCCCGGCTTCAACGGCTTTGCGGTCCAGTGCCAAAACGTCAAGTTTATTGTAGAGCCCATCAATACGCACAGAAATCTCGGCTGACCCGACGGGGCGGTCCATCCGCCACAGGGATTGTTCGATCATGATCACCTGAGGGGCTGCAACCAGCCCCAGAATCCACAGACTGGAAAACATCAGGATCAGTAAGGCAAGCGGGCGGCCAAAGGCCTTTGTTAACCTAGTCATGTGCAAGAACTCCCGTCGGTAGGATAAGCGCATCCGCCGCATCAAAGCCCAGGGTTACATCACCGGCCACCTGCGTCGCGCCGCCCAAATGCTGAAGGTGAACTGTCAGTGGCTGACCTTGCGCACTCAACGTCAGTGTCGAATAGGCACCCTCGAGATCGCGCCGCTGTACAACGGCAGAAAGGCTGTTATCCGCGGTGCATTTAGCGTCTGACAACCGCATTCTTTCCGGGCGCACAAACATCTGTGCTGTGCTGCCAGTGGCCAATTCTTTGGAATTATTGGCCTTGAACGTCCCCAGCGGGGTTTCAAACTGCGCAAACCCATTTGCAGAGCTGATGATTTTACCTTCAAAAACGTTCATTTCGCCGACAAAGGTAGCCGCAAAGGCGGTTTCGGGATGGTCGTAAACCTCGTCGGGCGTGCCGATCTGCACAATGCAACCATGGTTCATCACCGCAATGCGGTCGCTCATCGTCAACGCCTCGCCTTGATCATGCGTGATATAGACAAAGGTGATTCCGGTACGTGCCTGGATCTGTTTTAACTCGGCGCGCATATGTTGGCGCAGTTTCAGATCCA
>TARA_R110002111_G_C6007511_1_pt1 | contig 25351 bp, 20 predicted proteins | sample TARA_R110002111 | Tara Oceans TARA_R110002111 (sample SAMEA4397363) | marine metagenome | biome: Polar Biome; feature: [ZZZ] marine water layer (ENVO:01000295); material: water (ENVO:00002006), including particulate matter (ENVO:01000060) such as... | depth 199 m | reverse complement strand
TCGGCTTCGCGTAAGTCCACCAAATCCTTTAGTTGTTCAAAGGCACGCCCCAGAGAACGACACCTTGATTGTCTTATTTCTCAACGGGGTCCAGTTCGTGGATGCGGATGGCGTGTCTCAGTACCTGGCTGATGCCGGGGCGGGGGCGGCATTCCACGAGCAGTTGAAATGCAAACAGAGACGGCCACAGCCTGGCAAACGCGTTGGCGAACCAGCCAAGCGTCCGTCCGGTCCGGCCCGGCATCACTGCCGAGAACGGGACGCCGACCCCGTGTACGCGTTCCACATCGTAGCCGCAATCCTGTAACATCTGCAGCAGCGAACGGCGGGTGAAGAGTCGCTTGTGTGTGATGTCGAGAATCCCCCGTTCCGCGTAATTGAATCGGCCCAGTAATAAGTTCAGCCGAACGGCAATAAATGCCACGTTGGGCGTCGATAAAACCAGCAGAGGCAGCAGCGTCGCTTCCTGTTCCGACTTAGGATCGGCGGGCGCGCTGTCGTCTGTTTCCGATCGCCAATACTCATTCGTCGAATCGGCGGCCGCTTCTGCAAACGGTCCGCTCGGCTCCACGGCGGGGGGGCTCGATTCCTGCAGCCCGTCGCTGGTCTCTCCCCTGTCATGATTGCGCATCGACAGTAAAAAGTCCTCAGGATCAGCCAGATGCTCAATCACATCCAGCAACAGTATGGCGTCGAAGCCGGTAATCGAAACGGGTAATGTGTCGCGTTCCAGATTCGCTGCATGAAATTCTGTCATTGAACCGGGCAGCGGCGTCACACAATCAACGCCTGTGACCTGCATACCGGACTGTTCGCAGCGGGCAGCGACGTAACCCAGTCCACAGCCGATATCGAGCACTTTCTGCGCCTGTCGTTTCTTCAACACCTGCAGCGCGAGCGCGTGCGACGAGTATTCAGCTTGCGTTTTGTCACGATAACGGTCTTTTGAGAGGTTCCGTAATTTCAGCGAGCACAACATGCCTGACTGATGCATCTTGAACCGCACCGTCGCTGAAACCACGTCCCAGGCGTACTTCAATCCGGGAACCCGGCAAATCTCAGTGCCGTAAAAAGTCGGGACGTTGATCTCCTGCACGCTGGCCCCGACATACGCCGCCTGCAGCAGAATTTCGGTATCGAAATGAAATTCATTCGCATTGATCTCGAACGGAACGCTCGCCAGAAATTTTGTCGAATAGGCACGATATCCCGTGTGATACTCGCTCAGCTTCCAACCCGTCAGCCAGTTCTGAAATGTGGTCAGCACCCGGTTTCCGACCAGCTTGTAGAGTGGCATGCCCCCCTCTCGCGCACTGCGGCTGGAATGCATTCGCGTGCCCAGAATCACATCCGGCTGCGACGCGCGCCATTGATCCATAAACTCGGGCAGCAGTTCGGGCGAATACTGTCCGTCACCATGCAGCAGGATCAGGCAGTCGTAGCCTTCATCGACGGCCACACGGAAGCCGATTTTCTGGTTCCCGCCGTATCCCTGATTCACCCGGTTTTTCAAGATCGTGACGTTTTGAATGTCATGCGCCAGAAGCCAGTTTTTCAACACGAGCGGACCGTTGTCCGAAGAGGCATCATCGCTGACCAGAAAATGAACGTCGGGCCTGTTGAACAAGTCGTACGGAATACGTTCAAACAAGTCGTACAAATGCTGCTCGGCCTCATAGGCGACAACATACACAAGAAACCGGTTTGTGGAATGAGTCAATGGCATTTGTTTTTCATGATACCCAGGTTGAATGTCAGGACTGATTTTACATATAAAAACTTAGATCACGAGGTCTCTGGTTTGGCTGCTTCCACCGGTTCATCTGGCCCAGCTGGCAGTGCCGGTGTTTTCTTTGTTCCGGGCGGGCGGAACTGTGCATGTAGAATCTGATTATCCAGGTAAGTCACCCGTTTGATGAGACGGCCTGGCGGGAATCGAGGAAAAATCTGTTTGAGTTCATTGGCGGGTACTTCGAAACCGAGGTAGGCCACCCACATCGGTTTTGTCGCATTCTCGCCGAAGGCCTTTTGGAAATTCGCCCAGTCTTCTTTGATGTTGTACATGTAGAAATGAAATTTGGGAATCGTGACGACCCGGTAACCTGCCATCTCATATTCGGTGTAGCCTCCACCGATGGGCCGTCCATGAATGGCCGTATTCCCGACCAGATAGTATTCCAAAACATTACGCGTGCTGTCGTCCGTTAAAATAAGACCGCCGGCGGGCACCGTCTCTTTTAATACCGTTACCGCTTTACGAGCCATCGCGGGAGTTTGTGTGGTTTGCAGTTTCCAGACGTTTGGATAAGCATAGGAATAGACCCATACAGAAATGGCCAGGACCATGAACGTCACCCGCATCGAACCGGGGCGGCTCAGTAGAGGCAACGTCGCTCCCGCCAGACCGGCAACCACAAACGGAACCAGCCACATGGAATGCCTGGTATGACCTACCGGGTAAATGCGAAAATGAAACAGCAGCATGGCCACCGCCATCGGCAGTAGCACGATCAAACCACGTTCGAGTGCAATCCATTTCGAGCCACTGTCGCGGTATCCTTTTCGCATCAGGACAAGCGCGCCAAACAGCACCATGCCTGTGAATAAAATCCACCACGGCCCGGAAAGATATTTGATGAACTCCACAACCCGCATGAATGCGAGATGGAGCGGATGTGTTGTTTCCGGATTGTAGGCACTGTCAATCAGCCAGAAGTCCCACATCGCTGTCTGAGTTTCGCTTTTCACGAAATGCCGCACATGCCCGAAATAGAGCGCGGCACAGACTCCCAACAGTGATATCTGCACTATGACCCAGCTCACAACGGCCCGCCGAGGCAGCGTTCCCGATACAACGCGCATCGCAACCAGCAGGCCGAGTACAAGCATCAGCCAGGCCGAACTGTAGTGCGTCAGCATCGCCAGCGCCAGACAACAGCCACTCCCGGCGAGTGCCCAGATCGAATGCCTGCGCAGAAACCGTTCCTGAAAGTAAAGTGCCGCGAAGATAAATGTCAGCAGCAGCGTGTAACTCCGCATCAACGCGCCGAGATGTATCATCGGCATTGAGAACGTCAGAAACGCGAGCCCCACAAGCGCGGGACGCGGCCCCAGGATCTCCTTGAGCCACAGAAATCCCATCACGAGCGCGGAAATACTGAACAGCAGCGCCGGCAGACGTAGCATCAGTTCGGAATCTCCCAGCTTCATCCAGAAGTGATAAAACAGAAATATCAGTGGCGGGTGTGTATGGATTTGACTCGCAGTCCAGGCATCGGCCAGCGTGGATTCACGCGCCGCCTGGAAGTGCATCGACTCGTCGAAGTCGAGGAAAAACGCATCCAGTAACATGCATCGGAACACGAGACCGGTGAGAATAATTCCCGCTGCGATCAACCAGATCACCAGTGACGAGTCTGTGCCTTGCGGGGCGTGTATTCCCGTCGTTTCGGCAGACTGATCTGTCGAAGTTTCTGATGCTGCCGTGGCCAATTTATTGTCCACTTTGAAGTCCATTGTCCCGTCCTGCATTCCACAGCCTGCGCTTGCTACCTGTAGTCAGTGAGTGTTGATTTGAAATGATCTGTTTCCATTGGTTTACGTCATGCGCTCGGAGTTTGCTCCCGGCGTGAATCCGCGGCAAAACGGGTACTAAGGGAAAACCGAAGATTTCCGTTGATCTCGACAGGGCAATTTCAGTGCATAATACGGGCGGGGGAATCACCGCGGATCACTCACTGAGTGAGATTCAGGTGACAATCCAGGGCACTCAAAATCACAACCCAAAATGTTTTGGTCACCGATTCTCTGAAAGAAAATGCTGTTATCTACTTAATACCAAGCAATTTCCGTACCTATTCCTGTGATCTCAGTTCGCTTCGCGTACCGGTTTCAAGAGACTGTGTACTGTTGCATAGAGCACCACAGGTCCGGTTACAGATTCTTATCAAATCGAAGAAAACTGTTAACATTTCTTTACACCGAATCAGAACCAGAGCCGAACACCGACAGAGCAGAGCACGCTGGTCGCCTGTGGCATAGATTACTCAATCGCGTTTCAGGTTCAGCAACATGCGCGGTTCGTCTGTGTAGAGTCGTTCGAGACCCTGGTCGAGGAGTTGTTTCATCAACGCCGAATCGTTAACGGTCCAGGCGCCGACTTCGAGATTCGCGGCTTTGATCTTGCGGATCTTCTCCGGGGTGATGCCCTCATGTTGCAGGACCAGCGCTTCAAAGCCACGCGCTTTGGCGATCCTGATATCATCGTCAATGTTCGTGTCGGCACTGCGGTCCCAGAAAACGGGAATTTCCGGCGCGAGCTGTTTGACCTGTGACATATAGATCAGGCTGCCGTCATTGAAGCCAACCCAGGGTTCCATTTGAAGTTGCTTCACCAGCGCGATGGTCTGTTTCACGCAGTCTGCTTTCGGTTGAATGGAAACGCGCGTGCGATGCTGCTGTTTGACCAGTTTCAAAACCTCTTCGAGCAATGGCATCTGCGCGGGCGGGCATTCCTGTTTTGTCTTCTGGAAACGTTTCCGAAAATCGGTTGCCACATCAACGGTCTGCAACGCGGCGTAAGTAGAATCGGCAATCATCAGATTTTTGTCACCAACCCGCTGTGTGGTTTTGTCGTGTGTGACAACCAGTTTGCCATCTCTGGTGAGAAATACATCCAGTTCCAGCCAGTCCGCGCCGACTTCAATGCCACTCCGAAACGCGGCCATGGTGTTTTCCGGAAACGAGCCGGAATTCCCCCGATGTGCGGTGACGCCGTTCTGCAAAAAAGTGGGGGTCTGAAGTTCCTCTGCGCCGTTCAATATATTCGCAGTCAGGCAGGAAACCATGAGAACGAACAAGGAAAACAACTTCATCAGGAATCACTCCGAATCGAATGAACCGGCTGGTTATTAAAGCTTCAGCCAATGATATCATGCATGACGCGGGTGGGGAACCGATCCAGGACAGACCGCCGCAGCACGAAAGTCTGCGAAATTCACAAATTCGTTGACTCTCAAAATGGGAAGAATTAGGATGAAGGTCTGTTGGAGGGGAAGGATTCCCGGTATTTCAAGTTTCTTTTTTCAGGAACCAGGCTGATGATCAGATCGAGAATCATGAAAGCAGGCGTTTGTATTGTGGCGCTGATGCTGCTGCTCACAGGAGGCCAGACGGCTCACGCCGGTGTGACCAAGGATGCAGCGAACAAGTATCTCAAAGATGTGCAGCAGGGAAATCCCGGTTTTAAATCGGTTGGCAAAATCACATTTGGCCCCGGCGGCCTGCTGGTGGTGGCGGACCCTGCGAAAGCGACCATCACGGTCATCGACACGCACGACGTGGGACCTCTGAAAAAACTCGAACAGAAAGTTCCTCAGATTGATATTGCGGTCGCCGCCAGTTTAGGTGTCGAACCGGATCAGATCGAGATTGCTGACATGGCCGTCAATTCGCAAAGCGGTAAAGTTTATCTTTCCGTGAATCGTAAAACGGACGGACAGCCGGCGGTCCTCGTGATCGACGCCCAGGGAAAAGTGAAAAACTTCGATCTGGCGGAAGTCGATTACATTCAGGTCGCCCTGCCCGGCGGTAAAGATTCCAAAATCCGTAACATTACCGGCGTCGCGCTGGCCAGCGATCGGTTATTGGCGGCTGCGCAGTCGAATGAAGAGTTCGCGAACAAAATCTATTCGATTCCTCTGCCCTTAACGCATGGAACGTCAGCCGACATTTACAGCGCCGAAACGTATCATGTGGCCCATAAGAAATGGGAAACGAAAGCGCCGATTCAATCGTTCGTTCCCTATTCCAATAAAGGCAAGAATTACATCGTCGGTGCATTCGCCTGCACGCCGATCGCCAAGTTCCCGCTGGACGAACTGCAGTCGGGCAGCAAAGTCAAAGGAACGAGCGTGGTCGAACTCGGTTCGGGCAATCGTCCGCTGGATATGCTGACCTACGAAAGTGACGGCAAGGAATGGCTGCTGACCAATTCGTTCCGCTTCCACTGGCAAAAGAGCATGTACGGTCCGAGCAAATGGTGGGGTGTGCGCGTCAACATGGACTACCTTGACGCAGAAAATGTGAACGAAGAAGCCGCCCGCCGCGATGTGAAGCAGCCGAAAGGCCCGGACGGAATTGAAATCGTCGAACAACTCTCCGGTGCCGTGCATATCGACAAACTGGACAAAAAAGAAATCGTCGTGCTGCGTGATAATGACGGGCACCTCGATCTGGAAATTGCACAACTGCCGTAATGGAATGTTGTGTCTGATTCACAGGCTCTTTTCTGTTCTGTCTAAGTGTAGAAAAGAGCCTGTTTTTATAGTGCTTTCAAAAAACATGAGCGGAATGGCGCTAGCCACCGTTTTTGAACCAGGATTCCAACACACAAACGGCGGCTAGCGCCGTGCCGCTCACAGGTAGTGTAATCTCATGGCTAAATGGCACGCATTTTTGGCAGTCAAACCGGTTGGGTTATCGTTGTATTTCGTATTCAGCGTGCTAACTAATGTCGAACAGACTCTGGCGGCGGCTGCCCCGTTTCAATTGTCCATTGAAGCAAACGAAACTGATCCCCGGCTCTGTCTGTTCGTGGTGACGGCTGCGGAGGAACGGCTCTGGGCATCGCTGAATCAAACCGACGAGGAACAGCTCCAGCAGGTGCTCTCGCTGAAACGGGAATCGCAGACGGACCAGAAGCTGCCGGCAATCCTGGGACGATATCAAATCAAAGGCCCTCGTCTGGAATTCAAACCGGCATTTCCGCTGGTATGGGGCGGCCGTTATCAGGCAGTCTTTCATCCCGGTGCATTGAAACTGACCACGAAAAAGCCGGATCAGCGTTTGAGCAAAACGTATGTGATTCCCCTGCCCGATTCCCAACCGCCGCGCGTGCTGGCGATTTATCCGTCCGGCAATCAACTGCCCGCGAATCATCTGAAATTTTACATTCAATTCTCTGAACCGATGCAGCAGGGGGAGATCTTCGGCTACTTTTCGCTGTTCAATAAAACGCAGAATCAACAGGTGCCCCGCCCGTTTCGGCATACGGAACTCTGGTCTCCCGACGGCAAACAGTTGACGCTCTGGTTTCATCCCGGCCGCCAGAAGGTCGGCGTGAATCTGAACGTCGAACTGGGGGCCATTCTGAATGCGGGAGACGACTATGAACTACAGATCAACCCGAAATGGGTGGCTCTGTCAGGGCATGCGTTAGGCACACCGGTCACGAAAATATTCCAAGCGGTCGCCATGGATGAGCGTCAGCCGCTGATCGCGGAATGGAAATTAACTTCTCCCGCCAGAGAAACGCGAACGCCGCTCGTCTGCGAACTGGGAAAACCCCTCGATTATGCGCTGCTGCGCAGTCAGTTAACCGTACAAACGGAAGCGGGTTCACGAGTCGCGGGTCAGATTCAACTCAGCCAGCATGAGACCGTCTGGAATTTTATACCGGCTGAGCCGTGGCAGCCGGGCCGCTATCAACTTGTGGTTGGCACGGTACTGGAAGATCTGGCGGGCAACAGCATCGCGCGTCCGTTCGCCATAAACCTTTCGAAAGACCAGCCCGCTTCGCAGCCTGTCGGCGAATTCGTGACACGCACGTTCGAAATCAAATAACGGTTACCCAGCTGAGGTTCTCTCATGTTGCGCGCTCTGACTCTGTTCTGCCTGTTCTGTTTCTGTCTGTCGGTTTCGGCAGCAGAGACGCCGCCGAATATCGTGTTCATTCTCGCCGATGATCTGGGCTGGAAAGATCTGGCCTGCACTGGCGGCAGACTGGCCGACACGCCGCACCTGGATCGGCTGGCAGCGGAAGGCATGCGATTTACGAATGCTTATGCGCCGGCCCCGATCTGCTCTGCTTCGCGAGCGGCGATTCTAACGGGAAAAACACCCGCGCGATTGCATTTTGAATTTGTAACGAAACCCGCCGGAGTCGAACCACCCTTTCGCCAACTGCTGCCACCTGCTTACACGCGGGAACTCCCTTTGAAAGAAGTCACGCTGGGTGAAATGCTGCAGCAGGCGCACTACGAGACCGGCTTCTTCGGCAAATGGCATGTTAGCGAACATTACAAAGCGTATCTCGGCTGGAGTCCGACGCATGGCCCGAAACAGCAGGGTTTTCAGACGGCCGTCGAAACGTTCGGCAGCCATCCGTACGCGAAGACCTTCGGCTGGAAACCGGGTGATTTTCAAAAAGACGAATTTCCGCCGGACGCGGTGACGGAGAACGCGATTCAATTTCTGAAACAAAAACGGGAGGAACCATTCTTTCTGTATCTGTCTTACTTCCATGTGCATACACCGGTCCGTTCGCCGACCGACTGGCTGGTAAAGAAATATACAGACAAAGCAACCGCCAGTCCGGGTGATGCAAAACGTCGCGCACATTACGGCGCGTTCATTGAAACGCTGGATCATTATGTCGGTCAGGTGCTTGCGGCTCTCGACCAGAGCGGCTTACGCGATTCGACGCTGGTCGTTTTCACATCGGATAACGGCGGTCATCCCGAGTATGCAGACAACGGACCGCTGCGCGGCAGCAAATGGAATCTGTATGAAGCGGGCATCCGCGTGCCACTCTTGGTTCGCTGGCCGAAACACGTTCAAGCGGGAAGCATCTGTGCGAAGCCCGTCAGTGGAATCGATCTGTTTCCCACCTTCTGCGAAGTGGCAGGCGGGAACTGTTCGCAACTGACATTGGACGGCAAAAGTCTGGTGCCGTTGATGGAAGGGAAATCTGCGGACTGGCCAAACCGCGCACTGACCTGGAATTTTCCTTATTATCATCCGGAAAAGGGATACACGAAAGCGAAAGAGACGATCGGCGTGAATGACTTCGCGATCAGCAAAACGCGACCGGTGTCCGCGATTCGTGTGGACAACTGGAAGCTGCTGCAGTTTTACGAATCGGAAAAACGGGAGTTGTACGATTTGAGCAGCGATCCGGGTGAGCAGCGGGATCTGAGCGCAGGTCAGCCCGAACGGTCAGCGCAGCTGAGCACACAACTGAAACAGATGCTGCAGAAGATGCAGGCGCGGTTTGCGACAGACCCTTTCTCAGATCAGCCCAGAACGGATTAACCGAGTTCGGCAATCGGGGCGGAAGGACCTTCGACCAGCGGTGTGGGACGTCCGCCTGGTTTGATCCAGTGACCGTAAGGATCGATGCCCAGTTTCTTGAAGACGGTCGCACCGAGGTCTCCCGGTCCCAGACGTCGTTCGGCGATTTCACCGCCGCGTCGATCCGTAGCACCGATGACCTGACCGCCGGGCACGCCCGCACCGGCTGCCAGCATCGACATCACCGGGGTCCAGTGACCACGGCCATCGGTTTTGGTAATGACCGGGCCGCGGCCGAATTCGCCGAGCACGAGTACGAGCGTCGAATCGAGCAGACCGCGCTCATCCAGATCACTGATCAGCGTCGCGATTCCGTGATCGAAGACAGGTAGCATCGGCTTGAGGCCCTTCACAATGCCGCCCCATTTGACTTCATCGCCGTGATGATCCCAATGGCCCCAGGCATCGCTCATCGTAATAAAGGTCACGCCGGCTTCCACAAGGCGGCGGGCCAGCAGCGATTTCTGTCCGAACGAATGGTTTCCGTACTTCTCCCGAACCTTTTGCGGTTCCAGGTTCACATCAAAGGCTTTGGCGACATTACCCGAAAGGACCATGTCGTAAGCTTCCTGCACGTAGCGGTCCTGCAGGGACAGGTCGGTCGAGAGCTCTGTATGTTTTCGCAGCTGGTCAAACTGACGGCGTAAAGCGTCGCGGTCAGTCAAGCGGGAAGCCTGAACGCCGTCGGGCATCGCAAACTTGCCCGCAGATTTGACGCCGTCTAATGGTTCATAACGATGTCCCAGATGGCCGGCTCCGTAAATGTCAGCCGCCATGCTGTCGGCCAGCGCCACAAAACCAGGCATGCCGGGTACATTCGGTCCGCGGAATTTGGCAGCCACTGATCCCATCGAGGGATATCCGCCCCCATCGCGATTGTCATTCGTGCGACGTGATTTGGGATTGGCAGCCTGAAACGTCGTTGGTGTGTGGTTACTGGTGCTGGCATCCATCGAACGGATGATGGCGAACTTATCCATCATGGCGGCTTGCTGAGGCATATGCTCGCAGATTTCAATGCCATTCACGGAAGTCGCGATCGGATTAAAGGGACCCCGGATTTCCGTCGGTGCCTGCGGTTTCAAGTCCCACATGTCTAGCTGGCTGGGTCCGCCCGAAAGCCAGATCATAATCACGGACTTCGCTTGAACTTTCTGAGAGACCTGGGCCTGAGGTGCTGCTGTTGCCTGTCGCTTGAGTAATTCGGGAAGCGTCAGTCCGGCGAAACCTGCCATCCCCGTCTGGAGAAACCAGCGACGGCTGCCGCTGCGAATCAGATCGGCACCGGGAGCGAACGCAGAAAATGGACTGCCACTCTGGTGATGTCGGCCGTGTGGATTGTCTGAAATATTGACTGGTTGGGACATCTGAATTCTCCCGTTATCAAATCGGCAATTCGATTATTAATAAGGGTTAGATAGTAAACAGCTTCCTAAATAAAGAAAGCCATCTTCCTCTCTCCCCTGTGTGGTGAGCAGCTCAGGCAGGAATTTTCACTTGCATCAGGATACACAAATATGATCGGTAAGAACAACGGGAATTTTCATTCTATTATAAATAATACTCATAACATGTCCATCCGAACACACCTGGGCGGTATCTTTAAGTCAATTTGAGGAGTTTAATCGCATTTTCCCGATAAATCTTGCTGCGCACGGCAGCGGGAAGTTCGATTTTCTGGAAGAGTTCGAACTGGGGAACCTGCTGCCCCGGTGCCAGATAATCGGTGCCGAACAGAATCCGATCCTGTCGACGCACCAGGAATTCCTGGCCAAACGCCAGATCGCGAGAGATGGCATTCGCACCGGAACCAGCAGAAAGATCGCCGTAAATATTCGGGTAACGTGTCATGAGATCGTCAATCGCACCTCCCGGTTTGACTTCCGATGTGGGATAACCTCCCAGCTCTTTCGGCGTGAGACCGCCGGAAATCGACGCCCACCAGCCGGGACCGTGGCCGATGAAATTCAGTTCGGGAAATGTCTTGAGGGCATTCTCCAGACGCTTGAGGCCGGGAACATCTTTGCCGCGAATGTTATCGATGTGAAACAACAGAGGAATGCCAACTTCCTGGCAGGCTTCGTAAACGCGCATCATAAGCGGGTCGTCAAAGTTGAGGCCGACCTTGTGTTCGCCGAAACCTTTCGCGCCCTGATCGACCCAGGCTTGAATCATGTCAACGAGCGCTTTCACGCTGCCGGCGTGTGTGGTGCGCGGGTCGACGGAGCAGAACGGAATGAGGCGATCAGGATACGCTTTGGCGGCCGCCAGAACGGATTCGGTTGTTTGTAAATATTTGGTGGATTCGGGTGACGTTAAAGGCAGGACGACCGATTTTTCGATCTGATGCTCGTCCATCCAACTCAATAACGCTTCGGGTGAAAGATTTTTTTTCGGGTCAGTATAGGTGCCGATGTGCGTATGGACGTCAATGATCCCGGTGCCCGCTTTGATGTTCGGTTCAAAGGCTTTGATCTTGCGGACGGGTACTAAACCGGCTGTGCAACCGAGGCCAGCGAGGAACAGGGATTTCGAAAATTCACGTCGGGATAAATTCATGCTGCAATCCTGTGGGTGGGTGTTTTGAAGGAAGGTCCACTTCTGGCTCTCCTTCCATTCAAAACAACTGTCGCAGGAATTACAAGGCCGGATTCCGATTTAACGGGGAACGCGGCGGCGGTTTTCGAATTTGATTTGTTTAACGCCTTTCGGTGTCTGATTCGCGTGCTTTATCCGTTCGTGCAATATCTGGGATAATTCTTCCTGCAGCTGTTTTGTCTCCGGATCATTCGCCAGATTTTTCATTTCGGCGGCGTCTGTATTGTGATCATAGAGTTCAACACCCTCGCTGCCATCCTCGCCCCATTCAGTGTAACGGTAGCTGGGTGTGCGAATGCTGTAACCGTTTTCATACTGTGTGAATGCGGTTTTACGCGAGGAAGTCGTTGCATCTTTTAAGGTCGGAACCTGACTGACACCTGACAATGAGGACGGCGTTTTCAGGCTGCATAATTCTGCCAGTGTCGGATAAAAGTCGACCAATTCCGCAGGAGAGACTGCAGTCTGACCTTTGGCGGTCACACCGGGGCCGGCGAAAATCAGCGGGACGTGGGTGGCGTTTTCAAACAGTGTGGTTTTCTGCCAGTGCCCGTGTTCTCCCATGTGATAACCGTGATCGGACGTGAAAACAACAATCGTATTTTCATCGAGGCCCGTTTCTTTGAGCGCCGCCAGAATGTGTCCGATCTGTGCGTCGGCAAAAGTAATCGAAGCGTAATACGCCTGAATGGCCTGACGGGCCAGATTGTCGGGCAGATTGATCTGGTCCTTTTTGCGGTTCACCGATTTACGGGCCGGCTTGGGAATCGTGTCGAGATATCCGTCTGGAATTTGGGGAACGTTGATCTGATCAGTCGGATACATTTCGAAATAGTTTTTGGGAGCGACATAAGGTGTGTGCGGTCGATACAGGCCGACCGCAAGAAAGAAGGGCTGTTTACTTTTGGCAAATTTTTTGAGCTGCTGAATGGCAATGTCGGCAGCGATGCCATCCGTCTGCTCGGCGTCGGTCCCGTCAGCGGCGAGCCAGCTGAGTGTGCCGCCAAAGCTGCCGGGCGTCAGACTGAATATTTTGTCTTCATCGTCCACATCGCGTCCGCGGGGGTTGAACGTCTGATTCCAGGAAAAAGGGTCATCGTGTCCGCCGGTCCCGATGTTTTTGGGAACATTGTAGTGATAGATTTTTCCCACGCGGGTTGCGAAGTAACCCTGATTGCGAAACATCTGCGACATGGTCTGCACGTTGGGAACATGTTCGCGGACATAGATGGCATTCCGATGAATGAGCGTCTGATCGGGGTACATGCCCGTCATGAAAGATGCGCGACTCGGGCCACACAGCGGATACTGACAATAGGCGTTCTGAAACCGTACGCCCTGTTTTGCCAACTGGTCAATATTCGGAGACTGCACCTGCGGATGACCATAACAGCCCAGATCGCAGTTCAAGTCATCACAGATCAGAAACAGCACATTCGGTTTCGCCTCTGCGGCTGCTGCAATGGGAGTTGTGAATTGAAAGTATAATACAAGACAGAACACGCATTGAATGGATCGACCGAGGCTATGGATCATGAATTCGCTCCGTTAGGACTAAGATTTCACTGAGAACTTCAGAGATGATCGTACCAGACGGGCAAACCAATTTCAGCAGAGAATTGTGAAGACGAGCAGAAGAATTTATGAAGAAAACCAGATTCCGCTCAGCGGTGGGTCTTCGAAATGAAGGCTTCCATCATGCTCAGCGTTTCCGGGCTGACATGATGCTCAATCCCTTCGGTATCCGTGGCTGCGGTTTCTTCACTGACGCCCATCGCCACCAGAAAACTCAGTACGATTTCATGGCGATGACGGGAATCTTTCGCCAGCTTGGCTCCGCGGCTGGTTAATTCCACAGGACTGTAAGGCTCCGTCGTGGCAAAACCGTCGCGCTGCAGGCGGGCCACCGTGCGATTCACGGTGACATGGCTCACCGCGAAATATTCCGCAAGATCTTTCACCCGGCACACGCCCTGTTCTTCGATAATTTCGGCAATCGCTTCGACATAATCCTCGGCAATTTCCGTGGCATGATCCACACGCGTGCGCTCGTGCTGATTCTTGGGTGTCTGCTTTTTTGCCATCCTGCGGTGCCTTTGGTCTCGTTAAAAATATGTGGCTCAATATCTTACCCTGATTTACGATATTTTTGTAGTCCAGACGGAATGAAATATCATGGCATGCGAATTAGTAAATGAGCGGAATGGCGCCAGCCACCGTTAAACGAAACCGGTTTTGGTACACAAAAAACGGCGGCTGGCGCCGTACCGCTCAGAAAGTGGTGCCGACACGATTATTCTGACACAAATAAAAAACCTCGGGCACTCTCCAATGTTCAGAGAACCCGAGGTTTTTATTGTCACACGCAAAACAGGCTTATGCTGATTTCAGTAAGCTGTCTTTCTTCCCGGAATGAATCTTTCCGTCTGTTAACGTCAGGGTTCGTTTCGCGCATTCGGCGGCGGCGAGATCGTGCGTCACCATCACGATCGTCCGGCCTTCTTCGTTGAATTGGGCCAGAAACCCCATGACCTGCTCTTTCGTCGCCGGGTCGAGATTACCCGTAGGCTCATCTGCCAGAATGATCGCCGGATCGTTGGCCAGCATGCGTGCCAGCGCGACGCGCTGCTGCTGACCGACACTCAATTCCGCCGGTTTGTGAAACATGCGATCCTGCAATCCGACTTTGTGAAGCAGCTCTTCGGCCCGTTGCTGCTGATGCGCAGGATTTTTCTTCGCCAGCAGCATCGGGACCTGCACATTTTCCATCGCAGTCAGATAAGGAATCAGATTGAATGTCTGAAACACAAAACCAATTTTATTCTGTCGCAACTCCGCTCGTGATTCGATCGGCAAATCGTAAACCGATTCTCCATCGAGCAGAATCCTGCCTTCCGACGGAGCCGACATCGCGCCCAGAATAGAGAGCAGCGTTGTTTTGCCACTGCCGCTGGGGCCGATGATGGCGACATAATCGCCACGCGGAATTTCCAGGTTCGTAGTATCCAGAGCGATCACTTCGTCCTGCTTCTTGTTGCGATAAATTTTTCGAACAGATTCTAACTGTAACATCGAATCAGACCTCCTTGAAGCAAATACAGGGATCGAGATTGGCCGCCTGCCGCGCGGGAAAATAACTGGCGATCAATGTAACCAGAATCGCCGTTCCCGCAGCCAGCAGCGCCAGGCTGGGAATCGGCAGCACCGAAACGTCTGCAAACGCGGGCCCCAGGAACATGGCGAGCACACTGCCCACGATATAACCTGCCAGTCCGCCTGCCAGACCGAGCAGGACCGCTTTCGCCAGGAAGAGCTGCGTGACGAATCGGGGAGTTGCCCCCAGCGCCATCAACGTCCCGATTTCCCGACGGCGTTCGATCACATTCGCAAAACTGGCGCTGGCCATACTCGCACCGCCGACTGCGACCAGAATTGCCAGGAACAGATACGACAGGTTGGTCATCATCCGATTAATCGAAATCTGCGTCTGCACCACATTTGCGATCGTGACCACTTTAGTCCCGGGCAGCATCGTTTCCAGCTTTCCCACCAGGCCGTTGGCGACGTCTTCACAGCAGCCGACGACTTCAATGATATTGACAACCTCTCCCGAATTCGAGAGCCGTTGCACCGTATGCAGATGCGCAAAGACGCGTCCGTCATCGACGGTTCCGGTGGCCGGCAGCGTGGTCAGCACGGCGAACTTTTCCCCCAGCAGTTCTAAAGAATCGCCGGGTTTCAGACCATTCGCGGCGGCGTAGTCGGCACCGAGAATGACTTCGCTTTCTCCCAGATCCTGCAGTGAACGCCGTTCCGCCAATGCTTCCGGTGCATCCGATTTCTCATCAGCAACGTTGATCTTTGCTTTGCAGCCATCGTGTTTCTTGAAGAGCATGCCCCCCTGCCACGATGCCATTTTCTGGATCTCGGCCTGGGGAAGAATTCCCGTCAGAATAACTTTCCGCCCGTCGACCGTGGTCGGCACGCAGAGCTTCGGGGAGATGGCTTCGACGCCCGTTAAACCGGACAGCGCCAGCTCAGCGACGTGTTCTTCCGGAATGGTTTCGGCGTGCATGTCTGCGGAATAATAATCCTGCAGCGTCACCCCTTTTGGTAAGATCAGTACGTTTGCGCCGAGCTTATCCAGCTTGCCTGCGACTTCTTTTTCCGAGAAAATCGTCACGTTGCGAATGGCCACGAGCGCGGTCACACTCAACACGATCGCCAGCAGGCTGGCAATCATCGCGGTGGGACGTTCCCGCAGTTCCTTCCATATGATTGATCTCATATTCATGAGAGAATCCTCCTTATCTGGTGTGAATTGATATTTGCCGTGTCTTACTCTTTACAATGTTTGCAGCCATCGACGCCGCAACTCTTACCGGCTTTCTTCAATTCTGCGATCAACTGTTCCTGAGTTACATTGCCATTGAACTTGCCGACCATCACACCGGGAGGCGCCATGAATACGACAGTCGTCTGATCGTTCTGCGGTGTCACTTCCAGTTCCTGCAGGAACGCAGACTCTCCCGACTCGCCTGCCGAGACGGAGACGACTTCGACGACATCCTTATAACAGGGGATTGCTTTGAAATTCTGCACGCCTTGTGGCATTCCCGATTTCGCACCCGGATTCACGCACAACAGAACCATTTTGCGGCTCTGCAATGTCAGCATGCAACGCGACTTGGCTGGTGAGACGAACGACTGCTGAATGTAGTCGGCGTTGATCTGTTTCACGAACGATCCGGTGATCGCGCCGTTCGGTGCAATCGCCAGTGTCAAAGGCATCGGTGCCCGCGACACGCCGTATTCTTTAACCAGGTTTTCTTCAGCAGGATCGTTGGTGTTGACAGCGACGAAAGTGGTCGTATCTGTTTTGCCTGCCAGATTCTGTTGCAGATTATTCCACATCGCTTTCGTGGCGTCGTCCTGATCCTTCCAGAACATGATGAACGTATATTTGTTCTGCTTCGACGCGGCAGCACGCGATGTTTCGACCTTACTGAGCGAAGCAACCCGCTGTACTTCCTGCGCCGTACCAACAGTCGTGCCTGTGACAACAATGGCACCAACGATTAAAAGTGCCAATCCTTTTCGCTGAAATGAACCTGTTTTTGAAAACATGACCATGAAACGTGACTCCTTTATTTTTGTATGAATGAATTGTATTTTTTTCAATGTGTGATTCTGAAGCTAAGTCATTTTCGGGACTGTGGCGGCGCGTCATGACTGATTGCCGTCGTCCCTTTTCGTTGAATTTACGCGAAAAAACACCCTGTTTGCCTGATTCGTAACAACGTTAAAATCAGACCATCTTCCCCAGCGTCCGAGTCGACAGAATACAAATCTGTGGAACCGGTATCTCAATGCAATCTGCATACCAACAGAGAAAACAGGGGAGTGAAAAGGGGGTTCTGACGTAAGCCAGTCAGACAACGGGCAAGCGCGCCCCAAAGAAAATTCTATAGACGCAACGGTACCGCAATCGGCACGCTGGCAGAATCAGCGCCACTGTTTTTAGAGGCCGCAGTGAACGCAGTGAGACAACAGGGATCGACGACAACGCTCATTGGCACCGTAATGCCTCGAAGGTGAACGGCGGGCGTTGTCTGGGCAAACACGACCTCGGAAACATGACAGAAACAGGGGCAATCATGATGTTCATCGTGCCGATGTGTCAGATGTGTTTCTGGCGCCGGTCGTGATTGTGAACAGTGAGAGCAGCAGGCGGGAGCCGAAACAGACGCCTCCATTTCGCTGTGTTCCACATCCCCGATCGCAGCGAGTCCATGTGCCCAGCAGACAGGGCATGGCATCAGCAGCAGGGCGATCAAAAACAGGCGAATCAGTTTCATCTGTATCTCAAACTCAAATCGTAAAGACAGTTGATAACTGTGGGCTTTCGTTTTTTTCCGACAAGCATTCACCGGAAACTGTGATCAATGTGACCACAAAACGAATCGGAATGTCTTTGCTTTTTATCGTCCCGCAGACTTCAACACCTTTACAGCAACTTGCTGTTTGACGGGGTCTTTTACTGTTCGTCAGGAAACTAATCTCACGATTTTTGAGCGACGTGCCACGAGAGATCTCGTTATATTCAACCCAGACAACCCAGAGTCAACTTGCCGATTGGCAGCCGGAGTCAGGATGATAATTTGTGCGGTTTGTGTATCATGGGGACGAAGCGTTTTACAAAACGTCTCAAGCTCAGACTATTCCCTTGCAGAAAGGTTCCTTTGAATGCCAAACATGCTGGCACTGGAATTTGAATCCGCGTACTCGATCAGACGGGAGGCCGCAGGGCTTACCGAACCTTCCGGGCTGGCGCTGGCGCCCGATGGTTCGCTCTGGACGGTCTGTGATGAAAGCCGCCGGCTGTTCCGCATCAGCACAGAAGGGGAACCGTTGTCGACACTGAAGATTGACAATCGCGGCCTGGAAGGCATCACCTTCGATGCGGAGGGGCGCGTCTGTGTGGTTGATGAAGATGCCAGTAAGATCATCGTCTATGATCCGCACACCGGCGATCAAATCGCGGCGTGCAAGCTGAAAGACCTGGAAGGTTTCTGCGCCATCGCGGAGTACTTTGAAAACGTCGAAAACAAAGGGCTGGAGGGTATCACCTTTGATCCGCTGCGTTCTGAAATTTTACTGCTCAAGCAGGCGAGCCCGGGCCTGCTGATTGCGATCACCGCCCGACTGGACCGGATCACCGCCATTGATCGTCTGGACGAGCGAAACGGATTCGCCGCCAACAAGCTCGATGCGGAACAGCTCAATTTTTCAGGCATGTGTTACGATGCGGCCCGCGATCTGTTCTGGATCTTGAATGACAAAGCAGAAAACGTTTATACATACGACCGACGGCGCGGAACGGTAATCCAGAGATTCACTTTGAACAACAGTCAGACGGGCCGCACCATTCGGGATGCGGAAGGGGTCGCTGTCGACGTGGAGTCAAAACGGCTCTACGTAGTCAGCGATCTGGACGCCGAACTGAATGTGTTTCGAATCGGGGAACGGTAATTCGGGAACCCATCCCTCACAGATGTTTTTCCACAAACGCCCAGGCCGCAGCGTCGTTGAATTCGTGGCCCCCTTCGAAGATGACGTGCTCAAAGCGATCGTTGAGATTGAGTTTTTCGTAGAACGCAGCAGCACGGGGGGCGATGTTTTTGCCGGTTTCCCGATGTGAGGCGTTGTCGCGTGAACCTGCTTGAATCTGATGCGCTCGTGGGCAGATCAGCGCGACGAGGTCGGCGTCGTTGAAGAGCGTGATCCGATCCATGAAGCGGAAATCGCCGGGAATCGAAAGTTCGTCTTTCTCATAACGACCTTCCTGCACGCCGAAGTAACAGCTGGAAACAGAGACTTTGATCCGGGTATCAACGGCCGGCGTGACCTGCGCGTAATAGCCGCCGTAAGAAAGGCCGACCATGCCGATCCGGCTGGCATCAACGTCGGGGCGTTTGACCAGTTCATCAATGGCATACGTGATCTTGGCGATTTCGACAGCCGTAATGCTGGTGCCGATGAGCCGCATGCGGTCATCGATCTGACGACGGATGTCGTTCGGAAATTCATCGGCTCGAAACAAGTGCTGCGGCGCGTAAACGAGATAACCGCGTTTGACCGCGCCGCGAACCATGTCGTGATAATTCGCCCCGCCGTTAAACAGCGCGACTTCCGGTGAACCGCCGCCCCCATGCATGGAGATGATCAGCGGAGTTTTTCCTTTTGCGGATTTCGGGACAATGAAAATCCCTTCGGAATGCACGCCGGGTAGAATCGGGAACATTGCGCGGTAGTAAACGCCGATGGCGTCTTCGCCAATCTGTTTATAGGTCGCCTGTTTATCGGGCCGCTTGCCGGGAGGTGGGTAGCCGATGCTGGCACAGAATGCGGCTCGCAGCGGCTCCGCCGATTTTGCGAACGCTTCCGGTGAAGCATAATCAGGCGGAAACAGCTTCTGAAACCGGCTGCGGTCGGCGGCCATCGTTTTGATATAGGCATCCAGCTCCCGCGCCTGTTCGTTACGCAACGGATTTGAATCGGCCACACTCTGATTGAAGTATTCCGGTTTCGCAGGTTCAGATTGCGCCTGCGCGAGCGTCGGAGTGAGGAAACAGAGAATCGCAAACGCTTGAGCCGCCTTCATGCCGGTGTCCTTTCGCTGTCGTTGTTGTCATGCATCGTTGAGTATTTTTGAGGATTCGATTTTAACCGGAAGAAATCGTGACGTCTATCGGGGTATGAAATGTGAGCTGTTGGAGGTCGAGATCATGCTTTGTTTTAAGGTGTTATCAACACTGTCGGACAAGCCGACAGTGGCACGCGGAGAGATCAATAATATGGTGTAACAGGTAGGGTGCGGCCCTGTGTGGCCGCCCGCAGGGACAGGGTGAATGCTTGCCAACGTGCGAATGCTTCCACTGGTCCCATCGACAGAGTAAAACAGAGTTGATCATCGCCAGGCGGGTCGGCACATAGACCGACCCCTACGTTTTAGTTGCCGAAATGCATTCGGAAACGTCCTCTGTTTCGTGTGTTTTTGTGTTTTTCGTGGTAGTAAATATCCTGGAGACGTGGATCACGTTGTCTTCAAAATATCCAGTTTGTCGAATTTTTGACCGAAGACGGTTTGACTGGGAACGTTCAGCCAGTCTTCCAGAATGGTGGCGTAGACGCTGCGGAAGTCGACGCCGAATACCGGGTCACCGTCAACCAGATTTTCCAGATCAGGATCGGGGCCGTGTACTGCTGACTTGAGATTGCTGCCGACCAGGAACACAGGGCCTGCGGTGCCGTGATCGGTGCCTGCGCTGGCGTTTTCTTCGACGCGTCGGCCGAATTCCGAGAAGACCAGAACCAAAACCGGCCGATTCGGAACGTGTTTGCTGACATCAGAAATAAACGCATTCAGGGATCGTCCCAAATCACTTAATGCATTGCCGTGAGAATTGAGCTGCTGTGAATGCGTGTCGAAGCCCGTGTGTTCGGTGTAATAAATGGGCGTGGAAAACCCGGCGCGAATCAGTTGGGCCACCATCCGGAGTCGTTCTGCCAGCGGGTTCTCGGGATACTTGCCCGAAGTGGACTGGTCGAGATTGATTTTTCGGATCTGTTCAGCCGTTGTATGCACGGCGAGTGAACTTTGCAGGGCCGCTTGCAGGAGCGGGTTTGAAGTGGAGCCGGTTCCGTTTTTCCAGGCAGCAATCTGCGCCTGCTGAGTTTTCTGATCGAAGAGACCGGTGCTGTGTTTAAACTGCGCGAGACTTTTAATCGAGGGGACCTGCACGCGGCTGCCGAACAATGCCTGGGGCATTTCATCGAGGCCGATATTGAAAGCCTGCGCCGCTGCTGACTGTTGCGCGACCGTCGCACGCTGATTAATCATGCGGGCCAGCCAGCCTTCTGGCGCGTACACGCTCTTTTGGGAACTCAATTTCTGATCGCTGGGACCCGTCTGCCAGATCGCCATCGATTCGAAATGCGAGCGATTGGGGTTCGGATAACCGACACTTTGAATGATCGCTGCCTGGTCTTCCTCCATCAGACTTTTCAATTCCTTCAGAGAGGGATGCAGGCCAACGTGATCATTCAATCGATGAAGTTTGTCGTCGGCCAGTTGCAGTTTGGGGCGCAGCCTGCGATAGGTTTTGTCCGTGAACGGGACAACGGTATTCAACCCATCATTGCCGCCCGTCAATTGCAGGACAACGAGCACCTGGTCGGACGTCAGTTCTTTTCCCGCGGCGGCGAAGGCGGTTTGCTTCAGGAACGCAGGCACGGCAGCGCTGGTGGCGAGCAGCGTGGAACTCAGTCCCAGAAATTCGCGACGGCTATAGTTCATGATGATCTCCTATGCTAACTGAAATTCCGGCGTTTGTAACAGCACCAGCAGGGCGGCGCGCAGTTGCTGCTGGTCTTTAGCTGCCAGACGGTTCGCGAGTGCCTCTGATTCCGGGCTGAGGTTGTTTTGCAGAAGTAACTTGGAAAACGAATTGACTGCCTGCGACGGTTCGATCGAATGTTCTTTGAGCCAGTGTGTGGGATCATAGGCTGGTAAGCCTGACAGCGGTTTGCCGTTTAACAGTTCCGCGATCCAGTTCAGTCTGGTCAGAGTACAGTTGGAATTAAGCCAGGCCGTCCCCCCATCCCAGCCTTTGACGCTGGGAGGGTTGAATAGAATTTGTCCCTGCTGATCACAGTTGAGAGCCACCAGCGGTAACAGGTTGGGAATTCGCTTCGGTTCCAGTTGGCGAATGGTGCCGACGCAGAATTCGACCGGCGACTTGACGCGCTGCCAACAGGCGGCGGATGAGAAGAAGTGCTGAGATCGCAAAATGATGCCGACCACATGTTCGATGGAATAATTACTGGCCCGCATCTGCATGGCCAGCGGTTCGATCAGGGTATCATCGGGAATGGTGCTCTCACTGACGAACCAGCGATAAAGGCGGCGGCAGAGGTATTTGGCGGCTTCGGGCTGCTGAAGAATAATGCGGAAAATATCATCGCATCGCCAGGAGCCCGTTTGTCCCAGAAACGTTTTGGGACCGGTGTCGACCAGAGTTTCGTCGTAAATAAATTCGTTGGTCTCATTCAGCTGGGTGTCGCGCCCCGGTTTCCAGCCAGTCAGACTGCGGGCCGCTTCGCGGATGTCGGTCTCGCTATAGTGGCCTTCTCCGAGCGTGAAGAGTTCGAGCAGTTCCCGCGCGAAGTTTTCGTTGGGGTGTTCTTTTTGATTGGCGCCTCCATTGAGCCACTTCAACATTGCCGGATTGGCTTCGATAGCGATCAGCAGATCCCCGAACTTGCCGCGCGCGTGTTCGCGAAAGAGTTCATTCTGATCCAGCATCAGTTTCAGGTTATTGACGCCCGAAATCGCTGTCGCGAAGTGGTTGTGCCAGAATAAGGTCAGTTTTTCTCCCAGCGGGTCACTGCCGAACGTCATCCGAAATAACCACCAGGCCTGCAGGGGAGATAAATCTTCTGTCGTCATAAAATCGTCACCGGAAGACTCAATAATGTTTTTGAGCACGTCGGCCACCCGTCGGAATTTCTGGGGTGCGGGGGGCGGATGCAGTAAACGGTCGATGCTCTCCGCGGGGCCCGCTTTGAGATCGCGGTGCAGTTCTTCCCAGTTCGCAGCAAAGCCGGCGCGGCGGTGTAGATGAGCCACCTTATCCAGGTTCCACGGTTCTTCCGGCGTCGGCACATAGGGTGCCCAAGGTTGCGAGTCTGATTTCATCAATCTACCCCTTGACTCGGGAACATCACAAACTCATTTATATTTCATAGCTTACTGCAGTTCCAGCACAATTTTTCCCACATCGGTGGTTTCGCCGGAACGAACGATGAATTTGTAGCCGCTGGCCCACATTCCTGTTGTAACTAACACTACCCGGTACATGGCACCGGGCGAAACTTTAAACTGGTCCCATTCACAGAGTAAAACAGAATCGAACCTCACCAGGCGGACGGGCACGCAGGCACAGCCCCTACGTTTCTGTAGCCGAATATCATTCGGGAGGATCGCGAACGGGTTGATGATCGCTTTAAGATCGATCAGAAAACAGTGGTTGTGTGACATGTGCCCGGCTTGAATACTGGTCCGACGGTGCGTGACTGTACGGGGGGAAGTACCATCTTTTCTCCTGATCAGATTAAACGTAACCTCTTGGGACGCAGGCAGACAGTGTTTGACACCAGGACGAGGCCCGTTTGACGATTCAAAATAGTTTCTGCTTTAGGATTGACACGTTTGTAGCCGCGGCTACAATAGCCGCGAAATGTAGCACTGGCTACATTTCAGTAACCCGCCCCGTCCATTCGAAGCAGAAGGACTGCCGTGATGAGAAAACCGACTTCCCCGCCAATACACCGGGGGTTTACACTGATTGAGTTGCTGGTCGTGATTGCGATTATCGCGACTCTGATCGCGCTCTTACTCCCGGCGGTGCAGCAGGCCCGCGAAGCAGCGCGGCGGAGTCAATGCAAGAATCATCTGAAACAGATGGGTATCGCGCTGCACAATTATCATGATACGCATTCCGCGTTTCCGGCGGGTTATTTTTCGTATGGAACCAGCACTGGTTCAGGGCCTGCGTGGGCGAGCATTGATCCGCTGACCTGGGATGCAGCACCGGGCTGGACGTGGGCGGCGATGCTGTTGCCTTATCTGGATCAGGCACCGCTCTACAACGCGCTCGATGTGAATCGCCCGTGCTGGGATGCCGGTCATGCGGGTGTGGTGCAGACGAAACTTTCCGTGTTTCTGTGTCCGACATCCTCGGGCGGCGATGAGCCGTTTGTGCTTCAGGACGCCGCCGGCAGCCCGCTGCTGAAAGCCGGTCAGCCCGTTCGCTTTGGTCGTTCGCATTATGTGGCCAGTCATGGTCAGGAATCGTGCTGGGGGGAATGCGGGGCGAGTACGACGGGGGAAGTTTTCACGAGCATTTACACGATGACCACGAAAACGGTAACGATCAACGGCGACGCCTCGAAGGTGGCAGACGGGCCGTTCTTTCGGAATTCCAGAACACGCATGCGTGACGTGACCGACGGGACTTCGAATACAATTTTTCTCGGCGAGCATTCTTCGAAACTGAGTGACAAAACGTGGGTGGGAGTGGTGCCCGGCGCGTTTACGCATCCTCGATTTTCCACGCCCGAAAATGGTCCCGACGCCGCGGCGACGCTGGCGCTGATTCATGCGGGTCCTTCCGGAGGCGAGTTGGATATCACCGGTTTTCCGATTATTCACCCCGTTAATTTTCCGACGTATCACGTGGGGCAGATGTATTCCGAGCATGTCGGCGGCGGGCATATCTGCCTGGGTGACGGCTCGGTGCGATTCGTTTCTGAAAACATGGACTTACTTTTGTGGGCCGAACTTTCAAGCATCAGCGAAGGTGAAGTCATTGGAGAATATTAAAATGAGACCTCAATTATTCAAACTACTGGTCGCGTGTCTGATGATGATACCGCTTAGCGGCTGCGGTTATCCGGAAGTCTCGCCGAGGACGTATGAGATTTCGAAAGCCCTGTATTCGGTTTGTAATCAGAAGAGTCAGGAACGGTTAGAAATCGTGACGAAATTGATTCAGAGTTCGCTGGAGAACAAAGAGATCTCTGCAAGCGAAGCGGACTGGTTGAACGGAATTATTGCGCAGGCGCGGGAGGGGGACTGGCAATCGGCATCAAAGGAAGTGCGCCAAATGATGGAGGATCAGATTGACCGGTAACTTGAGCGGGTGCGGGCGGACATATGGGTCCGCGCCCTGCGAACAACTGGGTGTACAGTACCACGAACCCGGAACACCGGTCATATGGAGCGGCAAGGGGCCAGTTGTAGCAGCCATGCGTTTTCTGACTGGAGCCACCTGAATTACTTGTCTGTTTCTTGTGAATATCGCGTGAAAGTGCCATAAAATCGGCTGATCTTCAAGAATCGTGCTTGTGAAGTCTGTAGAGATCGATTAAAAATGGAGCACGGATATTGAACTGAGGGCTGTTACGCACCTCAATTCACTCAGTTGATCCCTTCAACGTCCCACCTGATTTCCTGCAACGCGCTCCCTGAGATGGTCCTGCGTATCGTCGAAAGGTT
>TARA_R110002111_G_scaffold259846_1_pt1 | contig 25424 bp, 23 predicted proteins | sample TARA_R110002111 | Tara Oceans TARA_R110002111 (sample SAMEA4397363) | marine metagenome | biome: Polar Biome; feature: [ZZZ] marine water layer (ENVO:01000295); material: water (ENVO:00002006), including particulate matter (ENVO:01000060) such as... | depth 199 m | reverse complement strand
ATTATCTTTTTGTTTTTTTGGACATGTTGGGGGAAAGAGACTATTGAGTATAATGAAGAATTTCTGAAAATTAAGAAAACATTATTTGGTTTAGGATATAGGAAAGAAATAAGTATTCATAATATTAGCTCAATATCGATTAATAATAATCCTGAATATGGAGTGTTTTTTGTGATAAAAAATGGAAAAGTAAGTGTTAACACATCAGAAAAAGTCTATAATGTTGGTTTAGGTATCAATAAAAAGAATGCAATAGAAATTATATCACTTCTTAATGAAAGCGTCCTAAATAATAAATAATGATAGTTACACCATTAGATTCAGCCGTATTAGATTCTAAAGAACAGTACGTGTTCTATCACAAAATGATAGATTTTTCTCTCAAAGAACTTATTGTAGCTGTACAACAAAAGCAAATACTAAATAAGCAAGAGGTACTGTTATTTAAGCAATACAGTGATTTACTGTTGTATTCCATCGAAGCCATGCGTGTAAAATACATGTACGACGAAGAAGAAAACATGAAAGTGGATCTAACGGATTCTAGTTTCCCAAATTACTTAGAGTTCCGTTATTTATTCAACGATTTAGAATTACGCGAAGACTATTTAGGCAAACTTACAGGTGTAGATACTTTAAAAGAAGAATTTTTAGACACGCTAATGCGAAAGAAAGAACCAATTGCTAAGCGAAAACTCTTTCAAGCGGCTTCAATAGTATATTATGCATCTGCCAAAAAAGAATATATTTTTAATCGTTTTGTACAAGGTAAAATTATAACTGCACCAGAAGGTTCAGTTGCAGAGTATTTAGTAAGTTGGAGTTTCTATGATGTATCTCACAATAGACCATTTATTTGTTATATGTATTTTAATTATGATGGAAGCAACCCTATTAAGGAGAGAAGCGAAATATATAATATATTAAAAGCAGTAGCAGACAGAAAAATGTCTTTAGATACAATGGCTTACGGAATAGACAAACGCTTGCCTAAAGTATTTCCGAAGCTTATAAAACGTGTCGATTTAGGTCCTATTCATAATGTGTTTGCTAAAGACGAAAACAAAGTCACACATGCCATTTTACAAGGCATAGCAAATAAGGAAATTCCTTTAGAGTCTTATGCGATTTCTTTTAAAATAGATGAACTAAAATCTGGTAGCGAATTTAAAGAAGGAGGGTTTTTTAGCAAACAAACCTTTCAAAGATGGGACGCAATGTTCAGGCAACGCTATGTCTTTGCACCACACAGAATTATACAATTGCTATACAATAAAACACCAGAAATTATGAATAAGTTGGCTCAAAGTCCTATTCAAATTTCTGAATTGACTATTAATAATAAGTAACGTCATAACGAGGAACGAATAGACGTGGTTATCTGTCCAAAAAGGAAGAGATTGCTTCATTTCATTCACAATGACGAAAAAAATAAAAAATGGAACATAACTCAACTTTTCCAATAAAACAAAACGAACTAGATATGCTTCGAGATGAAGCTACATCCTATTTAAAATCTATTCAATGGGAACAGAGTCAACGTGCTAAAAATAAAGATAACAACGGAAAAGATGAATCTATTTTATTGTATCTATCACGCGCCAATAATGGGAGTAACGTCGCTGTAACCTCAGTATCTAAAACGATATTAGCTTTAAAAAAGAGATTGTTGCCAGAATCGGTTGCACTTCCTATTTATTTAAATCAAACCTTATTTGCTGTCCAAGAAGGATTAACACTTGGAATTTGGATTAAGGATAGCTTTTATGATGCGTCAGGTTTATCTAGTCTCAGCGAAAACAAATCGGCATTAGATAACTCAGGAAAACGAGAATACGAAAGTAAAATGCATACAGCTACCGCATATATGTTGTTTGCTACAGCTTATAAAATCTTGCACGATTTAAAACCACATGCTTCCGATGATTTATCTGTGATGAAGCAGAAGTTTGCAGGTATTCCGGAAGTGTCGCTTATGACACCATTAAAAGGAATTTCGTGCCAATTGTTTTATTACGACAAGTATTTGGGGCATCCAGAAATTATCAAATCAGATAAAGATGTTATTGATTTTACAGTTGTTTATTTTGAGGCTTTAATAGATGAAATTCAATTACGAAAAAGCAGCTTAGAATATACAGAAACTATTGTTGATAGAACTTATAAACTCGAAAAATCTGACTTTGCTGTTTCTGGTTGGGATAACGTATTTCAAGGAACTGCAAAAAGTATTGAATTTAATAAAATTCAATTCGAACAAATCGTTGGAAACAAAGATGCAAAGCATTTTGGACGTCGATTGACCGAACGAATGTTGAGTTACGATTTTGAGGCAAAGAAAAATCCGTTTCAAGAACTTGGTGGTTTTATGCCAGTGTTTATGGGTTATGGAATTCCAGGAACTGGAAAAAGTATGTTGATTGCAGCTATTGCAACGAGACTGAAAGAACATTCTGATCATTTAGACATTCCATTTTTATTTCACCCAATGCCAGATACGTTAATAAGTACGTTTCAAGGTGGTTCTGCCGAAAAAATGGTAGAGTGGATGAAACCTATGCAAGATCCAACCAAATTAATTTTCGCACCAATTGATGATGCAGAGAATAATTTACAAGAACGAACAGCACAAGGTGTTTCGGCTGGTGTAAAAGAAGTAATTGGAGTATTTTTAAGATACACAGAAGGTGCCTATGCTGTTAATTATGGTAACAGTTCCATTGGCTTGTTTACCAATTTGCCAGAAATGTTAGATAAAGCAGTAATTTCTCGTGTACAAGGACGATTTAAAATTGATGGAGCACGTACAGAGCACGATTTTGTAGATCAAGATTATATATGGTGGAAGAAGTTGAAAGACACCATGCCAGGTTTTGTAAATATGGACGATCCGGAAACCTATAAGTATTTAGCAGATCAAGGTTTAGCTAAAACAATGGGAGAAATTCTAAATGCTGTTGAAAAACCTTCAGAAGATCGTGTTCATGAAACTTTTGATAAAGTTGAAAAACTTCATGAAGCAGAAGATCACATGTTTTATGCAGCTCTGTATAAAGAGATTCAGAAGATATTTCCGTTTTTCTCATCGAGAGATGTTCGTAATATTCAATCGGCAATTTCATTGCGTTTAACCGATTTTGATTTAGAAAAAGATTGGTTCGAAAATCCTGATAAGTATTTCAAAAAGAATTATGAAACCAAATTTAATATGCTTCAAGAATTAATGAAAGGAAATATGAAAGGCTTAAACTTTTCAGATATAAGACGACAAGAAGTGATACGCTATTTAGATAATGTAGCAACTATTGCAGATACAGACTTTAAACGGAAAGTAGATGCAAGAGTTAACCAGTTGAATATTGAAACAGAGGCAAGAGAACAGTTCGATAAAAGAAGTTAGTTAAATGCAAAAACTAAAAAACATAAATAAAACAACCCTATCTAAAGATTGGGCAATATTAGATAGAATAAATTACGATTACCAATTTAAAAATGGAAACTGGAAACGTTTATCTAGAGAAACCTATAATCGTGGAAATGGTGCAGCAATATTGTTATACAACACAGTAAAAGGAACTGTGATTTTAACCAAGCAATTTAGAATGCCAGCCTATGAAAACGATAATAGCGATGGTATGTCTATAGAAACATGTGCTGGCGCGATAGATAATAATGACAATCCTTTAGAAACCATAATAAGAGAAACAGAAGAAGAGGTTGGGTATAAAATAAGTAATGCCAAACAAGTACTTACGGCTTATACATCTCCAGGTGCGTTAACTGAAAAAATGTACTTGTTTGTGGCAGAATATAATGATGAAATGAAGATAAATGAAGGAGGAGGATTAGATAGTGAAAATGAAGAAATTGAAGTATTAGAACTATCCTTTTCTAAAGCTATTGAAATGATTAAGAATGAAGAGATTATTGACGCAAAAACAATTATGCTATTACAATATACTCAAATTAATAAGTTATTGTAACACCTATATATTAGAATAAGATAAAAAATAGATTACCGCTTTTGCGGCAACAAGATGCAAAAACTAAAAAAAGCAAACTTATATCAAAGCGAACTTATTCCTGTTAGAGGAAAACTAGTAGAGCGTTATAATAAATGCCTAAAAACACTCGGCTTTTCTGAAACTAAACTCAAATTATTTTCTATTGATGGAGTAGGTTGGAGTCCAGAAGTTGCTCTAGAGAAGAAGGATGTTCAGTACCTTAATCATGGAGATGCGAATCCGCATGGTATCATCATTTCACCTTTGCAAAAAGGAAAACCCGTATATCTACCATTTCATTCGTTCGATAAAGAAATGATGCAACATGTCTTTAGAACACACGGACAAAAGATTAATGATATTACGAGGGATTCGGCAATTTGTATTGATTTTGACCAAGATATCGATGTGTTTTATGAACCTTTAGACATCCTAAAATATGATGATGTTAATATCACATTTCGATTAATTGATAATCTCGAAAAAAAGCAAAAAGAGCAACTAAAACTTATAGATAAGTTTAGAACTGATAATAACTTCATTGATGAAAGTATTCATCAACAATTATTAGACTCGGCTAATACCGTTGGTGATTTACGCGACAGAGATTTGAGCCTACACCCTTTACATTTTACAACAGGCTCTTTTTTTACACGAGCCTTTGGTGGAGTCTATCTCCTTAGAGATTTTATAAAGCCAATAATAGTTTTTGAAAGTAAGGAAGTTTATAAAGAAGCCATTAAAGATACAATACATGATGTGTTAATATATCATATATCCCAGCCAGAATTAATAGATAAGCTAAAAGACCATCTTATTATTGAATGTAATTTAGAATCTGTGGTAAAGACACCAAATTACGATAGAATAAAAAAGTTTGAACTCAATCAATTTTTAAAAGATACACAGCATCCAATAAAAGATATTTTAAATGATAAAGTATTATTTAAAAGCTATCTGAATAAAATTGATATTAAGGCACGTAAACAAGTAATGGGTGTAGAATTGTATCTTGAAAAACTAGAGCGCAGTAATGCTTTTAAAATTGAAAATATCATTGATCAATCCTTATATTTTGCTTTACACCAGCCACATTCTTCATTATCTTCTCAGCATCGCGATTTAATAGATAAGCTATTAATTAACATTTCACCAAAAGATACCCTCTTTCTGTATTGGTATGACAAAGAACAGTTTTATAAGAGTTATGAGACTTGGGATGACTCCTTTAAAGACTGGGTAATAGAACGTATTAGTAACAATATTTGAGAAATTTAGACTAATTTTATAAGAACCTTAAATACAACAAGATGGGAATAGAACTCGTAATATTTATAGCAGCAATTTTATTCGGAATATTTCTTTACTGGAGAGAATCTAACAGTAATAGTGTATATCGGTTTTTAAATAAAATAATGAATAGCAAAGATCTGCAAATGAAAGCGGATAATCCAAAAGGGTTTGTATACAGACAGGCACTTTTACCACGTATCATTTTTATTGTTAGCTTGGTTTTAGTTGCAGCTTTAATTGTTGAGTTTTTAACACCTCTTCCTGTTTTTTCTAGTTATAATGGGATTTCTGCTTTTGCATCTTTTGCCGCTGGAACACTTTTAGGAACCTATTTAGCTAATTTTGTTATTAAAACCTCAGAAGTTGTTGAAGAAAAAACTGATTCTATTGGTGATATGGTAGAGGGCGCAGTAGAAAAAGGAAAAGATTTTATTGAAGATTTAAAAACTAAAGATACTGATAGTGTAGAAGAAATAGAAAATAAAATTGATTCTAAACCAGAAGTTGAAAAGCAAAGTGCACGTGACCGATTAAAGGATAAAGGTCTAATGTAATACGTCATTACGAGGAATAAAATGACGAAGTAATCTCATTATTTGAAACTATAACTAATAACAAACAGATTGCCAAAGCTGAAAAAAAATCAGCTTCGCAATGACAATTATATACAATGATAAAATCATACTGGAATAAAGGAAAAAAGCAAAAAACCATAACCATCATTGTTGGGTTGATCTTGCTTATACTACTCTTTGTATTACGCGACGATTATCAACCAGCGTTACTATTTGTAAGAAAGTATCTCTTTATTATTATAGTGAGCTTACTGGTCTTAATTTTTGGTCTTCGTAAATTTAGAAAAACATCAAAAACAGGAAGTCGCTTAAGTATCTTAGCATTATTGATTGTGTTTTTCGGATTGCTTTATGTTTTTGGTTGGCATTATAAAATGTACGATTATATGAAAACGTACAATGTTTTTAACAGCCTCAATAAAGTAGAAATAAACGAATTGCCATTAACACAAAATGAACGAATTCAACCGTTACGAAATGTTTTCTCAATGGCAAATGAAAGTGTTGGTGAAACCAAAGATGTATCTCTTCCACATTTAGTTAGAATTGGTACGGAGAATAAATGGACAATGGCAATTCAGCCGAGTGAAAAATACATTATGCAACGTATTAGTGATAATACCGAAGAAGTATTTTCTGTAAGCAGTACAACACCATTCCCAAGGTTTTCTAATGAAAACAGAATTTCAGTAACCTTTTCAATTGGTGAATCTTTAAAATTTAGTAGAAACACATATAACGCAGTAGTACAGCGTTTTAATCCTTGGATGCTTTTTAATTACGAGCCAAGTGATACGTTTTACATGCAAAACGATTCTGAGGCATGGGTACAAGTGGTAAGCTTAATTAAATGGAAAGGTTTCTTTTTTCCATATCCAACCTTTGGAGGAGTAATGATTATAGATAATGGTGAACACGATTTTAATGATTATATGGAACGTATAACAATCGGAAAAGGAACATTTGTAAGTCCAGATGAAATTAAAAATTACCCCTTCTTAACCAAGCAAAATACATTATCGGAAAAAGTATCTCAACTGCAAGCAGAATCTTTAAAGTTTTTGGGTGGATTTAGCGATCCTTTACCTTGGAATATGGAAACAGCAGTTAAGATTCCATTAATGCCAAAAGATCAAAATCAACAACCTTATGTTACAGATTTTGATTTCTCGGGCTCAAATTCAGATGCGTACAGCGGACTTTATCAGTGGTTTGGCTTAGAGCCAGTAGGTGATGAGCGTACCAGTTTAAGTTATAGTGTCTTTATTCCTGCTGATGGTACAGATAAAATGTATTATTACGATCATGCAACTAAAAAACAGGGTTATGCAGGTGTTTCTGCTATGCCTTTAAAAGTTAAAGAATCTCGTAAGGAATACGATTGGAATGCAAGTACACCTGTTGAATTTAGGCCCTATATTAAAGATATTGCTGGGAGAAAACGTATGTTTTTCTTAGGAACAATATCATCTATTAGTGATACTGATGCGCAACAATTTGATGGCTCTGCAACACCAGATTTGGTATTGATAGATAGTGAGTATAGAGACGTAATTTGGATAGATGTTAAACATCCTAGTACTTGGGAAGAAACGGTTTATGGTCAATTAAACGAGGCATGGAGAGCTAGTGAAGGTATTGGTTATTATTACAAAAAAGAAACAAAGGACGAAGACATAATGGCACAGGCTTTAGATTCTTTAAAAACGATTCCTAAAGTTGAAGATAATACAGTTAAGATTAAAGCTTTACAACGTCAATTAGATTCTTTGAAGGCGGTAGGAAATTAATAATATAATATATTTTACTTTTGAAAGGAATTAAAAACGTTAAGATTGGTGAACCTCAACGAGGTTTCTAGAATTTGATAGTGAAAATTAAAAGTCTAATACCATCTTTATATCACTACGTTTATAAGGACTATCTTTTTCAAGCTGTAATTCAATAAAGCCATATTTTCTATAAAGGTAGATTGCATTTTCTAATTTAGTATTAGAGTAGAGGAGTAGTGCCTTTAATTTCTGTCTTTTTCCAAAATCTATGCAATATTGTAATAAGTGCTGCCCAATATTTTGTCCACGTTTCCCAGGCAACACAGCCATTTTTGTGAGCTCTAAAATTCCTTTTGTACCTGTTGGCATTAATGCTACAGTGCCAACAATTTTATCTTCCATCATCGCAAAGAAAATAAAACCGTCTTTGTTAATAATGTATTTATTTGGTTGTCTTAACACTTCTTCATCAAAAGGCTCTACATAAAAAAAGGTTTTAAGCCATTCAATATTTAAATCGTAGAAATTTTGAGAGTACTTGGTTTCAAAATCAATAATCTTAATTGCCATATGCTCTAATAAAATCAGTTATTAAGTAGCTGATAAGTTTGCCAACCTTAGTTTCTGTCTTTTTGGTTGGTGCAGCTTCACAGATATGTAAATAGCTTACATTTTTATGTTGCCCAAAATAATTCACAAACTGTCTAGCTTGTTTTACACTAAATCCACTAGGAGATATTGCACTACTCGGCATATTTGCAATAGCATCGCAGTCTATTTCAATTCCAAATTTCTTTTCAGAAACGTAGTTTAGAGCCATTTCTAATTCAGCATTAAAATCTAATTCTTTTCTAACTTCAATAGCTTCATACGTATTGTATTTAATTCCTTTGAGTTTCTTCATGGTATTAAACACTATTTCTGATGTATAATTTTCATGAAGTCCGAAGATGAAATAATTTTTCAAAAATCCTTCAGCAAAAGCATAACTAAATCCATTTCCACTATGTCGTCCTTCTTCTGCTCTAAAATCTGTATGTGCATCAAAGTTGACAACATTTACTTTTCCGTTATTGGCCAACGAGCAACCTTTAAGGTTTCCGTAAGCGTTATTATGACCACCTCCAATGATGATTGGAGTCTTGCCCGCTTTAATAATTGTTGATACAATATGCGCTACATCTTTGTCAATATATTCTACGATTGCTCTAGCCTTGGAAATATTTTTCTTTGAAGGCTCTAATTTTACCAATTTTCTATCTTCCGAATAATCTAAATGACCTAATATTAAAACTCGTTTAGCATTTGTTTGGCTATTACTTTGAATATTTAATAAAGTTTTTATTGTTGCGTCCCAAGCTTTGTAAGCTCCTGTTTTTCCGTAATTTGCGTAAACACCAATATCTTCAGAAATACCAAATACAACAAAGTCAACATCTAAATTAACAATGTTATCGTATATGTTAGTGAGGTTAGGTATTAACTGAATATGATCTCCAAATTTTGATTCTCCTTTACGCGCTTTTAAAAGTGTATCGCGATCTTTAAGCGTAAATGAAATGAGATTTTGCATTAGAATATTTAATTAAAATAATAGAATAAAAGTACAGTTTTATTTAATTACTTTGATCTCAACAATAAATAAAAAACAATAACTTAAAAACTTACAAATTATGGAAGGTTCACAAAAAACAAGTACAGGACTAAAAGTTGGATTAGGGATACTATTAGTTTTATTTTTAGGAACTGCATTTTATGCTTCTAAGCTTTACAGTGATAAACAAGAAACTGAAAAAACCTTGGTTAGCGAAAAACAACAAGTAATGAATGATCTTAACAATATGGCGAAAGAGTATGATGCTGCTATAGCTGAGAGTGAAATAAAAAATCAAGATTTAGTTGCTGCAAGAGACCGTATTCAAGGTTTAATGGATTCTTTAAAAGTATCTCAGAATAGTGTGAATAGTTTATGGAGATATAAAAAGAAATTTATGTCTTTACAAGAAGAGATGGACGTTTTACTAACAGAGAACGACCGTTTAAAAGGAGAGAATGAATACTTAGCGACTTCTTTAGATAGTACACAAGTGCAATTGGCAGAGCGTACTTTGTTTACAGATTCTTTATTAGTGCAGAATACTGAATTAGCAACAGTTGTAAGTGATGCAGCAGCATTACAAACAGTTGGGTTAATAGGAATGGGAGTTCTTGAGAGAAGTAGCGGAAAGCAAATACCAATGGAGAGAGCAAGACGAAGTGACAAAATTAAAGTTTGCTTTACTGTAGCTAAAAATATGCTTACCGAAGCTGGTGATAAAGAATTATATGTACAAGTTATAGATCCTAAGAACAATGTGTTAGGTGCTAATGACCAAGTGCAATTTGAAGATCAGGTTTTAAACTATAGCCTAATTAGTAGATTTAATTATGAGAACAGAAACTTGAATATCTGTGAATATGTTTTACCATTAGAAGATTCTAAGTTTGAAACCGGACGTTATAAAATAAATGTATTTAATGATAAAGAGTTAATTTCTTCTTCAGAATTTGTATTGAAATAAGAATTGATTATTTGATTGATAGCTAAAAATCTGGAAGTTTACTTTCGGATTTTTTAGTTAAAGAGTTGCCCATTTATTATAATTTGTTCAACTGGGTTATGAGCAAATGCATAAGGAATCTCACTGTAATGGTTTAGTGGTTTTGTGATTATGAGATTTGCTTTTTTTCCTCTAGTAATACTACCGTACATATTGCTAATTCCCATGGCATAAGCACCATTTATGGTTGCCGCATTAATAGCTTCTTCTGGAGTTAATTTTAGTTTAACACATGCAGCACTGACCACAAAATTCATATTACCACTTGGTGCAGAGCCAGGATTGTAATCTGTAGCAATGGCAAGAGGTAATCCAGCTTCAATGAGTTGTCTTGCAGGTGTATAAGGAATGCTTAAAAAGTAAGAACATCCTGGTAAAGCAACAGGAATAGTTTCGCTATTTTTTAAAGCCTCTATGTCATTATTGTTTAATTCTTCTAAATGATCTACAGATAAAGCGTTATGCTTAACTCCTAATGCTACACCACCAAGAATATTAAATTGATTTACGTGGATTTTAGGTCTTAGATTGTGTTTTAAGCCTGCTTTAAGAATGGCTTCAGTATCTTCAATATCAAAGTAGCCTTCTTCGCAAAAGACATCTATATATTTTGTAATATTTAACTCAGCAGCTTTAGGGATGAGTTCTTCAGTAATCAGTTTAATATAATCTTGTTTTTTAGGTCTATACGCTTCAGGAATAGCATGTGCTGCTAATAATGTTGGAATTATTTTCGCCAAACTATCTTGCTTAATGCGTTTTATTACATTTAGCATTTTCAGTTCAGCTTCAACAGTTAAACCATAACCAGTTTTTATTTCTACTGCTCCAGTTCCCATTTTTATAAGTTCATCTAGACGTTTTATAGATTGATTATATAAATCCTCTTCATTTGTATCTTGAAGTAATTTTGCAGAATTTAAAATACCTCCACCATTTTTTGCAATTTTGGCATAACTTAAACCATTAATGCGATCTACGAACTCTGAAGTTCTATCACCAGAATATACTATATGTGTATGAGAATCGCACCAAGAAGGTAATACTAGTTTGCCAGTTGCATCAATTGTGGTTTCGGCTTCAATACCTTCACAGTCTTTCATTTCACCATATTCAATGATCGTATCATGCTCTATATAGAGATATGCGTTTTCTATTATAGGAAGTGTTTTCATAGCTTCTCCTTTAACGATAGTGATATTAGAATTGTGAACCTGTAATAATTGTTTGATATTGGTAATAAGTATAGACATATTGTTGGCTTTTTGTAAAGGTTGTCATTTTTTTGAACAAAAAAAAACGCTAGTCAGTTAAGATTAGCGTTTCAGTATAAATTTATAGGATAAAATTACTTTAAACTTCCTACCATATTTTCTGGTTTTACCCATTCATCATAATCTTCTGCAGAAACATAACCCAAATTAATAGCTTCTACTTTTAGAGTTGTTCCATTTTTATGTGCTGTATTAGCAATTTCTGCTGCCTTATAATAGCCTATTTTGGTGTTTAAAGCCGTAACAAGCATTAAAGAATTATTTAATAATTCTTTAATAACCTCATGATTAGGTTCGATGCCACTAGCACAATTTTCATCAAAACTCACACAAGCATCACCAATTAATTGAGCAGATTGTAAAATGTTTGCTGCCATCATAGGTTTAAACACATTAAGTTCATAATGCCCTTGTGTACCACCAACAGTAATAGCTACATCGTTACCCATAACTTGTGCACAAACCATAGTTAATGCCTCACATTGTGTCGGATTTACTTTTCCTGGCATAATTGAGCTTCCTGGTTCATTTGCAGGAATAATAATTTCACCAATACCAGAACGAGGACCAGAAGCCATCATTCTTATATCATTGCCAATTTTATTTAAGGATACAGCAAGTTGTTTTAATGCTCCATGTGTTTCTACAATAGCATCATGTGCTGCTAATGCTTCAAATTTATTTTCTGCAGTTATGAATGGTAAGCCTGTAAACTCAGCAATATATTTGGCTACTAAAACATCGTAACCTTCGGGTGTGTTTAGCCCTGTGCCTACCGCTGTTCCTCCTAAAGCTAATTCACTTAAATGTGCTAAAGTGTTTTCAACAGCTTTTAAACCATGGTCTAATTGCGAAATATAACCAGAAAATTCCTGACCTAAAGTTAACGGAGTTGCATCCATTAAATGTGTACGACCAATCTTTACTACATTCTTAAACTCTATAGATTTATTATGTAAAGTATTACGTAACTGAATGACTCCTGGAATAGTAGTTTCTACAACTTTTTTATAAGCAGCAATATGCATACCAGTAGGAAAAGTATCGTTAGAAGATTGGGATTTGTTTACATCATCATTGGGTTGTATGGTTTTTTCGCCTTCACCAATAAGTTTTCCTGCTATTTGGTGTGCTCTGTTTGCAACTACCTCATTAACATTCATATTACTCTGAGTCCCAGAACCTGTTTGCCAGATTACTAAAGGGAATTGATTATTGTGTTTCCCTTCTAAAATTTCATCACAAACCTTAGCAATTAAATCTCGTTTTTCTTTAGTTAAAACGCCAAGATCGCAATTAGTATAAGCTGCTGCTTTTTTTAAATAAGCGAAACCATAAACGACTTCTAACGGCATAGATGCAGGTGCGCCAATTTTAAAGTTATTTCGAGAACGTTCTGTTTGTGCTCCCCAAAGTTTATCGGCCGGGACTTTTACCTCACCCATTGTGTCTTTTTCTATTCTGTAACTCATAATTTTTGAAATTTTAAAGCACTGCAAAATTACAGATTTTGCAAGTTTAATAGAATAGAAATCGAGCTTTTATTTAAACAGATTTTGAATACCAGAATTTAAAAACTATTTGATGCTGCATAAGTATTTATCTAAATATTTAATGTTTTAAAAACCAATTTGGCTAATCGTTTGATATAAATCCTCCTCCTCTCAACTAAATTGAGTATAAAACCGACTCATATCATTAAATTTACTAGACATATCAAATGAAGGCTTCTCTGATTTTTTATTTGGAAAAATCAATAAAAGGGTAATATTTTACTCTGCGACAACACAACTTATAACTCAACGTGAAACACAGATGAAGCTTAAGAAACGATCTTTCCATCAACCATTGTCAGTTTTCGATCTGCCATAGATGCTAACTCTTTATTATGAGTTACAATAACAAAGGTTTGCTTAAACTCATCTCTAAGTTTGAAGAAAAGTTGGTGGAGTTGGTCTGCAGATTCGCTATCTAGATTTCCGGATGGTTCATCTGCAAAAATAATATTAGGCTTATTTATTAAGGCTCTTGCCACAGCGACACGTTGTTGTTCTCCGCCAGACATACTGTTTGGTTTGTGATGTATTCGCTCACTTAAGCCTAAATACTCTAATAATTCTTTAGCACGTTTTTCAGCTTCTGCTTTTGGAGTATTATTAATAAATGCAGGAATGCATACATTTTCTAATGCTGTAAACTCTGGTAGTAATTGATGAAATTGAAATATAAAACCAATATTTTTATTTCTAAATTTAGCTAAGGCTTTGTCATTTAAAGATTTTATAAACTGACCATTGATAACTAATTCGGTCTCTGCTGTGTAGTCTGGTTTATCTAATGTACCTAAGATTTGCAGCAAAGTTGTTTTGCCAGCTCCAGATGCACCAACGATAGAAATAATTTCACTTTCAGAAATTGTTAAATCTACACCTTTTAAGACTTTAAGATCTTTATAGGATTTTTTTATGTGCTTTGCAGAAATTATTGTTTTACTCATTAATTGTGAAATTAATACTTAATGGATTAATGCGCAATATTAGGATGCAGATTTGTTGCCATTGAAGATTGATTTTATTCCATTAAAATCAACAAAATATTGCAGGCGTAACGAAAACGTGTGCTGAACAGGCTGATCGAATAATAGATTTAAACTTTCATTAAAACGATCTTGTACATTTTCGCCGTTATTAAAAAGTTGATTACGATATAAAAAAGTTAAAAAACTACCTTGTACAAATTGCCAAGAATAACTAAGGTCTATATTCCATGTGCTAAAGTTAATGTTAGGATTTTCACTAACATTATCAATAGTATAACCAGAGTTTGTAGTTAAACGACCATTATCTAAAAGTGTAAAAAGTTCGGTATCGTAATCTACAATATCCCAATAATGTCTGAAGCTTAATGCTAGGGAATGAAAAGGGTTAAAATTGTAGTTACCAGATAGTGTGCTAGTAAGCCGTTGTCTGTTACGTTCACCAAATACAGGTTCGTCATTCTCACTAGTAGCATAACCTCTAGAACCATTTCTGAAATCAAAATTTAAACCGTATGATAGTAATAACTTGTCACTAACTCTTACTCTAGGTTTAATTTGAAGGTCATAAGTAAAAAGATCTCTTCCGTTTTCGAAAAGCGTACCAATGTTTGCTCTTACATCTATTGCAAAAACTCTATTGTAATTTGTAGAAATCCAGGCTCCTGTACTTAAAAAATTTTCAAAAATGAATGCGCGTCCATCTCTAGATTCAAAATAGTCGTATTGTTCGCCTGGTTCTATATTCAATCTAAAACCATAGGCATCTAACTTTCTAGTAGAAGCTCGATAACCACCACCAATATTAAATTTTGAAAAAACGTTAGGATCTACTAGTCTGCGATAATTAATAAAACCATTTATTCTGTAACTATTTAGATTTCCAGTAGGTTCAAAAGTTTGATAAGAAACGTCAGCACCAAAATCATTTTGATTATTTCTAAGATTAAGACCTAAGTCATTAATGTCGTATTTTGTATCTGCATATTTATGATTGAAACTATATCTTAAGTTACCATGCACTTTACCAGCGAATAAGGAACTGCTAAATCCAGTTTCTAAATCTAAATTTTGGTAATTAACATTACTCATTCTTAATTCAGTTTTAATTTGATAAGTGTTTCTTTTGTTTATGAGATTAGCGACTAAGGCCGTAGTGTTTGCATCTCTAAAACTTCCATTTCTTGTAACATTGGTATTAATTAAACTTACAGCAGAATTTCCATTAAATTGCTGATCTACAACTAAAATGTTATAATTAGTAAAAGGCTCAACGACTTCGCTACGTTTTTCACCTGTAAGTGTATTTGTTACTGAAGCTTCTGTTTTTTCTGTTATGGCATTGAAAAAACCAATTCCAAGACCATTTTTTGTTCTACCAGAGACTTTAACAGCGTTAAGTACTTTAACCTCATTAGAAACATTAGCCTCTTCATTTTCGTTTAAATTAAGTTTACCACTTGGTCTATTACCAACACGTCTAGAAAAAAATAATCCGCCCTTTGAGAACAGATCAACACCTTCAGTAAAAAATTGGCGTTTTTCAGAAAAAGTTTGCTCAAAAGGACCAAGGTTGAGCGTTAGATTGTCAAAACCAGCCTGACTAAAATCTGGCACCAAAGTCGCATCAAGTGTAAAGTTATCCGTTATTCCATATTTTACATCCATACCGAAGGTTAAGTCAGTATCTGTATTTCCATCAAAATCGTTAATAATTCCTGTTGAGAAAGGATAAAGGTTAAGTCTTACTGGTGGTTTAATTCCATTTAAACCTTTAAGTTCACCATGATAAATACCTGTGTTTCCTTTTGTAGGGTCAATAGGACTCCAACTGTAATCTGCTCGCTCACGTCTAAATTGCCTACGAATTTGTAATCCCCAAACTGGTTTTTCCTGATCGGAAAATCGTAAGGTTCTATATGGTATTTTTATTTCTACAACCCAACCATCATCCACAATCTTAACAGCACTTTCCCAAACGGCATTCCAACTATAATCTTCACCAATACTAGGATTGACAATAGCATCTGCTTGCTGACCAGAGCTAAAGACAATAAAGTTAGTATCGTTTTGAGAATCGTTATTTGGATTTATAACTACCAATAAAAAATCGGATTGCCCAAAATTATCACGAGATGTCAATTGCTTCATGATTTTATCAGGATTATCATACAAATGCGCACCGATATAAATGGCATTATCATCGTAAGCGATCTTTACTTCTGTACGCTGACTTTTGTCTCTTATATTTCCTATCTCTGGACGAAACTGAACAAAATCGGTTGCTATTTCGGCATTAGTCCAAATTTCTTCATTTAAAACACCATCAATTTTGGGGACATCAGTTGTACGCTGAATATTCAATGATTTTTTGTCTTGTGAAGTCGCTGTCTTAGATAAACAAATAAACAATAAAAATAATAAAGAACGAAAGTTCATATTTGATTAATTGATGATAATTAAGTGTGCAATTAAAGGCACATTGATTAAGCGGTTATTGCACTTTAATAGCACAAATCTACGTTCTCACATTATGCAACGTTCTTAATTAAAAGTTAAAAAGTTTTGAAGACTGTTAACACCTAATTAATGTAAAAATGTCATTACTCATTTTTGGAATACTTATTGTACTTAATAACGTGGGTTAACACTTAAAAAATAGATTTCTGATGACTCGGAAATGAAAATATAATTTTCATGAAAAAACACCAAATACTTTTACTGAGCTTATTGTTTGATGCTCTGGGATATGTATCTTTAATATTCCCACCATTCGATTTCGTTTGGGCACCATTATCAGCCTATTTAATGACCAAATTGTACAAAGGAAGAGAAGGTAAGATTGCTGCAGTTATATCCTTTGTAGAAGAAGCATTGCCTTTTCTTGATGTTATACCTACATTTACATTAATGTGGCTATATACTTATGTTTTTAATTCAAAAAAATCAGTAGCTAAAGCATAAAAAAGTACACTTTTGAGTGTTTTTTTATTACATAGTGTAAGTTATACCAACATTTATATTCCGTCCCATATTTAAAATACTATCTGGTTTTAAGCGCGATAAATGATGAATGTATTTTGTATTTAAAATATTTGTTGCAGCTACAATAATATCTATATCATTATTAAACAGCTGAAATGTACCGCCTAAACCAGCACTGAGTAGATTATAACCTTCGGATTCTGTTTCAAAAACACTAACATTATTCTGGGTAAAAGTTGAACGTACTTTTATAAATGCATACCTTTTTTCAATGGCTTTAGAATTTAATTCTACTCTTAAAGTGTTTGTTAAAGAATTTGCTGGGATCAAAGGGAGATAGTCTTCATTATCTTGTTGGCCAGTAACCGTTTCAAAACTACTCTCTAAATGCAACCAGTCTAAAGGGTGTGGATGAAGGTGAAACCCAAATTCGCCACCATACAAACGTGCATTTTCCTGCTGATATAAGAATACAGGATTGCCATCTATAAATTCACCATTGGGTGTTAGAAAAATGTAGTCATTTATTTGATTGTAAAAAGCATTTGCAAATAGCTCAAAATGCTGATTTTTGAATTCCAAAGCTAAATCAACCTGAAAGTTTTGCTCGCTTTTTAAGCCTAAATCCCCAATCTCGTATCTGTTTGTACCTTCGTGTGTGCCATCAGAACTTAATTCTGATAGGTTTGGTGCTCTAAAACCAGATGCGAGATTTAACCTTGCAGTTACTTTTTTAAAGATATTAGTCTTAAAACCTAAGGCACCATTGAATGCGTTGAAGTTTGGTGTGGCATTGTTTTCAATATTAATTTCTCTATAATCGTAACGTCCGCCTACTTGTATATCTATTTTTTCAAAATGAATATGCGATGTTGCTAAAACTCCAATGTCGGTTGTTGTGGCATCTGGAATTAAAATTTCTTTACCATAATTAGTGTTGGTTTGATTGATGCCTTGTACACCTACAATAGTTTCAACACGTCCAAATTTTGGTAAATTATATTTAATATTGTAGTTAAAGGTTTTAAGCTTCATGTACAATACTGCATCTGGCATTTCATTTTCATTCTGTTCAACTTCGCTTTGCTCTTCTTCAAATTCCTTTCTGTTGTTATAAATATAACCTAAAGTGATATCTAAGCTAGAGGCATCAAAAAATAATTTTGATTTTGAGCTAAATATATGATTGTCAATATTTTGAAATGGAAATAAAGGTGTTTTATTTGTAGATTGAATACCGATTTCTTCTGGTAATCCTAATCTGGAATTGTTCAAATTATATCTAAACTCAGTTTTAAATTTTAAAGCCTGATAACCAATACCTACTTTGAAATCTCGTTCTTTAAATCTCGTATTTGTAACCCTATATCTGCTCGTTTTATAATCTGAATGTTCTGCCAGACTCCCTCTAAATAAAAATTTAAAACCATTGCTCGAAGATTTATAGCCTGCATTTGTCGAATAGCCTTTAGTATTACTAAAATAATTTACTGAGGCATCTGCAGATGATGTGTCGTTATTAGCAAAGCGTTCTGGATTAATGTATAAAACACCACCCAACGCATCGCTTCCATAGAGTAGGGAAGCAGGTCCTTTTATAACTTCAACACTCTCTATGCCAGCATCATTTATGCCTAAACCATGTTCGGCTCCAAATTGTTGATTTTCCAACCGTATGCCCTGTGCATAAACCAAAACCCTATTAGAACTTAAACCTCTTATTACAGGCTTACCAATACTGTTTCCTGTACTTATACTTTCTACACCAGCTATAGTTGTAATACCTTCAGCTAGCGTTACGGCACCATTAGTTCTCAATTCGGTTATTTTTTTCTGTTCTACCTTCATTACATTTTCACTTTGTAATTTGTGAAACGGAGTAGAAACAATGACCTCTTCCATTTCTATTGCAGACTCAGATAATGCTATAGTTATTTTTTGATCAAATGGACTAGAAATGAGTATGGATTTGGTTTTATAACCAATAGAGGATACAATTAGTTTATAGTTTCCTTCGGCCAATTCTATTGAAAAATTACCAGTCTCGTCCGTGGATGTTCCAGTTTCTAATTCTGGAAAATAAAGTGTTGCAGAGTTTAGCGGTTCATATGTGGCCTTATCTATAACTTTACCACTGATTTTATTTTGAGCATAAATAGTAGTGCATGTAAAACACAGCACTGTGAATATAATACGATTCATAAAAAATTGATTTAATAATTAATAAAGAAAATGTGCTAATTAAATCAATTGAGGAGGGCCTCTTAAAGCAGTTTGAAGTTTTTGATAATCACTAACAAGCTCGTATTGAGAGCTAGTAATTTTGAAATTATTGTTAATTGGTACCAGATGAATCGGTTTCAACTGCACGTAGTACTGGGATGTTAATTTAAATTTGTAAAAATCACAATCTAAATCAGACTCATGAAAGTGGGCTTGATGCTTATTATCACTATCACAAACCTCGTGCTGGTGATGTGTAAAGGTATGTGTTAATTTTATGACCGAGGGAAATAGTACAGCAAGCACGAGCAGAATTGCTAATGCTTTAAATACTGATAACATGGCCAATTTTAAATTCAATCTAAAAAACGTTTAAGTCCAAATCGTCTTAACATTTTCTTTTCAAACTCCCAGAAAAATTTGAATTGTCCAAATAGCCAGCCAAAAGTTACCAATAGTAATTGATAGAAAATGAGCCCAATTATAATAAATAAAATCCAGTAGAGGATAGGGTTTAAGTTTTCTTTAGTAATTCCGAGTAGCTTAATAACTGGTCGTCCTACTAAAATAGAGGATGACCCTGTAATCGCAAATATGATAAACACCCTAATCATTTCCCATTTATAATCTAGAATCCATTTTTTTTCAAGTTTCTTGAATAAGAAAAGTGTTAATTTTAACAACGAGAAAAAGATAATAACTGATGCTATTATGGTAAAGAACATTCCATAATTTTTTAAAAAAGAATTTGCGATCTTAAAAGCCGAATAGCCCAAAACAATAATACCAAAAAAGGGAAATAGTAATTGCCAGTTGTGTTGAATTTCCCAATGTTTTTTGAATTTTTCCATAACACTTTAAAAGTGCTGCAAAATTACACTAAATTCTAGGAATAAAAGAGGTCAATCTTTGCTTATATTTTATCTGAAAATATAAGAAATAATTATACAATTTGTAGTTGACTTCATAGCCATAATCAGTGCGTGTATCATAATCAATACGAAGTTCATATAGGTTAGGGTCGAAAAGAGATGGTTGCAAGTTTCTCTGATTCCAAGCCTGTACTAATAGTGCGTTTCTTGTCTCAAAAAATTGTTGTGAGTAATAGCCTCTTGGTTGCGCTGTTCCCTCAAGCCAAAAATTAAATCCAGGATCTATTATAATGATTTCATAATCAGTCTCGTCACTGCTTATCCTTACAGTATCACTTTTCACCAAGCTGTTTTCGTGGTCGTTATTAATAACTTGAGTGCTATTGTAAGATTTACAGCTAGCAATAAGTATTATAAAAATAATGAATGAGATAATCTTTTTCATAAGTATTAAAGGTATTAAAAATTTGTGAGTGTTTTATAGTTTATATTTTCATTTAACACTACAAATTAACATGATAACACGTTAATATAAAACCCTAATCTTGTAAACTAGCCTTATGAATGAGTAAACTCATCATTCATCATGGATTTTGGGTTTTTAAACAAAAAAGCAGCTCCATTAGAACTGCTCTTGTATATATAATGTAGATATGTCTATTTTCCGAATAAACCACCTAAAAGACCACCAATACCATCTTTTTTCTTTCCTCCTCCTAATACCATTCCAGCAACATCGTCAATAACGCTTCCATCACCATCTGAATCTAATATTTTTTCTAAGAAACCTTGTTCTTGTTTAGCGTCATTTCCTCCAAGTAAACCACCTAAAAGACCACCTAAGTCATTCTGAGAACTTATATTATTTTGTTTTGCTTGCTTTCCTAAAACACCCATTAAAATTGGTGCAGCTACTTTTAGAATGTTTGCAACAGACCCAGCATCTAAACCAGATTTTTGCCCAATAACTTGCTCTACTCCTTGTTGTTTATTTCCTAAGACATATCCAAGAATTTTTGAACCATCAGTTTTTACGTTTTCGTCAACGCCTCCACCAAATAAACCACTAAGGTTATCTAAAATGCTACCATCGTGCTTACCACTTAACGCTCCCATAAGCCCTTGTGCTCCTTCTGGAGTAGAAGCATTGCGCTCCATTGCTTTCATAAGCACAGGTAACGCCATAGTTAATACACTACTTGTTTTATTTTGATCTGTTCCTGTGGAACCAGAAACACCACTAATGATGGTTTTTCCTAAATCACTGTTTAATAAGTCTAAAATTCCTGTCATTTTGTTATGTATAATTAAGGTTAATAAAATTCAGTTATCAAGGTACAAAAAAAGCCCTAACAATTGTAGGACTCATTTAATTTGCTTTGGTCACATTTTTTTGAAAATTCTCCTCGAGAAAACAAGCTTTGTTAGCCTAATATATTTATGATTTGTTCAGCTAATTCAGTACCAATTCTATCTTGTGCTTCATTTGTTGCTGCACCTGTATGTGGCGTTAATGATAACAAAGGATTCATTAATAATTGAATCTCTGGTTTTGGTTCTTTTTCGAATACATCTAAAGCAGCTCTAGATACTTTACCGCTTTCTAAAGCATTAACAAGTGCTACTTCATTAATAACTCCACCTCGTGCAGCGTTTGCAATAATAACACCATCCTTCATTTGATTAAATTCAGCCTCATCAATAACGTAATTTTTTTGAGCTGGTACATGTAGTGTTAAAAAGTCTGATTGATTTAACACGTCTTCTTTAGAAATGGTATCGATTTCGAAACTCACTTTTTGACCATCAAAGAAGTCTAACTCTAAATTTGCTTTGCTTAAAAACGGATCGAAAGCAACAACTTTCATTCCAGCACCTAGAGCAACTTTTGCTGTGGCCTGGCCGATACGCCCAAAACCAAGAATACCTAAAGTTTTACCTTTTAATTCGGTTCCTTTTGCATAAGTTTTCTTTAAACCTTTAAAGTTAGAGTCACCTTCTAAAGGCATATCGCGATTAGAGTTATGTAAATAACGTGCTAATCCATAAAAGTGACCGAAAACTAATTCTGCCACTGAATGAGATGATGCAGCTGGTGTATTAATAACGTTTAGTCCTTTGCTACGTGCATAATCTACATCTATATTATCCATGCCAACACCACCACGACCAATAATTTTTAGGCTAGGGCAGTTGTCGATTATATTCTTTCTTACAGTTGTAGCACTTCTTACTAGCAATACTGTAATTTCATTTTCATTGATATAGTTCTCTAATTGCTCTTGTGCAACTGTTGTTGTAATTACCTCATATCCAGCTGCTTCTAAAGCTTTAATACCGCTTTGAGAAACTCCGTCGTTTGCTAATACTTTCATGTTTCTGTCCCAATCCCTTTCCTGAGGAAAGAGAACTCTTTTGGGTAATTTTTATAGTTAATATTTTTTTACAATTTTTTCTTGTCTTTATAACTTCCTCACAAAGAGAAGGATTGAGGATGGGATTAAGCCTTACTTTCTAATTCGCTCATTACTTCTACGAGTGCTTTTACACTGTCTAGAGATAAGGCATTATACATTGATGCTCTATAGCCACCAACACTTCGGTGTCCGTTTAAGCCATTAATTCCAGCTTCTTTTATCATTGCTTCAAATGTTTCTTTTAAATTTTCATTTTCTAAAGTGAATGTTGCATTCATATTAGAACGATCCTCTTTAACAGCGTAACCTTTAAATAGCGGGTTTAGATCAATTTCAGAATAAATAAAACGTGCTTTTTTTTCGTTTTCTTCTTCTATGGCCTTAATACCACCTAAATTTTTTAACCATTGTAGCGTTAGCATAGAAACATATACAGGAAAAACAGGTGGTGTATTAAACATACTTCCTTTGCTAATGTGAACTTTGTAATCCATCATAGATGGCATCTTACGTGATACTTTACCTAAGATATCTTCTTTTATAACAACTAATGTTGTACCTGCAGGACCCATATTTTTTTGAGCACCAGCATATATTAAATCAAATTTCGAGAAATCTAGCTGACGCGAAAAAATATCACTACTCATATCGCATACCATTGGTATTGGTGAATTTGGAAATTTTTTCATTTGCGTTCCAAAAATGGTATTGTTAGATGTGCAATGGAAATAATCATAATCATCTGGTATATCGTAACCTTTTGGTATATAATTAAAATTTGCACTTTTAGAAGAACCTACTTCATAGATATCATCATATATTTTAGCTTCCTTTATTGCTTTATCTGCCCAAGTACCAGTGTTTAAGTAACCAGCTCTTTTTTCTAAAAGATTTAATGCGACCATTAAAAATTGAGTACTTGCTCCGCCTTGTAAAAACAAGGCTTTATAACCTTTTCCTTCTAAGCCTAACAATTCTAATGCTAAGGATCTAGCATTTTCCATTACATCTACAAATGGTTTGCTGCGATGAGATATTTCTAAAAGCGATAAACCGTCGTCAAAATTTAAAACGGCTTCTGAAGCTTTTTCAATTACCGATTTTGGCAATACACATGGGCCAGCACTAAAATTATGTTTTTTCATTCTATCCTGAATTTATTTCAGGATCATTAAAAAACAATCCTGATGTTTTAATTTAAACAGCTACAAAGGTGCTAATTAATTGCCTAAAATGCGTTGCGAAATTGATAATTTTTAATTCAAATTTTTAACAAGAATTCTAGAGTATCCACATTATCGGCATATTCTGTCAGTTGTGGGTTTTGAGTTTTACCAAATGCTATTTCACTATCCGAAAAGTCATTAGCTACAACACATTGTATTTTGTCTTTATCTATTGCTAGCTTTTGTTGTAAACTTGAAGTGCTATCATAATGCTCGAAGAATAGAGTAGCTATTGGTGACGCATAGCTTTCATCTTCTTTAATCATTAGAAATCCATTCTCTAACATATCGAATTCACTCATTAAATACACAGCCTTATTGTAATCGTAGTTATTAGCATATTTGGCTTCATTGATAATAGGATTCCATTTATAAACAGCATTAAAGAAGGCGTCGAAATTATAATCAGTTGGTACAAACAATTTTGAGACGTTTCTACAGCCCAATCCATAATATCTAAAAATATCATTAGACAATGCTTCTAGTTGCTCTTTTGTTTCATTGTTACTTAGCACTGCGACAGAATTTCTGTTTTTTCTAATAATAGACGGTTTGTCCTTAAAATAATATTCAAAGTAACGTGCTGTATTGTCACTGCCTGTAGCAATGACAGCTTCAAAATCCTGAAGTTTTTCTTCTGTAAATTTTATTTTGCCTTTAAATTCTGGTTCTACAATTTCTAAATACTTAGCTAAAAAAGGCAGAAGGTATTTATCGTTAGAGGATTGCTTTACTAAAACATTATGGCCAGAAATAAGAACAGATAAAAAATCATGAAAACCAACTAAAGGAATATTTCCTGCCATAATAATAGCAACATTTTTTGGTTTTACTATATTAAAGTTATACTTGCTAGTCCAGAGGATAATATTTTTGTTTGTCAACACATTAGACCAAGATTTAATACTAAAAAAAATATTCTTTTCGGTAAACCATCCATTATGTTCTCTTGCAAGTTTAAGTTGATGTTTAAGGCCATCAAAAAACAAATCGTTAGCAATAACAGAATCATTTTTTTCAATACCTTCAGTTTTAAATTGACTTAAAAACTCACCTAATTTTGCGAATGCGTTAATTCTTTGTTGTAAATCCATCTAGTGTTTGGTTATACGATGTTTTGGCTCTATTTTTGCATCTGCAAAATTACGCAATAAAAAGAAAAAGAATAAATTACTATGGCAATTATAATCACAGACGAATGTATTAATTGTGGAGCATGTGAGCCAGAATGTCCAAATACTGCTATTTACGAAGGAGCTGACGATTGGCGTTATGCAGATGGTACAAGTTTAGTCGGTAAAGTTCTATTACCTAATGGTAGAGAAGTTGACGCAGAAGAAACGCAAGAACCTATAAGTGATGAAATCTATTACATATCACCAGATAAATGTACTGAGTGCATGGGCTTTCATGAAGAACCTCAGTGTGCAGCGGTTTGCCCTGTAGATTGTTGCGTGCCAGATGAAGACCATGTAGAGACTGAAGAAGTGCTTTTGGGTAAACAACGTTTTATGCATCCAGAAGAGTAAGTCTTTATTGAAATTGCTTTAGTTGAAATAAACTAAAATTTTTATTTTCCCTTATAAAACCACTTGCTTTTCAGGTGGTCATGTTCTAAAGGCTATGCCTATATTTGTGCTATGAGCA
>TARA_R110002111_G_scaffold219870_2_pt1 | contig 25506 bp, 37 predicted proteins | sample TARA_R110002111 | Tara Oceans TARA_R110002111 (sample SAMEA4397363) | marine metagenome | biome: Polar Biome; feature: [ZZZ] marine water layer (ENVO:01000295); material: water (ENVO:00002006), including particulate matter (ENVO:01000060) such as... | depth 199 m | reverse complement strand
TGGATAACAGAAAACGCAAAGGGAGGCTTTAATAGTTCTGAGGAAGCGTATAAATGGGGAATGGATTTTATAAATAGATTTAATAAATAGATAAATGAGTAAGCAAATGAAAAAATTACTATGGCTAGATGATTTAAGGAATCCTTTTTTAGATGAAGAGGGAAAAGTACCCAATGGCAATGATAAATGGAATATTAATTGGGTGTTAAATTTTGAGCAATTTACTAAATGGATTGAAATGTATGGATTGCCCGACGCAATTTCTTTCGATCACGATTTAGCACCGGAACATTATACTCCTGAATACTTTTGGAGTGATTATGATGCAAGTAAGAAGTATCAGGGATGGAAAAAGCCATTTTATATGGAATTTACTGGAGAACATTGTGCTAAATGGTTAGTTGATTATTGTAATACAAATAAATTAGATTTACCAACATATTATATACATTCTGCAAATCCTGTAGGTGCAGATTTTATTTTAAACGTTTTAATAAACAAATAAACAACATGGCAAAGAAAAAAACAAGGTGGCTTTCTAAAATTGAAGCTGTAGAATTTGGATTAAAACCTAAAGAAGATGCTCCAGGAAGAAGAAATAATAGATATTACTTAACCGAACAACAATGGCAGCAATTAAAAGACAATCGAAAAGTAAAAGAGACTGTTAAAAATGAAACAAAGCCAAACGATTATAAAGAAAATAAGCTTGTTTTATCAGCATGGGATAGTCAAGGCTTCATGATGGATATTGATAAGTACTGTAAGGTTTACGGACTACCTAGAAACGACATATCATCTTATAAGTTAGTTTCACATACGGGTACACCGTTCTATAATATTGTATTTAAAGAAACTTTTATAGATGAAGAAGTTAAGACTATAGATTTTGAGAGTATTATAAAGAAATATATTAAACCTGTAGAATTAGTTAAAAGAACTCATAGTAATTATAATTTACTATTTGATAGACTAGTTTATACAGATGTACACATTGGTATGACTACTAATGAAAACGGATATTCTTTGTACGGTGGTAAATGGGATGAAGAAGAAATTAATGTAAGATTAGACGCTTTAATTAATCACACTGTAGTAAGCAGAGCAAGTAATGTATTAATTATTGACGAATTAGGCGACTTTATGGACGGTTGGGATGGTGAAACAACCAGAAAAGGGCATAAGTTACCGCAGAATATGGATAACGAAAAGGCTTTCGATGTCGGGTTAGGTTTTAAAATTAAAATGATTGATAGTTTAGCGACATACTATGATAAAATAATCTGTAATAATATTTGCAATGACAATCATGCAGGTAGTTTCGGTTACGTTGTTAATTCTGCCTTTAAACAAATTGTAGAGACTAGGTATAAAAATGTAAAGGTTAATAATATTAGAAAATTTATAGATCATTATTACTATGGTAAACATTGCTTTATATTAACACATGGTAAGGATAGCAAGAGTCTTAAATTTGGATTTAAACCGCAATTAGATCCGAAACAAATTGAAAAGATTAACAACTACATAGATCAACACGATATAAAATCTAAAAGCGACTACATAGAATTCAGTAAAGGAGATAGTCACCAAAAAGTATTTGACGAAAGCACATCTGATTCATTCGACTATTATAATTATGGTGCTTTGTCTCCTTCTTCTGAATGGGTGCAAACCAATTTTAAGAAAGGTAAGAGTTTCTTTGAGTTCTTTAACTTTAAAAGTGATGGAAATAAAATACACAACCCTTATAAATTTGAATGGAATATAGGGAGAAAAGAAAATTATAACAATTATTCCTTGCAGTAACCAATATAAAGGATTAAATTTGACAAACGAAATATATGAAAATTACAGGATTACAAGATAGTAGTGCAATAAGAAGCCATTTAGGTGAGTTACAGGACGAAAAGACAAGAAGTAGAAACGAGCCTTTGATTGATGAATTTATAACTTACTGGCGAATAAAATACTTTGTGGCGTTAAGAGACGAAGTAGAACGTAAACAATTAATATTAAACGTAAAACAATTATAGACTAATGACTAAACAAGAATTATTTAACACAGCTATAGAGGCTAAGGAAGAAGGAGACGGAAAGAAAATTATTGCTTTTTATGAGAGTATGGGGTTTGTTGATAATACTAATTTATCGGGTAATGCTCATTCTAATTTAGGTGGTAAATTTTATTACGGAGTACATGAGCGTACTATATTAGCAACTGGTATAAGAAGCCTTGCTAAAGATTTAGATATATTAGACTTTTCCATTATAGAAGAAGAGCAAGAAAAGCGAATGAATATAATAGCACAGAACGGTAACGATGGAGAACACTACGAACAAGAACTAAGCAGAAAAGATGTACCTGTTTTTAGTGGAGTATTAAAGTATTTTCCCGATGCTTTGAAAGAAGTTGCTAAGGCTAGTTTCGCAGGTCAACAACAACACAACCCCGATAAACCTTTGGCTTGGGATAGATCGAAGTCAGGAGAGGAATACGATTCGCTAACTAGACATTTGATAGACTCGACAGTAGAAGATTATGATACGGATGGGGTATTACATTTAGCTAAGGTTGCCTGGAGAGCGTTAGCAGGATTACAAAAACATTTAGAAACTAATAAACAATAAATATGGAATACAGAAGAACAGTAAGAGAGGAAGCAATTTTAAAATCAAAAGGCATCGATTGGGATAATGCTCTTGGGTATGTTAGACAATGTAAGGAGAGTACAGAATTAATTAAGACCTGCACCTATAAAGAAGTGATAGATGTATTAACAACATTAAAAAACAAGTAAGATTATGAAATACACAAAGAAACAAATTACAAATGCATTTATATCTTGGAATACAGATGTTAGAATTAACCCTAGCCTAATTAAAAGTGATAAAGAAGTAGCTAATACAGACGTTGAAGAGTTATCAAAGGCACAAGCAGAAGATTTAATTGATTATATAAACAAACAATAAATAATAATTATGGAAGTACAAGGAAAGATTAAAGTAATAGGAGAAGTAAAAGTATTTGGAGCAAAAGGATTCAGAAAGGCTGAGTTAATTTTAGACGTAACCGAGAAACCAGAGTATCCGCAATTTGTAAACTTAGAATTTACACAAGACAATACAGATTTATTAAGCAAGTTTAAAATAGGGGACAGCGTTAAAGTCTCTATTAATATAGGAGGTAGAGAATGGATTAATCCAGAGGGAGTAGCAAAGTACTTTAATTCTATTCAAGGATGGAGAATAGATAAAGCAACGGACGCACCAGCGGATTATGTAGCACCTCAACAAGCGCAACCTGTAGAGATGGAAGTAGAGCAGGATTTGCCATTTTAATTTAACTAATCTAATTCCCCCGATTTCGGGGGTTTTAAAACAAATAAACATGGAGGTAGAGATAAAAGCAGATATAAAGCACACTAGAAAAGTATTAGATAGTGATAAATACTTTATGGTAAGAATAGAGGTTAGAGATATTAAATCTAATTTAAAGGTAGAGGCAGAAATCGGATTTATAGAAAAGTTTTTAGATTTAGATAAGTTTATGAATCAAGTAAAACCTATATTAAATAAAGGTCATAAAATAAAAATACTATCTCATATCGAATTTAAAAACAAAGAAGATTACAAACTGTATAAAAGTAAAATGTAATAATTAAACAAAGTCCTTTTAAAAGGCATTATAAAAATGGAAAACGAAATACAAGGAGAGAATGAAGATCAGTTAATGGATTTTGTAGGTATTTATGGAGAGGCAACAATAATTAAATATCTATCTGAAAGCTTAATTAATAAAGAAAGGGTTATTAGAGAACATTATGCAGAATCAGAATAGTTTAACAATATATTTAAATTCCAAAAGCCCCTATATTATTAAATTAGTATAGGGGTTATTATATTTATTTTTAGTACGATTAAATAGTGTATCTTTATGGTATAATATTGTATATAGTATATGGATACACTTCTTGAATTGAGTAAACGACACGACGAATGGCTTAAAATGGCTACAAAGATATCAGGCTCTAGTGATAAAGCGATGGACTTAGTTCAAGACATGTATTTAATAATGGGTACTAATGACTCTGTGTTAAGAGAAGAATACTCAAACTTTATATTTACAGTAATGAAAAATACACATTTAAACCAATACAAAAAGAACAATACTTTTATCCAAGATAAAGAAGTACACAAAGTTAATTTTGTACCATTACAAGACTATAATGAAGATGGAAATATATAATATAAGTATTGTTAAGAATAAGTTAACAGGATGGAATCATTATAGTTGTTATTGGGGTGTATTGAAGGCGAAATACTCTACAGATGGTGTAATTGAAAAACACATGAATGCAAAAGAATTTGAGAGTATGGTTTTAAGAGCTTATAATGATAGTTTAATTAAATAAAATGAAGGATAGCACATTTAAAAAGTATTGCTTAATTATAGATTATTGGTTCACAAATGGCTTTAATGGGACTAAAGCTTATCTTAAATTTTATACCGAAAGTAGTTACGATAGTGCTGATAGTTCGTTTAGGGATATAGTCGCAATTCCTCGAATAGCAGAATACATCGAAGAGAAGCAAAAACAGAAAGCAAGCGAACTTAATATAACTTTAGACAAACAGATCGAAAGGCTTAATACTATAATCGATTCTGATGACGCTAGAGAAAACGATAAGATCAACGCAATTAAAGAACAGAACAAACTACTTGCTTTATACGAAGAACATAACAGACAGAAGGGAACGTTAAGCGTAAACGAGAGGGCAAATATTAATTTTAAGAATAAGAGGTAATTGGATATAGAATTTTCACAAGTATATGAACCTTTATTTGATTTACTGGAATCAAAAGGAGTTGTTAATAGTAAGTCATTTTCTGTTGACTATACTTTAAGTGAACAAAAATATTGGATAGACTTAAGCACAGTAGATACTGTATTGATATCTGGAGGTCGTGATAGTGGAAAGTCATTTGCTTTGAGTTGTTTTAATCCAATTGCTGCGGCTGATTATAACCATAGGATTCTATACACTAGGCAAACGATGTCCTCTACTGACAACTCAATTACTGAGGCGTTAGAGAATAGAATGGAGATGCTAGGCTATGATAGTTCTTTTGAGTTGGCGAATAAAATTTACTCAGTTGTCGACGGTGTAGGAAAGATATCTATAACAGGACAAAAAACAAGTGTAGGTACACAGACAGCAAAGCTTAAATCGTTAGAAGATTTTAGTATATTCGAAACAGATGAGGGTGAAGAGTTAGAGAGTTACGACAATTGGAAGAAGGTTAAGCGTTCTATGCGAGCGAAAGACGTACAAACATTATCTATCATAGTATTCAATCCGCCAACGGTCGATCATTGGTTATACGGTCAATTCTACGAGGAGATACAAGGAGGTTTTAACGGTATCAAAAACAAAATACTTTACATACATTCGACTTACTTAGATAATGGTAAGGAGAACATGACGGAATCGAATTGGAATGAGTACGAAGACTTAAGAAAAGATTATGAGTTATATTTAAATACTACTTCAAGTGAAAGACATTTACTTCCTAAGAGATTAGAATCTAATTATAAGGAATACAAATATAAAATTATAGGAGGTTTTAGATTAAAGGCTGAGGGCGTTGTGATATCTAATTGGTCAATGGGTAATTTTAACCCTAATAATTTACAAATTTCTTACGGACAAGATTACGGTTTCTCTAATGATCCGACTACATTAGTCGCTGTAGCAATCGATAAGAAGTTAAAGAAAATATATGTTAAGGAGTTACTATACAAACCTCATTTAACAACTACACAAATAGCAGACATTAATAAGGTTAATTGCGGACGCTCGTTAATTGTAGCGGATAGCGCAGAACCTCGTTTAATTAATGAGATAAGTAGAATGGGATGCAATGTTACGGCAGTAAAGAAACCTCCTGGAAGTATATCCGCAGGTGTTATGTTGCTACAAGATTATGAAATTATAGTAGAGGAGAATAGCAGTAACATAGTTAAGGAATTTAACAATCATATTTACGCTGATAAGGGATCTAAAACTTATAAAGATACTTACAACCACTTAATAGATAGTATTCGTTATAACGTTTACTTTCACTTGGCTCAAATTAATAGAGTAGAATTATATTAAAATAAATAAGATTTTTCTTGTGAGAACTTAATAGTGTATGTATCTTTGTCACAGATAACAACAACAAAAACAAATATTATGACAACTTTATTAACAGTTTTAGAAATTAAAGAAAAATACACCAAAGAAGATATAATGAATATCTTTGATAAAAATGAAGTTTATCATAGTGTAAGAAATAATAAAAAAAGCAAAAATAATGGAATGCTTTCAGTAATTAATAAAGAGAATTCTTTAATGTATTTTAACAGTTATACTCTTGCTTACCGTTATTTTTTAGAAATGAATTGGATTTAATATACAGAGTAAGAAAAACACAAACCACTTATTAATTTAGGTGGTTTTAAAACTAACAAAGTAGGTGTAGCTGACTTTAATATTAATTATCGCTAGTTATACGTAAGTATGGCTGCACCACTTTAATATAAGCAGCGGAGGGAAAAAGGGTTAATACTACCATACGCAAACCAGTAACCCCGAAAAACACGGTGAAAGTCCAGCTGTTAGGTGTATTTATCCGCTGCTTTAATATAAAAATTATGAAACAATTTGACTGCGAAAACCAGGACTTGAACCATAACGATATCGAAAACCGATGCGAAGAACAATGTGAAGCTTGTAAATGGTTGGAAGGTTTGTAGGTAACGTGCAATTATAAGATACGTGCTTTTCGCATGGATTTTATATAGTGTTGGCTACAGTTTTAATTTACATAATATAACTAAAATAACCCCACCAATAACTTGCGTGGGGTTTTTTAATATTGTAGATTTGTTGAAATTAAAACCCGAACTAATGAAAAAAATATATTTAACGCAAGAAACTTATGATAATACATACTATTTTAAACAAGATACATTGTATGAAGTGGTTACACAAGAAGAATTAGAAATAATTAAATTAGATAAGTATAAAGAAGTTAAGCTATGATAAAATTATTAAAAGGCGATTGCCTAATTGAAAACGAAAAAATAGAAAGCGGAAGTGTTGACCTGATTCTCACGGACTTACCTTATGGAAATATGAACACCGATGGAGGTAGAAAGCTTGGGATTAATGGCTGGGACTTAGCAATAGATCCAAAAAAGGTGTTTGATATTGCAAACCGTATTTTAAGAAAAAACGGTAAAATGATTCTCTTTTCACAAGAGCCATATACTACAAAATTAATTACAGAAGCAATACCAAATACTCCATTCAGCTATAGGGCTACGTGGGAAAAAGACAACTTTGCAAATGCTTTAGGAACAAAAGTTAACATGGTTTCTTTTACTGAAGATGTTTTGGTTTTTAGCAAGAGGAATGCAAAAAACGATATTGATTCTGAAAATGAAATAAGAGATTATTTTTTAAACGAAAGAAAAAAAACGGAATTAAGTTATAAGCAGATAAACGAGGATTGTTTTAATAGTGCTTCAAATGGTGGCGGAATGGCTTCTAATATTTTAACGAGCTATAAAAAAGGTTGGACTTTTCCGACTAAAGAAAAATATGAAGCATTACAAAAAATAGGAATATGCTTAAAGCCTTATGAAGAATTAAAGAAAGAAAGTGATTTATTAAGAGATAAATATATAAATAATGAATCATTAAAATACCCAAGCACTTTTAATCTATGGGAAGGTAACAAGTTCAAAAGCAACATTTTAAAATACAAAAAAGATTACACAGGACACCACCCAACACAGAAACCTGTATTATTACTAGAGGATTTAATAAAGACTTTTAGCAATGAAGGAGATAATGTTGTAGATTTGACAATGGGAAGCGGAAGCACTGGCGTTGCTTGTGTAAACACTAGTAGAAATTTTATAGGTATCGAAATGGACGAGGGTTATTTTAACATAGCAGAAGAACGAGTTAATTGTAGCTAACAACTGTATAACCACAATACAGTTGTTGTTATACGTCTAAAAAGCGTGTATCGGTTAAGATTTTAAACCCAAACGTTAAGTAATCCTTAACGGTTTTTTTTTGCTTTAAATATTAATTGTATATAATATATGAAGATAACTTTGCCAGATTCTTATGATGATATAACACTTAAACAATCCCAAGAAATTATAAAGTTAGATAATGATGTAGATAATATATTTAGCTTCTTTACAGGGATTAAATTAAGCGATGTAAAGAACGTAGAAAAAAAGCAAAAGGACGAAGTTATAAAACATATTGAAGTCGCTCTACAGCAAGAAGGCGAGTTTAAAAGTACATTCTTTGTCGATGGTATTGAGTTTGGTTTAATTCCTAACTTTGATAAAATAACAGGTGGTACTTATTCTGATTTAGTTAAATACTCTAATTCAGATAAAGAAGGCGAAAACGAAAATCTTGATAGGTTGTTAGCTGTATTATACCGACCAATTAAAAAAAGAGATAGCTTTGGTAATTACGAAATAAAAGACTATGAAGGTACAAGCGGAAACTTGGAGCAAATAAACAAATTACCAATGTCGATCGTAAATGGTTGCTTAGGTTTTTTTTTGACTTTATCGGACGATTTAGAGAGTCATATCCAGAAGTTTACAGTGGAGGAACTAGTGAAGGTGTAAAAGCGTTAGATTACTTCGCTAAATGGGGATTTTACGCCTCTATTTACGAATTAGGTAATGGTAATCACTTCGAAGTAAAGAGGCTCTTAAATGAGAACGTGCACGAATTACATGTCACCTTAGCGATAAGGAATGATACTAATAAATTGACAGCAGAATTAAGTAAACCGAAAACATAATATCATGTACAAATCAATAATTACAATAACAACACCAGTAAAAGAAGCTCAGTTATTAAGAGATGAATTAATAAATGAAGGTTTTTTATCTATAGATCAAATTAAAGCAAAAGTAATTGAATTTGTTAAAAATAACATAACAGTATTATAAATGAATCACTATACAGAACTATTAAATTACATCAAACAATTAGCGGATAGTGATCCTTTGGTTAATAAAGTTACACATGGTAACGCTGAGGAAATAGATTTTAACAAAATGAATCTAACTCCATTAGTCCATGTTTCGATTGGTGCTGGATCTTTTTCTAATGGCTCTACTGTAAATTTAAACGTCGAACTTGCTGCGGTATCTGTTGTAAATGTAAATAAAGAAATTAATACGGATGAGTTTTATTTTAACGATAATAAAGTTGATAATTTAAATGAATGTTTAGCAATATTAAACCGCATTTGGTCAAGGATGGCTACTGACTTTGAAAAGAAAAATATAGTAGCGTCTGAAAACCCACCATTTGATGAAGTCGAAGGTATAGGAGCGAACGCTTTAAACGGTTGGAACTTATCATTTTCAGTTGAAATGCCTAATCAAGAATTGTCATTATGTCAGTATCCCATAGTCTAAATAAGTTCGGTAAACGAGTTGTAAAGGAAGCTAAGACATCTTTAACTAAAAAGAAAAAGAACGCTTCTAAGGAACTTTATAAAAGTATATCGTATACGTTTAAGAAAAGTAAGAATAGCTTTGAGATGTCAATTAATATGGCTGATTACGGTAAGTTTATAGACAAAGGTGTAAGCGGTAAAGGTGCTAGTAATTTTAAAGGAAAGAATAAAACAGTACAAAAAAGTTTAGCAGGATTTCGGTTTGGTTCTAATAATTTTAAAGGGAAAGGGGGTGTATGGAAGAAGCGTATTGATAAATGGATGTATAGTCGTGGTATTACGCCAAGAGACAAAAAGACAGGTAAATTCATTAAAAGAGATACCGTTAATTTCTTGATAAGGAGAAGCATTTATCAACATGGAACAAAAGCAACCTTATTTTTAACAAAACCGTTTGAAAGTGCTTTTAAAAGTTTACCGGATGAAATACTAGAGTCTTATGGATTGGAAGTCGATAAATTTTTTGATAATGTTTTAAATTAAAAAACCTCCTTACATTAGAGTGCAAGGAGGGAAAAATAAAATCTATAAAATATAAAAAAAAACAAGTCTGCAAGCAAATATACAATATTAATACATACAAAAAACAAAAATGATAAAAAGTTTGTCACCTTATTATTTGAATATAGAATGGAATCCTTTTTCAACTTCTGCAATTCCTGAAAAGTACGATTTAAAACTATACATTTGGAATGGTGTGAAATCATCTCCTGGCAGTCCTATATTTACAATCCAAAATGTTAATCCATTTGCAAGAACAGACACCGCAAAAGTTGACATCGCTAAATATGTTAGAGGCTTTATATCTAGTAATTTTATAAAGGATACGGCAACATCCATTAACGACGGTAAGGGCTTAACATGGGTAAAAACTGAGGTTATTTACTATCTTAATAGTGTGGCGCAACCTGCTGAACACGTTAACACTTACTTAGCATCTAAGGGCTACGGTTACGGATTAGAAGGCGAGAATACACAGTCACCAACTAACAACGTCTTAAGTACTCAGATAGAACAAAAAATCGGTGTTAATTCAAAATATTTATTCTCTTTTTTAGGGAGCGAAACTGTATCTACTGTAATTATTGTTAAGTCGGAGAATGTAACTAAAACTTTCACCAAAACAGCAAGCACTAATTCAAATGATTTATTACAGACAATTAACATAGTTGCTAGTGATTTCTCTGGAGATCAGTACATCGAGATATTAAAAGACGGTGTTCTTATTAACACTCTATTAATTACAGCAGAGCCAAGGTACACACCTATTGACGTTGTATTCTTAAATAAAGAAGGGGCTTTACAAACTTTAACATTCTTTAAGGAAAAAGTAGAAACTTTAAAAATAGAATCAGAAAATTATGAGAGTTCAAACGGTCAAGCTTTAGATGGTGTTCATCAATTTAAAACTTATAATGTTAACGGTAAAACATCATTCAATGTTAACAGCGGATTTGTTAAGGAAGATAATAACGAAATATTCAAACAGTTATCTTTAAGTGATTTAATTTGGCAGTTAAAAGGTAACGTTTATATCCCATTAAATATAGATAGTAAAAGTTTAGAGTACAAATCTAGGCAAAAAGATAGGTTATTAAATTATAAGTTTGATTTTAGTTACGCGTTTAGTGAAAAAAATAGTATATAATATATGATAACTGGTGTATTTATTGGTAAGGAAAGGTTAGAATTGTTTGAAGATGAAAGTATTGTTATTAAATCTAGTGTGGCTAAAATTGAAGATATTACTAAGATATTTACAGATACTTCTAACGATTTTACAGTACCAGCAAGCGACAAAAACAACGCTATTTTCTCGCATTGGTACGAGTCTAATTTAATAAACGGATTTGATGCGAGAAAGAAAGTACCTGCCGTAATTGAGATAAGTGGTATTAATTTTAAAGTCGGTAAGATAAGACTTAATAAAGTAAACTTCAAACACAATAAAGCTGATTCATATAGTTTAGATTTCTTTGGTAATTTAGTTGATTTAAAGGACAAGTTACAAGATGATAAATTAGTTAATTTAGATTTGTCTGCATTGAATTTTACTTACACCTCTGCAAATGTTAGAGCAAAATTACAGACTATATCTGATTTGTCGTTTTCTTTATTATCAAAAAGAAGGCTATTATACGACAGCGTTAATGCTATTTCGGATACTGATAAGCAAACAAATATTTATTACAACGGTAATACAGTTAGCGGTGGAGGTTTAAAGCCTAGTGATTTAACAGCAAGTGTTAAGCAATTTAAAATAATAGAAGCGATAGAAGCAAAGTATAGTTTTGTTTTTAGTCGTGATTTCTTAGCGTCTTATGATTTTACTAACCAATTTATGGCTCTTAGTGGAACTAATACATCAACAGCTTCACAGTTAGAGTTAACAAATGTAGACGGGTCTTTTACTGACCCAACAGTAAGCGGTAATACAATGTTAGCAACTGGTTTTGGTACTTCTGTAGATAGAGAAACAAAGTATGTTAGGTTAAGTTTAGGTACTAGCTCTGCTTATTTAGATGTGCCTTACACAATATACATCAAAAGCGATGATACTGTAGTAGCTAAAATGGAAAATGTAAAAGGAGCTAACACCTTTATTGTAAATGACACATCGGTTCAAGGTGGTTTAAATAACGTAACTTTTTGGGTCGAAAGCTCTTTACCTATAGAATTTTTTGCTTACTTAATAAGAATAAGAAATAACGCACCTAATCGATACGGATACAATACAGGGACTACAACGGCTAATACAAGTTTTTTAGTATCAAATAGATTACCCGACATCAAGATTATAGACTATTTAAAAGGTATATTTAAAATGTCTAAATTAGTAGCAGTTCCTCAAAAGGACGGTACAATCTATATCGATAGTTTAGTTAATTATTACAGAAACGGAAAGCTGTACGATTTATCTGATTATGTAGATTATGACAGTCATACTGTAAATGCAGGCAAGATACTCAACGAAATTAAATATAATTTTGAAGACCCTCAGACAATACTAAACCAACAGTATAAAAAAAATAACGGTGTAGGTTTTGGCGATTTAGAGCTAAGTATTTATGATGATAACGGAAAGTTAATTGATGGTAGTAAATTAGATTTTAAATTACCATTCGAGCAAATTGTTTATGAAAAAATATTAGATATTTCAAGTGATGATTTTGTGTCAAGAATACAGTACGGTTTATTGCAAGATGAAAATTTAGAATTTGTGACTATAAAACCACATATCCACTACATCGAAACCAAGAACGCATCTTATATTTATGATGATCCTGGAGTTATAAAGTACATTGAAGATGACCAATCGGTTACTATTCTAACAGCTTACAACGTACCTATTCATATACTAGAAAGCTCAAATCAAACGTTTTCCACAACTTTCGGAACTGAATTTAATTCGTTTGATAATTTATTGATAAGCAATACTATTTACTCTAATTATCACAAAAATTACATTGAGTTATTATTCAACATTCAGAAGAGAGAGTTTAATTTTAAGGCGATAAACGTTCCGACAGATATAGTATTAAACCTTAATCTAAATGACGTAATACAAATAAAAGAAAAGTATTATAGAATAGATTCTTTTGATACGAATACCAACGACAATAATATAAACTTTAAATTAATAAACGATAATAAGGTAGATTTAACTCCTCTATTACCGTTAAGTGTAGATAGTACAATCATAACAATTGATACAATAGAAATAACAGTAGACGCAACAAAAACAGCATAAAAATATGGCACAAGAAATAATAAACGTAGGTAGTGGGGATAATTCAGGGAACGGTGACCCGTTAAGGACAGCAATGATTAAAGTTCAAAATAATTTCGACGAACTTTACACGCCTGTACAAGGATTTACCACGACTTATTGGTTTGACGCAAACGATGCAGGAACAACAACAACTCCAATTACTCATGGTGCAGGCTCGACTACGACATTTTTAACTAATGACGGTGCAGGGTCAAGTACTAATTCTTACAACCCAAACTCAAAAGCAGCGTTATGGGATACAACAACAAATAAGTTTGATTTTACTAGCTTAAAAATTGGTGACACTGTAGAGTTTAGAATTGATATTAAAATATCACCAGCAGCAGCGCAAGAAATTAATTTAGTTATGGATATAGGCGAGGGGAATGCAGGTGCTTATAGTTTAAATGTTAATCATACCTATTTTAAAACAGCGTCAGCAGGTGACCAAATTACCGCGATGTTTAGGATATATATGGGAGATGAGGTCACTAGGGCAAACCCTGCAAGATTTAGACTAACATCAATTGCGGCAACAACTATAATTGTTAACGGTTGGTTTTACCAAATAACAGAAGTATAAATGATACCTAAAATAATAGAACTTTTACAAGCAAATGATTTTTATAATGTTTCTAAAACTGTAGAAATTGCAAAAGGTAAACACGAAATTGTAACAACCATTAAAGATGCAAAACAAAAATTTAAAAGACAATGGCAACAGTTAAGGAAATAAATATCGTTGTAAATACGGATCAAGCGGAAAAGCCTACAGAAGATTTAAAAAAATCATTTGATGGGCTAAATGATACAATAAAAGACTCTGGAAAGGTTTCAAAAAAAACAGTAGAAGATACTGGAAAAGCGTCTAAGAAATCATCGAAAAGCGTTGGACTATTAAGCAAAGGTTTTAAAGGTATAGGTACAGCAATTAAAGCGGCTGGAATAGGTTTGGTTATTGGTCTTATAGCTTCATTAACAGCAGCTTTGGCAGGTAATCAAAAAATAATGGATGCGGTTAATACAGTGTTTGAAACCGTTAGTATAATTATGGCTCAGGTGTCAAACGCTATAGTTACTGTTTATGAAAGCGTGGCTAAAAGTTCTGAAAACTTTAACGGATTAAGTGCCGTTATGAAGGGACTTTTAACTATAGCAATAACACCTCTAAAACTTGCTTTCTTCGCTATTAAATTAGCTATACAAGAAGGACAATTGGCGTGGGAAAAATCTTTTTTCGGTGGTAATGATAAAGACAAGATTAAAGAATTAACGCTTGGGGTTTTAGAAACTAAGAAAAGTATTATAGAAACTGGAAAGGATGCGATAAAAGCAGGTGTAAATGTTGTAACTAACTTTGGAGATATGGTTGGGGAAATTTCAACAATCGCGACAAATGTAGGTGACGAAATCGGAAAGATAAGTGTAAAATCAGCAGCAGAACAAGCTAAGATAAATATACAACTGAAAAACTCTGCTTTGTTAGCTGTTGCACAACAGCAATTATTAGTAGAAAAGTATGATATTTTAGCGGAAAAACAAAGGCAAATAAGAGACGAAGAAAGAAATACTATTGACGAAAGGATAGCAGCAAACAATGAACTTGGAAAAGTTTTAGAGATGCAAGAGAAATCCATGATTGCGACTGCAAACGCTCAATTAGCAGCAGCACAAGCGGACGTAAATAAGAATAATACAATAGAAGCACAGGTTGCTTTAGTTGAAGCCTTAGCAAACAAAGAAGGAGTTCTTGCACAAGTGGAGGGTTTTCGATCTGAGCAGTTAATAAATGATTTAGGATTAAAGAGGGAGCAAATAGAATTAGATAATACAATTTCTGATAGGGAAAAAGAAAGGCAATTAGCAAAATTAGATTTTGAAGCCGAACTAGCGGAAACGGAAGCAGGTAAAAATGAGAAATTACAAGAGCGTTTAGACTTAGAAAACGAAATAATTGTCGAAGATTTAGAACGTAAAAGAGAGTTATTTAAAGAGGGTACACTTGCGAGAGTTGAGGCTGAACAGGAATTTTTAGACGCTGAACAAGTTTTAAAACAAAAACAACAAACTTTAGATAATAAAATATTAAAAGAAAGTGTAGAGGCGAAGAAAAAATCAGATGATGATAAGATAGATTTAGAAAATAAGGTAGGTCAAGCAAAGGAATCTATAGCTAATAGGACAGCTAGCTTGTTAATTCAATTAGGTGGTAAAGCTGCTAAATTAGGTAAGGCAATTGCTTTGGCACAAACAATTAGAAAAGGTATAGAAGGCGTTCAAAGTGCATATACTACGGCTCAAAAATCACCTTATACTGTAGCTTTTCCTGCATATCCGCTAGTTCAAGCAGGACTTGCAGGAGCTTTTAGTGCTTTGCAAGTAAAAAAGATTCTAAGCACCTCTGATACAGGTGGTGGAGGTGGTGGTTTAGCTAGTGGTGGAGGTGGTGGAACATCCGCACCATCATTTAATTTAGTACAGGGAACGCCACAAAATCAATTAGCACAAAGTTTAAGCGGTGTATCAAATAGACCTGTAGAAACTTTTGTCGTCGCTTCAAATGTAACTAGCGCACAATCTTTAAACAGGAATAAATTAGACGAAGGTTCTATTTAATTAATTAATTGTATATAATATATGAAAGTCTACGAGATTAGAAAAAAGAATGATGCGCCAAATGTTTTCGGTATTTCTTTAGTCGCTACACCTGCAATGGAGAGCGATTATGTAATGCTGTCAAAAGATATAGTGGATAATTTGACATTAAATCAAAAAATTGAACTATCGAAACAAAATGACGTTAAATTTTCGGAAATAAACAAAGAAAAACGTTTGCTTCTTGGTTTAGTTTTAGAGCCTAATAAGCTTATTTACAGATACGACCAAGCAAAAAAAGAAGAGTATTATATCACAGTTTCAGAGGAAACAATTTTAGAACTACAGCAAGATTATATTAAGCAATCGAATCAGTCTTATTCAACGTTAGAACACGACGGCAAAGAATTAGATGGGGTTACTTTTACTGAGCATTGGATTGTTGAGGACTCTAATATTGATAAATCCGCTTTACATGGATTGAGTTTCAAAAAAGGTAGTTGGGTAACAGTTGCTAAAATAGAAAACGAAAGTCTTTGGAATGATTACGTAAAAACTGGCGAGGTAATGGGGTTTTCAATTGATGCAATGGTACAATTGGAGGAAGTTAATAATAATAATAATAAACAATTAGAAATGAGTGAACAAAAACAAACGCTTGCAGAATTTGCAAAAGACGTTGTTAATGAAATTAGAGTTGCTTTGCACCTAGAAAAAAAGGAAGAAGTAAAAGAGGTGGAATTAGCAGAAGATGAAGAGGTAGTTACAGAAGTAGTGCCTGAACCTACTGAGGAGGTAGAGCCAAAATCTGAAATTGAAGAGGTTAAAGATGATTTGGAGAAAATTAAGCAAGTTTTTAAAGAAATGGGGATAGAATTATCTTCAACAATTAAGGACGCTTTAAAACCTGTTAACGATGCTAATATCGCTTTGAAAAAAGAAGTTGAAACATTAGAGGCTAAGGTTGTAGAATTAGGAGAACTTCCTGCTAGTGTGGCTATTAAAACAGCACCTAAACAAGTTGATTTCTCTAAAATGAACAACAGGGAGAAAATGATTCACAATAGAGAAAACCGATAATCATGGCTAAGATAGATACAAGTAATCCTTTTAATGTAGGTGTTTCTTATTCTGACTTCTTAGCAAACGTTAAAGGAAAAGTTACAGTGAAATCATTATTAGATAGATTAAAATTAACAAAAGACCAATTAACTTGGATAAACCAAGAATTAAAAGATTACAAACAAAATAATAAATAAATAATATGGCAATAGCTTATACAGGAGGAAAAACAAACCAAACAGAATTACAAGAAATTCAAAGAGAAATATACTCTGATTTTGGAACATTCAGAGATATGGATATCGATATCTCAGAAGGTCACAAATCAGGGACAGACGTTTACGAGAGTAAAGTAGCTGTAGGAATGAAAGCATATACAGGTGTAGCGGTTGTTGCTGGTTCTGACTCTTTGGCAGTTAGTAAATCAAGCGTAGCAACTACTAAAGTTGAATTTTCTGATTTAATCGATTATAACTCTTTACTAGACACTCGTTTCGAGCGTTCAATGGCAAGAGGAGCATTTAACACTGTTTCAAACGAGTTTGATAATGCGGTTTTACAACAAATTACACCTGCAATTTCTCAAACGGTTGAGAATGATATTTGGAATGGAGCAACAGCAGCAACTAAAACAGCAATCGCAGCATTAACGCCAGGAGCAGCACAAGGTTCTATATCAGCAGGGGCACAAACATTAATTGCAGCAGCACCAGTAAATTTAATTGATAGTATCCCAACGGTTGTATTACATAATGCTTCACAAGCGAAGGTAACACCTGGAGCGGGTTTAGGAGATTATAAAAAAGTGTTATCAATCGCAACTATTGACGCTGCAAGTATCGCCGCTGAATACAGTAAACTTTACGCAACATTAGACCCTAAGGTTTTAGCTAATGAGAGAGTTGTAATTTTTGCACCTTTAGCACATAGGCAATTAATGATGATAGCTAACAATTCAGTTGGAGCAGCATCTAATAAAAACTTTATCTTCTCAGGCGAAGGAATGGATGCTAAGGCATACTACAATGGTATCGAAGTAAAATTTAAGCCTTTAGTAGGATTTATGATTGCAGCACCTTCTAAATATTTGAAATTGTTAATGGATTTAACAGGAGACGTTTCAAGATTAGAAGTAGATAAACAGGCTAACGGTTCTGATTTCTATTACTACAAGAACGTACAAGCATTTGCAGCTTGGTGTACAAATCAGCGTTACATTACTGTATACGGAGGATAAAATTAATTAATTAATAATATAAGGGGTGTTTAACTATACCCCTTTTTAAAACAATATAAAATATGTCATGTGATATAGCAATAGGAGCGAATAGAGTTCAACCTTGTACATCTACTAATGGAGGTAATGAGGTTTTCTATCCGTTTAATTTTATTAATGATGCGTTTACAGTTGTAGGAGGAATTGCTACAGCTATGAATGCAGCCTTAACAGTTGCTTATAATTACGATATCGCTGGAGATGGTAATACATTAACTCAATCAAGCGTATCCGATTATAAGACAGGTACAAGCGTAGTAACTCAAACTATAGTAAATCAATTAAAAAAAGTTGATGGAGCTTCAAATTTTGAACTTACTAAATTGTCTCAGGGCAAAAACTCTGGAATTTTAAAAGATAGAAACGGTGTTTACCATTGGGTAGGACACGAAAACGGCTTTAATGTTACACGAACTATTGAAGCGGTAAGTGGTGGAGCAAGAGCAGATTTTAATGGCTACAACCTTACATTGGTAGCAGAAAATAAAGTACTTGCACCTACTTTGGATGCTGCAACTATTACCGCATTTTTAGCAATCGTTACAGCTTAATTAACTAACCCCTCGTTAATTTGAGGGGTTTTAAATTTCACTTCTTGAAGATACTAAATCCTAACAATACAACACATACAATAACTTTACAGCCTAGATTTAAACCTACGGGTGTATTTTCTTTGTATTTTGATAACGAAAATAGTTTACCAACCGATTACAGTGTTCAAGATGGAAATGAAAATGATTTTTTAAATGGATTTGGTAACATTCTGAAACTAACGTCAGCAGAGAATACATATACTTATGTTAACGGTGTGTTAAATATTACGTTTGATTTAACAGTTATAGAGGGTAATAGATTTGCATTAAAAGTAGAGGAAAGTGGAGTTATAATTTATAGGGGTAATTTATTTTGCACTACCCAATCCCCGCAAGATTACAAGTTAACAAAAAATAAATATATTTATGTCTAGTTCAGATTTACGTTTAGTTTCGTTTAACAAATATGTTAGAGAGCCGATTAAAGAATATACCTACAAAGGATGGGTATTAAATGGCATAAATAACTCTCATAATACATACTTAATTGATAGGTATTATGGATCAACTACTCATTCAAGTATTTGTAATTCTTATGTAGATTTAACTTTAGGCAAGGGCTTAACCGTAAAAGATAAAGACTTAGAATCAGCAGAAACGAAAGCGTTTTTAAAAATATTCCCAAAAAAGGAACATATAAAAATAATTACAGACTATCAAATTTTTGAAGAGGTTGCATTTCAAGTTATAAAAAAAGGTAACAAAAAACTAGATAAAATACTACATATTGACAAGGATAAAGTAGTACCAAGTGTCGAAGATTTAGAGGGTAATATTACATCTTATTGGTATTCCAGAAATTGGAAGGAACAGTACTTAGAAAAAAATAAACCCGTACAATATCCTGCCTTTGGTTTTGGTAAGAAAGGGGAAACCGAAATATTTGTTGCGTCTCCTTATAAACTAGGTAGAGAATACTTTAAAGACCCAAGTTATACAGCAATTTTACCTTATGCGGAATTTGAAGAAGAAGTAGCGAATTACTATTTAAAATACATTAAAAACGGATTATCATTAGGGAACATTATTAATGTGCCTAATTCTGGGCATTGGAGTGATGGCGAAAAAGATGATTTTGTAAAATCGGTAAAACAAGACCATACAGGGAGCGAAAAAGCTAATAGCTTAATAGTTGCATTTAGCAGCGGAGAGCAGCCAACCACAATAGAAAGTATAAAAAACGAATACGCTCACAAGCAATGGGATTTTTTAACAGTCGAAGCTAGACAACAGATATTAACAGGTCATAAAGCGACTTCACCTAGTTTAGTAGGTGTGATATCTAGTAGTGGGTTTGCATCTACAGCGGACGAAATGGATACCGCAGAATTTCAATTAATGAAAAGAGTTATTTCGCCAAAACAAAACTTTATAGTTGATAGTTTAAGAGAGATACTAGATTATTTCGGAATGGATACTGAATTATCATTTGTGCCATTAACAGTAAAAGAAGTATTAAAAACGCCTGCAGAAAAAGAGGTAATTGTAGAAACAACTGATAAATTAGAGTTAAATTCTGATTGTGGTTGTGGAATTGAAAAAAAAAAATCTGATTTAGACTTATTCCTTGAATTAGGAGAGGATGAAGATTTAGAAACCTATAATCTAATTAATGAAATTGAGGTAGATTATAATGAAGAAATTGAGTTTGCAAGTACAGGAACGGCACGACCGAACAGTAAAAGCTCACAAGATAGCGATGATTTTATCGTTAGATATAGGTATGTAGATGCTAACGGAAAAACAAAAGCAAAAGGAGGTTCAGGAGAAAGGAACTTTTGTCAAAAGATGTTGAAAGCAAATAAAGTTTATAGAAAAGAAGATATTTTACAATTAACAAATAAAGTTGTAAATGATTTTTATACAAATAAAGACGGTAGAGAAGTTGGATGGGGTGCAAAAGGTGCTAAAACCTATTCTATTTGGCTATACAAAGGCGGTGGTAATTGTCATCATAAATGGAATCGAGTAATATATTTAAAGAAAGGTCAAAACGTAGATGTAAACTCTCCTTTAGCTAAAATAATAAGTACAAGTGAAGCAAGAAGAAGAGGTTTAAATATCAAAACCAACGAAAGTAAAGTAAGTATTGCACCAAAAAATATGACTAATAACGGATTTTTAAAACCGAGATAATATGGCTGAATTACTATTTATAACACCACAAGAAATAACAGAAACTACTATAGTCGGGGGTAATGTTGATTTTGATAAATACACCCCATGTATTTTAGAAACTCAATTAAAAACGATAGAGGAGTTATTAGGCTCTGAATTGTATAATAAAATTGTAAATGATATAACAGGGAATACGTTAACAGGTAATTATTTGATATTATTTAACGATTATATTAAACCGATTACTAAAAACGAAAGCGTAGCTAATTATATATTAATTGCTGCTTATTCATTAGGTAATGGCGGACTATTTAAGCGGTCATTTAATGGAGTTGAAACGATTGATTATAAAGAAGTTGATAGACTATCACAAAAATATAGTTCTATAGCGCAAATGTACGTTAATCGATTTCATAAATGGATAGGTTTAAATCCTTTGATTGAGTACAAAGAAAAACAAGATGAGGTAGACGCTTCTAAGAACATTAATTTAAATAACGGTTGGTATTTTGGTAATTAAAAGGGATTCAGAATGTACTAATAATGTAGGAGGAAACTCAGAGCTTTATATTTTTGAATATCGTAAATACGCTAGGTCATCAATAAAAGTGACTAACAATATTTTAATTAATTTCCCTGCATCCGTAATATTTAATCTAAACTCTTTAAACATTGGATACAACGAAAGTATAGACGAAGAAGACGGTGGTGTTGTGTATTCTCAAAGCGGTAACTTTGATTTAATAAGGGTTCTACCCACAGATAGCTACAGGGATTTCGCAGCGAAAGACTGGCGAATTATATTAAGAGATAATAACGGAAACTATCGATTAGTAGGTTTAGAAACAGGTATTAAATTAAAATTCACTAAAGATATAGGCTCTAATTTATCAGATTTTAATGGTTTTAAATTCTCGTTTGAAACTAAAGAAGAAAATACAGCTCCTTTTTTAACAGATTTAACAGGATTTTATATTAACGATTACCCTTTATTATCTGATGGAAACGACAACACAATACAAGATGGGCAAACTAACGATATCGAAATAATTTTATAATAAATAAATATGGCAGGAAAAATTAATATAAATCAATTATTAACGGATGATATATCTTTATCCGATTTTTTAGTTAAGGCAGATACAAATGGCTTAGCTACTAAAGCAACAATACAAGCATTAATAAATAAAACTTCTGCTATTGGAGACGTATCTTTTAAAGGCTCGCTTAGTATCACAGAAGCATTAACAGCTGTAGATGGCTGGTACTTCGCAAACGAAACAGGAAACTACGTAGTTAATAGCATTACTTTAGCGGTAACTGTTTCGGATAATTTAGCAATACTTATCATTGGTACTAGTGGTACTACATTTGTTAAGGTAGATATTCCTGTAAATATTACTATTGATTCAGTACCAACAGACGGAAGTAGTAACGCAGTTCAATCTAACGGGGTGTTTGATTCGTTGAAAGAAAATAGAGATGCTCTAAACACAGCGACTTTAAAAGGTAAAGTGTCAATTATTGACCAAGTTACAACCGTTGGTTATATTAATACATCAGGAGTTTTAGTTTCTGGTGACAATAATTTTAGAAGTTCGGGTTTTATTGAAACCTCTCCAGGTTACGCTTTTGACTTGGATATGATAGGGCATTTGTCTGTAAATTCTATTTCTTTTTACGATTCAAGCAATGTATTTATTTCTGGAATACTTGCAACTAGCAGCACTTGTCCTAATAATTTAGTTCAAAAAACAGTAACGACTCCTTTAAACACAGCCTACATACGTTTATCAATGGCGAATACCGTTGTTTTTCCAACCTGTAATCTAGGCTACGCAAATGAGTGTCTTAAATACGAATATATTAAAGATGAGATATCAACTTTAAAGGTTGATGTTTTAGCAAATACTACACTAATTGAGCAAGTTCAAGAAGATGCTATTTTAACTAAGGATTTAATTCCACAAGCGGTAATTGTTGGCTACATTAATAATTCAGGTGTAATTGTTTCTGGTGATAATAATTGGAGGTCTACAGATTATATTTCAGCAATTTCAGGAGATATCTTTTATCTCGACATAATAGGCTATACGACTTTAAATTCTATATCGTTTTACAATTCAAGTAATGTATTTATTTCTGGACTTTCAGCAACTAGCAATACCTGCCCTGATAATTTATTCAAGCAAACGGCAACAGCACCAACAAACACAGCCTACATACGTTTATCGATGGCTAACACGGTTGTTTTTCCAACTTGTAATCTAAATTATGTAAATAAAGCAACTGTAAAAATTGATTTAAGCTTAGAAATTTCAGCACTAAACACTTCGACAAATAACAACGCTATAAATAAAGTTTACACTTCAAGGCGTAAATTAGACTTGCAATCGACAGATAAAGTAATACTTTATGGCACATCTATATCTTCTACTGACTACCCTTGGTATAAAGAAGCTTTTGAAGATTTAACAGTAGCAACAATCTACAGGGGTGGATTTTCAGGTCACACGGCTGCGCAAAATGCTAGTAATACATCTTTTCAAAGAATTATAGATTATGGTGCAAAGTTAGTTGTTGCAATGACAGGTGGAAACGATACAGGAGCGGTTGGAACTGTTGGAACATTTAACGGTGAGATATTTGGAGAATCAATTGTTTCGCAAACAGATGTAACAATTGATTATAATGGAACAAAATTCATTCAAGCAGTCGATCACATTATGAGAAAATTTAAACTTGAATACAATAACATACGAACAAGAGCGAACTTGAATGGATCAGAGACAGAAGCGGAAAAAACCGCCAAAATAGACGCCGTATTAAAACCTACTTTAGTTTTTTGCACACCATTACCGCAAAAGAGAGTAGACGCTTCTAACGCTTATTCGGTAGAGGCTAATTGGCTAAGGAAAAGAGCTGCTGTTTTAGAGTGTTCTAGGAAAAACGACATTAATTGTGTAGATTTATTTTTAAATATGTCATTTGATATGTCAATTGAGCCGTATTTTACTAGCCCTACAAACACAACTGTCAATAACGGAGTTTATTTTATGGATGGCTTGCATCCTAACAAATACGGTTATAGAAATATGGCTGAAAATGTTTGTTCCGAGGTTGTAATTTAAAAAAAACAAACCCACCAATTTAAAACTTGGTGGGCTAATAAAACACAAAATGAAAGACAGAATTAAAAGTTGGAAAACTACAGCGGTTGGAATTATCGCATTAATTGGCTTAGGATATAAAGCATACACAAGCGGAGGTTTTGAGGTTTCTGATTTCTTGATTTTAATTGCAGGAGTAGGATTTATTGGAGCAAAAGAAAAAAAGTAAATGAGCGACTTAACAAACAAACAACTCCTTAACGAAATCATAAAAGAGCAAAGACTACAAGCGCAAAAACAATTGCAGTTAGCTGCTGACTTTTCGGCTTATATGAACAAAACAGATTTAAAATTTAACGAGATTTTAAGCCTACTGGAAAGCAACGACAAGACAAAACAAAAGGGAGTAATTGAGCAAGTCTCTTTAAATACAGATGATATCTCAAAAATCAAAACCGACAAAAAAATAGTTTATTCTTTTGGAATTGCTATTGCGTTTCTATCAAATATCATTTTTAAATACTTTTGGAAATAATGAGCAAATATTTTAAGAATATACAGGACAATATGAACGCTGATTTTTTAAATAAATTAGACGAAGCAAGAGAATACGCAGGAATCCCATTTGTGATAAATTCAGCCTATAGAAGCCCGACACATCCGCTAAGTATAAAGAACCCTACATCTAGCCATATAAAGGGGTTAGCAGTTGATATATCTGTAAAGGATAGTAATACAAGGTTTAAAGTTTTAGACGCTTTAATTGCGGTCGGATTTACCAGAATAGGTATTGCGAATAGTTTTATTCACGTAGATATGGATTTAGATAAATCGCAGAATGTAATTTGGACTTATTAAATAAAAAACCCTGAATTAACAGGGCTTGATTTTTCTAATACTTAGGATTCTCACCCCCAATTATAATAGCTTAATAAATACTTTTTGGATTCTGACCCCCAATTATATTAACTTAATGAATAGACTGTAAATATACAACAACTATTAACATAAATAACATGAAAAGCAAATTATTTTTTTTTATTATTAGTTTTATCTTATTATCTGGCTGTGTTGCTAAAAAAACCAGTACGGAATATAAAGAAATTATTAAAAAGGATTCAACGTATTTTAAAAAAGATAGAATAATAACACCTAGAGTTGTAGACACTTTGTATGTAGACAGTCCTTGTGATACCGTAACAGGTGCTTTAAAAGACTTTGAAAAAGAAATACGTACAAACAATGCTAAGGTAACTTTAAAGTCCGTAAAAGGCTCTATACAAGTATCTGTTAATATAGATTCTATTGTTAGTTCTAAGATTACGGAATTTAAACAGAATTATAAATCTGAAATACAAATAAAGGAGGTTGAAATAGTTAAATTTCGCACTCCTTTATGGGTTTGGGGAATTATTTTACTA
>TARA_R110002111_G_scaffold145581_1_pt1 | contig 25657 bp, 23 predicted proteins | sample TARA_R110002111 | Tara Oceans TARA_R110002111 (sample SAMEA4397363) | marine metagenome | biome: Polar Biome; feature: [ZZZ] marine water layer (ENVO:01000295); material: water (ENVO:00002006), including particulate matter (ENVO:01000060) such as... | depth 199 m | reverse complement strand
GAAAAAATCAAAGCGGGGAAGCGTACCCAAAAGCTTGAGCCGCTTTTTCCCGGTTATTTGTTCGTCAACCTGGAGCAAACGGACCCGGCATGGGCAAAACTGCGCTCCACCCGCGGTGTGATTCGTGTCGTCAGCTTCGCTAACAAGCCTGCCGCCATAGCAGATGACGTTATTCAACACGTCAAAGACAGTCTTGATTCTGTTACACAGCAGGGTGGGCTCAAGTCTGGTGAGGCGGTTCAGCTGGGCGAAGGCCCCTTTGAGGGAATCAATGCCGTTTTTCAGGCGTACGATGGTGAAGAGCGTGCCATTGTGCTGATTAGCTTTATGCAGAAGCAGCAGTTGGTGAAGGTGCCGGTTTCGGCGCTCAAAACTTAAGCAAACTCCAAAAAGCCCCTCTCCCCTGGCGGGAGAGGGGTTGGGGAGAGGGGAGGCTGATTGGCAAATCAGTTGCACTCCCAACCCTTTTACAATTCTTAACAGCTGTAAGGTCTTGAAAATCCCAGTGTCCGACTTTTTGTCACTTGCTTGTCTCACTCGATGCCGTAAAATCGCCGCGCTTCAGACATGGAATATTCACAAACTGACAGGGACGCAGTCGGGAATTTGTTCGCCCGCCGTATTTTTTCCCTATTACTGCTTGAAACTATAACTATGACCTTAAAGCACTGGACCCTGGTCGGTGGGGCGGTAGCGTTCCCGATTGATGTTTGCGTTGCGGCGCTTGTTGTTCGGGCTTTTCCCACATGAATGCTTTTTCTCGAACTCAGTCTCAAAATAGGAAGCTGAGCAGAGTGTCGCCCAAAAAACGAAATCACGAGTTCCCCCTTGCCTCTCAGGCAAGTCACAGAGTTCAGTTCGCGTTTTGGTTACAGTGGTTGATCTCAACTGCACTCCAGTGCAGCGTGCTCTTATTGCTTAGTCTTGAGAAATCTGACGTTGATGTCGCCTCTCGATACCGTCTTCTGGCATTGTTTTCATCACTCCTGGCAATTCCGGTTTTCGCTGTTTTTCGTGCCTACAGTATTCGAAACGGATATTTGGCTGGCGCAGCCCGAGTCCTTGCAGCATGGGCAACCCTTATCGCACTGCTTACGTTTATCGGGTTTGCTACTAAGACCAGTGAAAGCTTTTCAAGAGAAGTTATCCTGCAGTGGATTGCAATTGGCTTTGCTTTTCAGCTTCTGGCATTTGTACCGGTGCATAAGCTGCTTCGTCGAATTGATAAGCAACACCGGTTTGCCAATGCCTCGATTATTATAGGTTGCGGAGATATTGCGCTCACCCTGGCTTCCAAGCTGCGTTATGAGCGAAAAGAAACCATGATCGGCATGGTTTGTCTGGATGATGAGGATTCCCACAATGAAGAGGCGCAGGCTCCGTATTTCCCAACTTTGGGAACGGTGAGTCAGCTGCGCTCTGTCATTAAGGAAAACTCCGTAAATCGCGTCTATATAGCGCTGCCTGCGGAGGAAACGAACCAGATTGAGGGATTGTATGTAGACCTGCTGGACGCCAGCGTGGATGTGGTTTGGGTTCCCGATTTTGCGAACCTAAAGCTACTGAATCACAGCATTTACAATCTTGGCGGAATGCCCGCAATCAACCTCAATGAGAGTCCGTTAACGTCCTATCCAGGCGGTGCCTTTCTTAAGTCGGTGATGGATAAGACGATTGCACTTTTAGCCATTCTGCTGCTTGGTCCACTGATGCTTGGTGTCGCAGCCATAATAAAGTTATCCTCACCCGGCCCGGTTCTTTTCCGGCAAAACCGCCACGGATGGAATGGCAATATTATTGAGGTGCTTAAATTCCGTTCAATGCGAATTCACGATGATAAAACAGTCGTTCAGGCTGCGAAGAATGACCCCAGAGTTACACCTGTGGGCAAGTTTCTCCGCCGCTCCTCAATCGATGAGCTGCCGCAACTGTTCAATGTTCTCAGAGGCGATATGTCTCTTGTTGGCCCAAGGCCCCATGCCGTTGCTCACAACGATTACTACTCAGATAAGATCCTTGCTTATATGGCGCGGCACCGTATCAAACCTGGCATAACCGGTCTGGCCCAGGTTAGTGGTTACCGTGGTGAAACAGAAACCATTGACAAAATGCAGAAACGGGTAGAGTTGGATCTGGATTACATTAACCACTGGAGTCTATGGTTAGACATCAAAATACTACTTAAGACCCCGCTGTCACTTATCTCGAAAGATATTTACTAAACCGGACTCTCTCGGCTGTTTAATATGTTGCGCTTCATCACTATTTTATCTGCGTCTGTGTTTTTGTCTGCGCCGCTGCTGGCCTTTGCTGCGCCGTGGCTCAGTCCCGGTGATTCTCGTGCGCGCCATGCTGTCCAGAAATTGTCTGATCGCGGGTACCTGGAATCAACCGTTACCACCTGGCCAATCATGTGGGCGGATATTGAACAAGGGCTGGCCTCTTCTGGAGACAGCTCGGTTAGCGCGCAGCGCGCCTACCTGGGATTTGAAAGGGATCAGCAGGCAAGTAGCGGATTCAGAGCCGAACTTGGAATAGAGGGCGCGTCAGAGCCTGCATTTCTGAGAGGCTTTCAAAAGGTTCCCCGGGAAGAAGGGCAGGCAAATGCAACCGTTCAGTGGCAGGGGGACGCCTGGGCAGTAGGCATTTCACCTTCGGTTGTGGCTGACCCATTAGATGGCAAGGAAGTCCGGCTGGATGGCTCCTACGTGGCCGCTACCGCAGGGAATTGGGTGCTGGGTGTTGGTGCTATTGATCGTTGGTGGGGCCCGGGCTGGCAGTCGAGCATGATTTTGTCAAGCAATGCTCGACCTATCCCCTCAGTCTGGTTGGATAGAAAAACCAGTTTGACCCCGGAATCGGACCTGCTTTCCTGGATCGGCCCATGGCGATTCTCCCTATTTCTCGGTCAGTTGGAGGAGGAGCGTGCCGTTCCGGATGCCAAGATGATTGGCATGAGGTTAAGTTTTGTTCCGATCGAGCGGTTAGAAATCGGGCTATCCCGAACCATCATGTTTGGCGGTGAGGGCAGGTCTGAAGGCTTCTCCACCGTATGGGATGCCCTGATCGGCCGAGACAATGTCACTGAGGGCGAAACGGCGGAAGACGACGCCAGCAACCAGATAGCAACCATCGATGCTCGCTACGGGTTCTCTCTGGGTGATCAGAGTATGGGGTTGTATGCCCAGATGATGGGTGAAGATGAGGCAGGCTATTTACCTTCACGAAAATCCTGGCTGTTTGGCGTTGACTGGACCTCCCAGTTCCTCAGATCTGATCAGCAGTGGTTTGTTGAATTTACCAACACGCTTGCAGAAGATCTCACCGGCGACCCAAGGCCGGACTACGCCTACGATCATTTTAATTACACCACCGGTTATCAGTATTTCGGCAAAGCCATAGGTTCCACGTTTGATGCCGACGCCGAAGCGCTTTCCCTGGGGCTTCTCAATTTTATGCCCGACGGCAGTAACCTGACTGCATCGCTCACCTACGCCAACCTGAACAAAGATGGCGGAAACCGCGTAAGCCAGCCAAGCGGTGATATTTTCTACAGCGTACCGGATGGAGCCCAAAAGGTTGCTATCGCAAACCTCGGGTATGGCAACCAACTGCTTGGCGGATGGCTGGACCTGAACCTTCAGGCAAGCGACAAAAAAATCTCACTCCTGGGCGGAGAGAAGGACCGTTGGTCTCTCTCCGCTTCCTGGAAGTACCGTTTTTAAACCCAATTCAATATGTCTGGATTCAAAACAGTGACGGCTAAAAAACTTCTGATTATTCTGACCCTCTTGCTGCCAATGGCCAGCCATGGGCAATCCATTTCTCCCGCCCAAATAGAGCAATTCAAACAGTTACCAAGAGCCCAGCAGGAATCTCTGGCACGGCAATACGGAGTGGATCTGGACAGCCTGAGCGGCACCAGCGGTGCTCCACAGCGCCCTCAGCAGGTAAATGTTGTTGAGCCGGTTTCCAGCATTACCGATGAAGAGCGGGAAAAGGCCCGTACCGAAAAGCAGCAGGAAGATGAGCAAGCCAAGAAAAACGGCGGCCTGAAGCCCTACGGTTATGACCTCTTCGCTGGCAGCCCCACAACCTTCGCGCCAGTCACCGAAATCCCCATCCCCTCTAACTACACTCTTGGGCCGGGCGATGTACTGCGCATTCAGCTTTGGGGTAAAGAGAACCAGAATCTGGAACTGCCCATCAGCCGGAACGGCTCCATCAGCTTCCCACAATCCGGCCCCATGAGTGTTGCAGGCCTGAGTTTTGATGAGGCCCGGCAACAAATCCGAAAGCGGGTCTCCGAGCAGTACATTGGTGTTGAGGCAAGCGTTTCGCTTGGCGAACTCCGCAGCATGCGGGTATTTGTGCTCGGTGAGGCCAGAAACCCCGGCTCTTACAGCGTTAGCTCCCTCTCCACCATAACGAATGCGCTGTACGTCTCTGGTGGCATCAAGCAAAACGGCTCACTCCGCAACGTACAGCACAAGCGAGATGGCAAGCTGGTGGGTACACTCGATCTGTACGATCTTCTTATGAAAGGCGACAGTTCCGCTGATAGCCGCCTGCAGCCCGGCGACGTAATCTTCATACCGCCCGTGGGCAAGCGTGCCGGGGTAGATGGCGAGGTCTATCGCCCAGCCCTGTATGAGCTCAAGGATAACAACACGCTGGCTGACCTGATGCGCATGGCTGGAGGCCTTACCCCACAGGCATATCTTCAGCGCATCCATATCGAACGCACCAACGAAGACTTCCTGCGCATCATTGCCGAGGCAGACTACACGACCACTCAAGGCAAACAGGCGCGTATTAAGGCTGGCGACACAGTTCGCATTCCGTCTATCTCAGATATTGCCGGCCAGTATGTCGAAATCAAAGGCGCTGCCACCCGCCCCGGCAAGTTTGCGTGGATGCCGGGCATGAGAGTGAGTTCCCTGGTGCAAAGCCTGGAGGGAGACCTGATGCCCACGGCCGATAAGCGTTATGCGGCTATCGTGCGAGTAGACGAACAAAGCGACAACATCTCGGTACTTAATCTTCGGCTACGAGAGGCCATTCAGCAAAAAGGCAGCAAATTCGATCTTCGATTGGAAGAGAAAGATCGCATCCTTATCTTCTCGGATGCCGGCAAAGTAAAGGGCGGTGAAGAGGGGGAAAACTTCACTCGCGAAGACCTCTTTATACCGGTTTTGCAACGCCTGAAGGCACAAGCAAACCCTGCTAACCCACAACAAACCGTCCACATTAGTGGCCCGGTTCGCTACCCCGGCACATATCCCATGCCGGCAACCCGCAACCTTGCAGACGCCATTTTCGTGGCAGGGGGGTTGAGAGACTCCGCCTCTCTTTATCAGGCAGAAGTGGCCCGTTACACCACCGATGAAAACGGTATCGGCCAAACCAGAATACTGAACGTCGATCTGGCTGACGCCTTGGTGGGCCAAAGCAACCTGGCGCTGAAAAGCCGGGACAGAATACTGATCAAATCCATCCCGGACTTCGCCAAAACCCGAACGATTGAACTGAGTGGAGAGGTTCGCTACCCCGGCTCTTACACTTTTCGCGACGGTGAAACCCTGAAAGAAGTGCTTCAAAGAGCGGGAGGGCTTACTACCAATGCCTTCCCCACAGGTGCAGTCTTCTCCCGGGAAAAGCTCCGCCAACTGGAAGTGCGGCGCCTTCGGGAAGCAGAGGAGCGCCTACAGGGCGATCTACTTGGTGTGCAATTAGACGGCGATGGTTTCAGTGGCCAAAGTGCAGACCGTACCAAGCAGGTTCAGGATCTTCTTGATGATGTGCAGAGCAGTAAGCCGGTAGGCCGCTTGGTTATAGATCTTACGAGCGTGTTGAATAGCTCTGACTACCAATCTATTCGACTGCAGGACGGTGACAGCCTAACGGTGCCAACCATTCCGCAGTCCGTGACTGTTTTCGGTGAAGTTCAGTTCCCGACCAGCCACCTGCACCACGCAGACCTTACCGTGGATGACTACCTTGAGCGCTCAGGTGGGCCGACCCGCCAGGCAGATGAGAACAGGGTATATGTGGTGAAAGCGAACGGAGCCGTGATGTTGCCCGAGAGCAGCCGTTGGTTTGGTGGCCGAAGCCAACAGCTAGAGCCTGGTGATACTGTCATCATGCCTATTGATGTTGACCGCCTGAATCAGCTTGAGCTTTGGACTAATGTAAGCCAGATCATATACCAGATGGCGCTGGGCGCAGCAGCAGTGGGTAATCTCTGATGAACGAAACTGCAATACAGCAAACCTATTACCCGGATGATGAAATCGACTTGCGGGAACTCTTTGCCACGCTTTGGCGAGGTAAATGGATTGTTTTTGTTTTTACCTTTGTCTTTGCCGCCGCTGGTGTAGCTTATGCACTCTACAAACCCAATATTTACCAATCCAGTGTGTTGGTCGCGCCGGCTCAAGAGGAAGGCGGTGGCCTTAGCGGCCTGGCCGGTCAATTTGGCGGCCTGGCCAGCCTTGCGGGAATCAATTTAAGTGGAGGAGGCTCCAATCAAACAGTGATCGCAAAAGAGATATTGCAGTCTCGCGCTTTTCTGACGGCATTCTTCCATCGCCACAATATGGAAGTACCACTAATGGCCGTTAAAGGCTGGAACGAAGATAGTGGAGAGTGGATCTACGACCGCAGCGAATACAATCCAGAAACCTCTGAATGGCTGCTGGATAGCGATGGCAAAAGTTATAAGCCTTCAGACTGGGATATGGTAGAAGCATTCAGAGATGACCATTTTGGCGTAAGCGAAGCGAAGGACACCGGCATGATCACTGTCAGTGTGAAACACTATTCACCTGGCATGGCCAAACAATGGGCAGAAAATTTGGTACGAGACATCAACGAGCACATGCGTAGGCAAGACGTAGAAGAAGCCGAAGCCCGCATTGCCTATCTGGAAGAAAAGCTTAGCGAAACCAACATTTCGGGTATGCAGCAGGTGTTTTATCAGCTAATAGAAAGTGAAACCCGTACGGTTATGTTGGCAAACGCACAGCAAGAATATGTGTTCAAAACCGTTGATCCTGCGGTCGTCGCTGAGGAAAAATCTGAACCCAAACGGGCGCTGATCTGCGTGATCGCTACGCTTCTTGGTGGCATGCTTGGTGTGTTTGTCGTGTTCATAAGAGCATTTGTTGCCAATGGGCAAAAGCCTGAGGTGGAGGGCGAAAAACACATTAGCGCCACTGTTTGATGAAGCATTTCTTAATTAGGCTGGTAAACCTTGGCCTTCGGGGAACAACACTCGTCAGCAAGTTCCTGTTAATTTTTATGCTGGCGCGGTATCTGGAGCCCGCGGAGCTGGGCCTTTATGGGCTGCTAACGGTTACCATCAGTTACGCGTTGTATTTTCTGGGTTTCGATTTCTATATCTTCACAACCCGGGAGATACTGAAAGCAGAGCCAGAGCATCGCGGTCGATTCCTCAAGAGCCAGTTGGTACTTAGCCTTATTTTGTACGCGGTATTTTTACCACTTACGGCTGGACTGTTCGGGCTCGGGTTACTCCCTTGGTGGCTTTTTCCCTGGTTTTTGGTGCTGCTTGTTCTGGAGCATGTTACGCAAGAACTGAATCGTTTGCTGGTAGCTCTGCAAAGGCAACTGGTTGCCAGTTGGATATTGTTTTTCAGGGCCGGAGCCTGGTGCCTGGCTGTTGTTGGGGTTATGTTTTTTAACCACAACAGTCAGCAACTGCAAACCGTGTTGGTGGGCTGGATTGCGGGTAGCAGCATAGGGTTGGTTATTGGTGTAACAGTTCTGTGGCAAATCCAGATGGGTGGCTGGCGCATGGCTGTAGACTGGGAATGGCTCAAGAAAGGCTTGAAGGTTGCACTACCCATGCTGGTTGCCACACTTGCGTTGCGTGGCATCTACACTGTAGACCGGTATTGGTTTGAGGCTTTGGCAGGCTTGGATGCGCTGGGCGCATACGTGCTTTTTATAGGTATGTGCACGGCGTTGCTGGGCTTTATGGACGCTGGTGTGTTTACATTCCTATACCCGGCCATGATCGCTGCGAATGCCAACAACAACGCCACTGAGTTTCGTCGCAAATACCGGCAACTCGCATGGCAAACTTTTGCACTTACTGGCTTGTTTTCGCTCTGCGCCTGGCTTGTGATTACCCCCCTGCTGGAGTGGCTTGGTAGGCCCCTCTACCTTGAAAGAGTTGACCTGTTTGGCTGGCTATTATTGGCCACTGGGCTTTTCGTAGTGGGCATGATCCCGCACTATGGGCTTTATGCCAGAGGCAAAGACAAGGCACTGATCATTGCGCATATTGCTGGCTTTTTGGTATTCCTTGGAAGTACCGCAGCCTTGGCAGCGTTTGTGGCAGAGTTAGCTGTGCCCCTGGGCTTGATATGCGCTTTTGTTTTTATTCTGGTCTGGAAAACCCTGCAGTTCTACCGATTAACACCCGCCGACTGGCGGTGATACCATTCATCTTTACAGTAAAACCCAGAGAAAGTGACTATGCTCGAAAACTCCACCATCCTCGTCACCGGCGGCACTGGCTCCTTTGGCCACAAGTTCATCCCGATGACCCTGGAAAAGTACAACCCAAAGAAAATCATTATATTTTCCCGGGATGAAATGAAACAGTGGGAAATGGCCAAGCTGTTCCAAGGTGATGATCGCCTGCGCTTCTTTATTGGCGATGTGCGCGATAGAGAGCGCCTTTACCGAGCTCTGGATGGTGTGGATTACGTGGTACACGCAGCGGCTACCAAAATTGTACCCACTGCCGAGTACAACCCGTTCGAGTGCGTGAAAACCAACATCCACGGCGCCATGAACCTTATCGATGCCGCCATCGATAAGGGCATCAAAGGTGTGGTTGCCCTGTCTACCGATAAGGCCAGCAGCCCCATCAACCTTTACGGCGCTACCAAGCTTGCCTCCGACAAACTGTTTGTGGCGGGCAATTCCTACGCCGGTGGCCATCAAACCAAGTTTTCCGTGGTTCGCTACGGTAACGTCATGGGCTCTCGCGGCTCTGTTATTCCATTCTTTATGTCTATCAAAGACAAAGGTGTGCTCCCTATCACCGACCCACGCATGACCCGTTTCATGATTAGCCTGGAAGAGGGTGTTGAGCTGGTATGGCACGCGTTAGAAGACATGGTGGGCGGCGAGATCTACGTGAAGAAAATCCCGTCCATGAAGGTCACCGATCTGGCCCGTGTGGTGGCGCCAGATGCTGAGCAGGAAGTGGTGGGCATCCGCCCTGGAGAAAAGCTGCACGAGCAGATGATTGGCGCTGAAGATTCCTATTTCACCTACGAGTACCCCGAGCACTTCAAGATACTGCCGAATATCAATGATTGGGGGACCTGCGAGAACCGAATCAAAAACGGCAAGCGGGTTTCTGAGGGCTTTATCTACGCCAGCGACAATAACACGGAGTGGATGTCAGACGATGAGCTGCAGGGTTGGATCAGCAATAACTACAGTGAAATTGGTAAGATCTGACTATGATTCCCTACGGCAAGCAGGATATAAATCAAGCCGACATCGATGCGGTGTTGGGTGTACTGAAGTCAGACTTTCTGACTCAGGGCCCTAAGGTACCAAGGTTTGAGCAAACCGTTGCCAGCCACGTAGGTGCAAAACACGCCTTGGCCGTTAATAGCGCTACCTCCGCGCTGCACATTGCTTGCTTGGCACTTGGGCTGGGGCAGGGCGATTGGCTGTGGACCACCCCTGTTACTTTTGTGGCCTCCGCTAACTGCGGCCTCTATTGCGGTGCAAAAGTAGACTTTATGGATATTGATCCAGAAACCTACAACCTGTGCCCCCTGGCTCTCGAGGCAAAGCTTGAACAGGCAGCTAAGGAGAATCGCTTGCCTAAGGTTGTGGTGGCGGTCCATCTGTGTGGCCAGCCTTGTAACATGGAAGCTATCGGCACCTTGGCCAAGAAATACGACTTCAAGGTAATCGAAGACGCCTCCCACGCGATTGGTGGGAAGTATCAAGGCGAGTTTATCGGCAGTTGCCGCTACAGCGACATAACCGTGTTCAGTTTCCACCCGGTCAAAATCGTGACCACGGCCGAAGGCGGTATGGCGGTTACAAACGACGCAAAGCTGGCTGAGAAAATGAACCTGCTGCGCAGCCACGGCATTACCCGCGATCCGACCCTAATGACGCACGAGCCTGATGGGCCCTGGTATTACCAGCAGGTGGATCTCGGCTTTAATTACCGGATGACGGAACTACAAGCAGCCTTGGGCGTAAGCCAGATGGAACGCCTGGATGCCTTTGTAGCCCGCCGGCACCAGCTGGCGACACGTTATGGCCAGCTCTTGGCAGGTCTACCTGTTGTGTTGCCCTGGCAACACCCAGAAAGCTACTCCGGCTTACACCTCTACGTAATTCGCCTTAAGCTGGATAGCATCCGCAGAACCCACAGAGAAGTTTTTGAATCCCTGCGTGAACAAGGCATCGGCGTGAACTTGCACTATATTCCGGTACACACTCAGCCTTACTATCAGACAATGGGATTTCAAGCCAATGATTTCCCGCAGTCCATGGCTTATTACCGGGAAGCCATCAGCCTACCCATGTTCCAGGGCCTGACGGAAAAGCAGCAGGACGACGTGGTTGCGGCGCTCCGCAATGCGCTGGCTGGAGAATGACAATGAGCACGGTAGCCATCATTCCTGCCCGCGGCGGCAGCAAGCGTATTCCTCGCAAAAACATCAAGGAATTCTGTGGCAAGCCAATGATTGCGTGGTCCATTGAAGCCGCCCAAAAAAGCGGTTGCTTTGACAGGATTATCGTATCTACAGATGACGCGGAAATCGCCGAAGTCGCCAGGCAATTTGGGGCCGAGATCCCCTTCATGCGCCCAGCCCAATTGTCGGACGATTACACTGGAACCATCCCCGTTATCCGCCATGCAGTCGAATGGCTGGGAGAAAATGGCAGCCCGGTATCGCGGGCGTGCTGTGTGTATGCTACGGCTCCCTTTGTATCCGCTGAGGACCTTAAACGGGGCTTGGATCTGTTACAAAGCGAGGCCTGCAGCTACGCCTTCTCGGTAACCAGTTACGCGTTCCCCATACAGCGGGCGATTCGCATAACCCCTGAGGGGCGCGTGACAATGTTCAACCCCGAACACTTTCAGACCCGCTCCCAGGATCTGGAAGAGGCTTGGCACGATGGCGGCCAGTTCTACTGGGGAACGACGCAAGCTTGGCAGGAAGAACGGCCCATTTTCTCGGCAGGTGCCGTGCCAGTAAAGCTGCCGAGGCATCGAGTTCAGGACATTGATACACCCGAAGACTGGGTGCGGGCAGAGTGGTTGTTCAAGGCTATGCAAGAGGCTGAGTAATGCGGATTACCTTTCGTGCAGACGCCTCAGTCCAAATTGGCACCGGCCACGTCATGCGCTGCCTTACGCTGGCCGAGGCCCTGCGTAATCATGGGCACCAGTGCGCATTCATTTGTCGAGACCACCCAGGCCACCTCGCAGAGTTGATTGCACAAAAAGGGTTTGAGGTGCACCTGCTGAGAGAGTCAGGGCTGTCTGAACTGAATGCCGAAGACGATACTACATTGGCACATGCAGAATGGCTGGGGGCTTCATGGCAGCAAGATGCGGAGCAGACTCTGAATGTGCTGTCTGGAGCAAGCACCGACTGGCTGGTGATCGATCACTACGCGCTGGATGCACGGTGGGAAAGCCAAGTCGCCGCTATCGCCAACAAAGTGATGGTCATAGATGACATTGCTGACAGGCAGCATGAGTGCGATTTGCTGCTGGACCAAAACCTTGGACGAATGTTCGAAGACTATAATGGACTGGTTCCGGAAGCTTGTACTCGCCTAATCGGCCCTCGCTACGCGCTTCTCAGATCTGAATTTGGGAAGATCAGGGAACGCAGCCTCGAACACAGGCAAAACCCCAGGCTCAGGCGCATCCTGATCACACTGGGTGGTGTCGACCAAGACAACGTCACGGGTCAGGTATTGGATGCATTGGCACTAAGCCAGTTACCACCAGAAACGGAACTGGACATTGTGATGGGCGCAGCAGCTCCCGGCCTGGAGGCGGTTCGCCAACAGTCCGAAACATTACCTTTCAAAGCTACCGTGAGTGTGAACGTTTCGGACATGGCTGAGCGTATGTGCCTGGCGGACCTCTGCATCGGTGCGGCGGGAAGCACCTCCTGGGAGCGCTGCTGCCTTGGGTTACCGTCTGTCATAGTCGTGCTCGCCGAGAATCAGCGAGGAATCGGGCAAGCCCTGGAGCAAAGCGGCGCTGCATACCTGGTTGGGAGGGAGGGTCTTTTGGAGAGTCTTGGCCGTTTGCTAAACGAGTTGGTATCCACTGGAGGTGCCTTGGTAAGCCTCTCCAGCCATGCGAAAACGATCTGTGACGGCCAAGGCAGTTCGCGTTTGGTAGTGGAATTGAGCAGGAACGCAAAACCATGAACATCACCATACTCTGCAGCAGCCCGGAACACCCGGTTAACACGTGCCTGGAGGAATGGGCCAGCGACAAGCAGGGACAGCACCAGATCCATCTGGTTCGCAAGCGCAGCGAGTTGGCGGGGGGAGACATCCTGTTTTTGGTCTCCTGTTCAGAGATTATCAAAGTCGAACATAGATCGCTGTACAAACACACGCTAGTCCTGCACGCAAGTGACCTGCCAAGAGGGCGCGGTTGGAGCCCTCACATATGGGAGATTGTTAACGGCGCAGAGCGCATCACGTTAAGCCTGCTGGAAGCTGAAGATAGGGTCGACAGTGGGCGGATATGGTTGAAGCGAGCGATATCAGTCGACAAGACCGACTTGTGGTATGACGTGAACCACAAACTCTTTCAGGCAGAAATCGACTTGATCAATGAAGCCGTCGAAAATTGTGGGCAAGTGCAGCCCTATACTCAGGACGCAGATATAACTCCCACATACTACGAGCGCCGCACGCCTGCCGATAGCGAGCTGAACCCTCAAAAATCCATCGCTGAACAGTTCGACCTCATGCGCATGTGCGACCCTGAACGTTATCCTGCCTGGTTTGAACACCTGGGGCAGAAATACAAGATCAGTCTGGAGAAAGTGGACCATGAAGAAAATTGAAATCGCTGGTCGTCCCATTGGCAACGATTATGAGCCATATATAATTGCTGAAATGTCTGCCAACCATAATGGCAACATCGAAACGGCTTTCCGGATTATTGAAGAAGCCAAGAAGGCTGGCGCAGACGCCGTCAAAATCCAAACCTACACGCCGGATACCATCACCCTGAACTCCGATCTGCCGGATTTTCAGATTAAAGGTGGATTGTGGGACGGCAAAACCCTGTACGAGCTTTACGAGTGGGCTCACACCCCTTGGGACTGGCACAAACCCATGTTTGAGCATGCGCGCAAACTCGGTATCACCATGTTCAGCTCTCCGTTCGACGCCACCGCAGTGGACCTTCTGGAAGACCTGAATGCCCCAGCCTATAAGATCGCCTCCTTTGAGGCTATCGATCTTCCGCTAATCCGCTACGCAGCCGCTACTGGCAAGCCAATGATAATCTCCACCGGCATGGCGGACGCAGAAGAAATCGAAGAGGCCATCGCAGCAGCGAAAGAAGGCGGTTGCAAAGAGCTGGCTATTCTGCATTGTGTGAGCGGCTACCCTGCACCTGCGGAGGATTACAATCTGCGCACCATACCAGACATGATGGAACGTTTTGGATTGGTGACAGGGTTATCTGACCATACGCTGGATAACACAACAGCAATCGCAAGTGTGGTTCTGGGGGCGTCACTCATTGAAAAGCACTTTACACTGGATAGAAATGGTGGCGGTCCGGATGACAGCTTTTCATTAGAGCCATCTGGCCTCGCAGCCCTTTGCACAGACAGCAAAACCGCATGGAAGGCCCTAGGTAGTATCGATTACGGGCGTAAATCCAGTGAACAAGGGAATGTGCAGTTTCGGCGTTCATTGTACTTTGTCAAAGATATGAAGGCGGGTGAGACAATAACGGAAGATTGTATTCGTAGCGTTAGGCCGGGTTACGGTTTGCCGCCAAAGCACTTAGATTCTTTATTAGGTAAGACTCTAATTCGAGATGTGAGTACGTATACACCTACCAATTTTTCTTTGTTAATTTAATTATAGGATCGCTTTTAGGTTCTTTTGCCGTTCGGGTGATATTGGCATCGAAAGCTATCCACCGCTTTTGATGGCTTTAGCTATCTAACAAACTCGGTTTACATGAAAAATGGTAAGCTTTTATGCCGGATACCTGTCAGCTGGCTTTTCCTGAGGCTGCGGGATGATACTAAGAGCGAACTGTTGAAGGAATCTATGGCCCAACGAAAAGCATATGTATCTGATCTCATAACTTATTATCACTTGGCATCAGTGATTAGTTATTGTATTTATAATAAAATCAACGATCTTGAGGTTTTTGCAATAACTTCAATGAATGGTGATCGACTATTAAAGGAGGGGTTTTATGTGTTGGGAGGTATAAGGATAAGGATTTCCTATTGTGCTGGAAAAAAAACAAGTATAATTAACGTTGTTTTTGCCGTCATCTCTCGTATTAGATTTAGGGTATCTAAAGTGCATTCTGATGCCTGGATTGGGCATCATAGCTATTTTAAACCCAACTGGATTGCAAACGAGTATGGCTCCAAGGCCAACACTTTTTCTTTTGAGGAAGGTATCGGTACGTTCGGCAATTTAAGCTATCACAGGAATGTTGCGCGCCGTGAAGATTCAAGGTTCCCAGTGCTTAAGTTTATCACTAAAAAGATGCTTTCGACCAAGTTTTTTGTTGATTCTTTTTGGTTTCCGATGGCTGAAGATGATGAGGTCAAAATCCGAGTTCTAAAGCAGGCATTTGAACTGATTGGTCGTGAGTTTTTTAAGAGTTTGGCGTGTGAATTAGAGTCGTTTTCCAATAAGCCCATTGTAGTGATACTTGGAGCACCGTTGGTTCGTCTTGGGTTGATTGAAGCCGAGGAGTACAAAAAGATTTTAATGGATTTGGTGTCGAGAATAAATTTACTTGGATGTTTTCCTGTTTATAAGGCTCACCATTTGGAAACGGCAATTGATATACACCCTTCTGGTATAGTGCTTAGAACTTCAGCCCCGGCTGAAGTTCTTATTTCAATGTTATCTACGAAATGGGTAGTTGGTTTTTCATCTAGTGCGCTCATCTCAACTTCAAAAATCTTCAATGTAGATGCTTACAATGCAGCTAATCTATTGCCTGCTCCCGCACGCAACGCCATTGGACTTGATGGAAGCTTGAAGTCAATATTTGACTCTTGCGTGTCAGATTTCGAGCTCTAAAATATGATAATGCTTTTTTTGATATTGTCACTGAGCTTGTTTTTGGTTTCGCTGAAGGCTGTAGGGGTGCGAATTTATAATTTTTCTAATGTCGTAGTCTCAGTTTTTTGGGGGGTAGTTGTTTTTGTGCTTCTTGCGATACCGGTAGATTGGCTTTTTTATCACGGAAGATACAGTCATCTATATAACTATGTGGTTTTGCATGTCTCATTTTTTGTGTTTGGTGTTTCCTCCGGATTGATTCTGTTTTCTAGGTATTCAGAGAGTGTGCAGCAAGCGAGTGTTTGGTCGGTAAGTTCGAATACAGCTAAAGCGTACTTTTTTTTATTGTTGTTTGGTGTTGGTCTGATGGCGCTTTTGTACCTTCGCATGCCAGAGGTTCCGTTATTCTCAGAGGATGTTCATGAGGCCAGGGTTCGTTCATTAAGAGGTCTTGGTTATAATTATAAACTGGCGCTGTCATCTATGTATGTTGGATTTGTTGGCGTTAGCTATTTCCTTTTTCAAAAAGGTAAGAGGAGTGTTGCGATATTTCTATCGCTTCTCCTTTTTTTGTTTTCAATGCCCACAGCCAATCGAATCGACTCCTTGTTCTTTATTTTGTTTGTAGTTCTTGTTGCTTTGTTGCCGATAAAAGGTGCTCGAAGTAGTGTTTATAATTTAATTAGAGCTTTTTTTGTTGTTTCCGGTATTTTTTTTATAGCGGGAGTTTTTCAGTTCTCACGGCATTATGGGTTGAATTCATTATTTGATTCAGGAATGGAAGAGATATATAGGTTTGCGCTTGGCGGTTTTTTTCATAGGTTTTGGGTGCAGTTGGAGAATATATCTTTTTTGATTGATAATGAAGTTGCTCTCCCTTGGTATGAAACAGTATTTAACGATATTGCCATGGCAATACCTGGATCTGGTGTTGGTAACACATCTGGCGTACTACTTAAAGAAGCTGCTAATGTGCGCTTTGCTGGTGGAGGGATTACTCCTTCATTTATCGGTGAGGGGTATGTGAGCTTTGGTTGTATTGGAAGCTTTATATATACAGCTATTTTGGGTATATTTTTCGGTTTTATTAATATTTTGTTGCTTGTTTCGATGGGTGGACGCCATAAGTTTTTCCCGTTTCTTCTTGTTGGATCTGTTTCGATTTATGGTGTTGCAACGAGTACATTGGGTGCGGTATTGGTTCATAATATTTTACCGTTAGTAATAGTTTTTTTTGCTTTTTTGTTTATTTGCTGCTTTCTTAAAAGGTTTAAACGATGAGTAATCTTTTTGAGGTTATCGTTCGAAAAAGTTACGATGACGACTTACCTACTGGGTTGTACACATATTTGAACCATTATTCTTACTTATTAGCTAGGGCGCATTCCGATTTATTTTCACAATTTCAGGTCGTTGGTTTCGATGGGGTTTTATTGAGTACGATACTGCGAGCGCTGGGGGTTAATCAAGCAAGAAGAAGTTTTGATATGACTTCTGTTGCTCGTGATGTTTTTAGAGATGCCGAGTCGCACGGCAAAGAAATTGTGTTTGTAGGTGGGGAGCCTGGCATATCGAAATTGGCGGCTAAAAGAATTAGCCAGAGTTTTCCAGCGATAAAAATAGTAGGATGTTATTCTGGGTTTTTTTCATCAGATCGAGAACGGAACTCTGTTATTCAACAAATTGAAGAAATGCATCCTCAGATTGTCGTGTGTGGCATGGGTACGATTCATCAAGAGAAATTTCTCTTAGACTTAATTGCTAGCGGGTGGTCTGGGTCTGGATATACGTGCGGTGGATTTTTTCATCAAACGGCAAAGAAAGGCGTAGAGTACTATCCCGATTGGATAAATCGCTTGAATCTTAGATGGCTTTACCGAATATTCGACGAGCCTAAACTGACTAGGAGGTATACTGTTGATTTAGTTCGTTTCGTTTTTTCGTTTTCTTTCGATTTGTTGCGTTATAAATTGGCTCGCCATTAGTTATTTATTTAATTTTTCATTGTTAAGCGATTCGGTCATTGTAGGCCGGAGAACTCTATTTATGCATGCACCGATTTTGGGGATGGTTACAGCACTCCCATCGACAGGGCCGAGCACTACCTTGTGCGACGATCTTAGCGATACATATTCAGCAAAGGCTGTGCTGTACGGACGGATCGTCTATGCTGACGAGGGCGCTTTAGGTCAGCGTCATTTTGAGTTATTGGATAGCTTGAGGTTCATATGTCGTCTTCAGAGCCATTTTTAGTTGAACTGACCGTTGTGCTTGTAAAACAACGAAAACTCTTTTTGGCAGCCTTTGCTCTGGTGTTTGCGTTTGGTGTCGGGTACCAGTTGTTGGCTGCACCCACCTATCAATACGTTACCCTTATAAAACTTGCGCAGAACGGTGAAGGTGCTCTTTTGGAGACCAGTAAAGGGGTTATTACCACGATTGAGAATCAGTGGTTGCCTCAGATAGGCCGCGAGTTCAAAGATGAGTGGGGCTACGCGACGGAATTTGGGGTTAAGGTTACTGAACTTGGGAGTAGTTTTGTTCTCTTGTCATCCATCGGTGAGAGTTCGAATAGTGAGGAAGTTGATTGGATGCATTCGGCAATCGCGGACAGGGTGGAGGTGAGTCAATCTGCACTGGAAACTGTTGCGAGAAAAAAATTGCAGGCCCAGATTGAAATTGCAGAGCAAGCTATGGATGCTTTTCAGACAATAAACGCTTCGGAGTCCTCCGGTGCTGGGCTGCTGGAAACTTTGGTCTCATTAAAAGGGCGTTTGGCTGGAATGCAGTCTGTTGAAACTCGCGTGATTGCTCAGCAAAAAGAAAGAGCATTGGGGCTCGGTTTGCCAATCCGGATGGTTTTAATGCTGCTACAGGCGTTTGTTGCCGCCGTTATGGTTGTGCTCTTCTATTATTTTGTGCAGCGCGTCAGCAATGCACTTGGAAGCCGGAAAGAACAGGAATGATTCGGCGCCTTTACAATAACTATGAATTCTAGAGTTGGTTACGCGTGGTTGCTATTGCCGCTGCCTGCGGTGTTGGGTGCCTTCGTTTATACCGGCTGGGTGTTCGGTAGTTATTCATGGGGATACCTCGGGCTCATGCAGCTGTGGATCCTCGCTTTTATTCTCGGCTTTGGCCTTGTAGCCGCGATATTCCCCGAGCCACAGCAGCCGCGGTCTGTTCCAGTCATCTCTGCTGATGTTCGATGGGACTGGGTCCTATTGGTGCTTGGAGCGCTTGCTGTTGCAGCTCTTTTTTACGATCGTTATTTTCTGAGAGGAATCGACTATTTCTCTGTTGGGGTTGCAAAGGGTCGGGCGCTGCTGAATCAGGGCGATCACGACAGTTCTGTTTTCAGTATTTTCGGTAATTTTTTTCTGTATTCGTACCTGTTTCCGCTTATTCGCTCCATTATTTTGTGGGAAGAGCGAAAGGCTGGACTACGCTTTGTCATTATGGTGATCGCATTACTGGAGTTGGCTGGCGTCACTTATGTGATGGGAGGTAGAACAGCAATTCTTCTGACAATCACTGTATGCCTCGGAAGTTTTGTTGCCCGGCGCTTTCTTGCGAAATCCTACAGGCCCACATTTTTTAGCTTTCGGTGCCTGTCGCTGCTCGCGGCCGTTGCGTTAATCGCATTTGGTCTATTTTTCTGGTTTCGAAGCCAGGCTTTTGGCGACGGAAATTCTCTGTCTTATTTTCTCAACATCTGTCGTCATCTTACGAGGGACACCTTGTTGGTATGCGATTTCGGGGTCCAGTCCGGGCCATGGAAGGATCTCGCTAATTACCTGCATCTTGTTCTGCTTTACGGCGTGCACGGCACCTGGTTATCTGAAGAGATATTGCAGGTGCATGGATCGGCCGGCTGGATTACGCCTCAGGGGTTGTTCTCTGTGTTTTTTACAAGGCTTGGGATGGAAGCACCTCCAGCGGCATATGAGGGGTTTTTTGTTCCCGCGCCCGCTTCTCTCTTAAACGATTTCGGGTTCTCGGGAATGCTCTGTTTTGCGGTCTCTTTTGGCGCAGTCACGGCTATCGCAGCAGGATACCTGAAGAGTGCCAGGATCAATTTTGCGGTGTACACGCTAGTATTCGCCGTCTCATTCTGGTTTCTATCTTTTTTGATTTTTCCGACGAACATTCCGGGGTTTGTGATCTCGGCAGTGCTGGGATTGTTTCTGTGGGGAGCACACCTTATTTTGACAACGATTAAAATGCTTATCACTGAAAGGTATCCATGAAAATAGGCCTAACCAATCTGTTCTCCTTCAGACCCCACGTGGAGCACCTCGAGTTCCTGGCCCAGCTTCTGGAGAGAGAGGGGCATGAGGTTGTTTTTCTGACATGCGATTCGGCAGTTGACACCTGTTATATCCGTGAACTCCGAGGGCGTTCCCGTTTTCGGGAATGCGCTCAGTGCATGATAGGCGGTGTGAGAAGCTATCGGTCGAAGGGAATAACGCCCGTCACCAAAGCACACTCTAACCTTCGCGAGGCAGAGCTTGAGGCTCTGGCTCTCTCAAGCTCTGCTACCTTGACGCGAACTGAATCCGAGCGTGAGTGGGATGAGCCGGGCGTACGTGAATTCCGTGAACGGCTGGCAGGCCCGATCAGTCAGGTTTATCACAGTGCGCGGAACTGGATTATTACCGAGGGCATTGAGGGGGTTATCTGTTTCAATGGCCGGATGGATCTGCCCCGCGCTGTCACTTTTGCATGCGAAAAGCTGGGAGTTCCATACATTACCCATGAGAGGACGTGGTTTGGGGACGGTATTCAGTTGATTCCCAATGGCAATTGTCTGTCTTTAAAGGCCTTGGGCGAGTTGGTCAGAGAGTTTGATGACCGCCCCCTGACCGCAGATCAGGCTGCGCACGCCGGCAAGTTGATTGGGGATCGTTTTCTCCAGCGGAATTCACTGGAGTGGAGGCTTTACAACAGGAATCCTGAGCCGGCGCCGTGGCCTCTGGATGCGCCGGGTAAAAAAGTGCTGGTTTTGCCAAGCAGCAAGAATGAATTTGCGGGCCACGATGAATGGCGAACGCAGTGGGCGGATAATACTGAGGCCTTGGATGAATTTTTCGAAGCATTCAATATTGATTCCAGCCAAGTTGTGCTGCGCTGCCATCCAAACTGGGCGGAAACGATCGGGAGTGTGAACGGTAACCGTTCGCTGAATCTATATACTGGGTGGGCTGCCGAGCGGGGGATTCATTGTATCCGTAGTGAAGAAAAGGCAAACACCTACGAGCTGATTCAACAGGCAGATATTGTTGTGTTGAACGGAGGCAGTTCATCTGTGGAGGCCGGAGCCTGCGGAAAACAAGTGGTATGTCTGGGGCCGTCAACTTATCAGGAAGCTGGATTCGTGCATGTGTTCCGTTCTCGGGAAGAGTTGCGGGCTAAGCGGGGTGAGCTTAACTTGGACCCCGAGATGGTTCGCAGAAAAACACTTCGTTTTTTGTACGTCCGGTCTCATCGATTCCCGCAGTTTGTTCCGTACGTGAAAGCAATGGAAACCACGCGGTACAGCTATTTTCGGGGGGGCAGTGCCGAGGTCCTGATTCGTATGCTGACCGAAGGCCGAATTCGCCCGGATGATCCGGAGTACGCCGAGTCGGAGGCCGGCGAAAATGATGTTTTAAGGGCCTTGGAGAACGCAGAATGGGGGGCGTTAGCGGACTATCAGGCACCGTTGAACGTGGGAGTACCCTTTGATATCAACAGACGACCTGGCCTGAACTGGATCGATGGTTTCAGGGCGAAATTTGCACGAGGAGACAGGGCCGGATGAGTGAGGGCATACCAAAAGTATCGGTTGTGATGCCTGCCTACAATGCTAGCCAGTACATCACTGCGACCGTCGACTCGGTGCTTGCACAGTCCGAATCCGATTGGGAACTGATTGTTGTTGATGATTGCTCGACAGACGACACGCGTGACAAAATCAGCGATTTCGCCAAATCCGATCCGCGCATTCGGCTGATAGCGCTTGAGAAGAATTTCGGTGGCCCGGCTGGTCCGAGGAATGTGGGCATTCGAGAGGCCCGGTCAGGTCTCGTGGCATTTCTGGATTCGGATGACATTTGGCACCCGGATAAACTTAAGATTCAGCTTGGCGTCGTTGAAGATGTTCCCTCTGCGTTTGTCTGCAGCTCGATGACGGATTTTGCGGACGAAGGCGGTTTGCGTTTTGAGCCAATCGCCAGGGTGGAGAGCAGTCAGGTTTCTTATTGGCAGCAGTCCGTCAGGGCGCAAATTCCGACGTCCAGCGTTCTGGTCTCAAAGACGTTGTTGCTTAAAACTCCTTTCCGGGAAGAGCCTGCTTACAAGGCGGTGGAGGATTATCATTGTTGGCTCCGGATTCTTCAGTTGGTTGGGCATTGTGTGAAGGTGAAGGCGCCACTGCTGTGTTACCGAAAGAGTGAAGGGCAGATTTCCGGTTCAAAGCTTATGATGATGAAAAAGGTTTTGATGGTGCATCGGGAGTTTCCAGGGCGTTCATTCTTGACAGCTTATGTGTATACGCTCACTCACGTATTGGGTGGCTTGTATTTCCGATTTTTGAAGAAAGGTATGTGATATGCGAATTCTGGTAACCGGAGGGGCAGGTTTTCTCGGATCTCACCTTTGTGAACGCCTGCTCTCCGAGGGGCATGATGTGTTGTGTGTTGATAACTTCTTTACTGGCCGTAAGCGGAATATCGCACACTTGATGAATAATCCCTACTTTGAAGTGATGCGGCACGATGTCACCTTCCCGTTATATGTGGAAGTTGACCAGATCTATAACCTCGCCTGTCCGGCGTCTCCTGTGCATTACCAGCATGATCCGGTGCAAACCACCAAGACCAGCGTCCACGGTGCGATCAATATGTTGGGGCTTGCGAAGCGTCTGGGTGCCCGTATTTTTCAGGCTTCGACGAGTGAGGTATACGGGGATCCCGAAGTTCACCCGCAGCCGGAAAGTTATTGGGGCAAGGTAAATCCGATTGGCATACGTTCGTGTTATGACGAAGGGAAACGATGTGCCGAGACGCTGTTTTTTGACTATTTCCGGCAGCACAATCTATCGATCAAAGTAGCCAGGATTTTTAATACCTACGGCCCAAGAATGCATCCGAATGATGGCAGGGTAGTCAGTAACTTTGTAGTCCAGGCTCTCAAGGGCGAGGACATTACTATCTACGGTGAAGGCCAGCAGACCCGGAGTTTTTGCTATTCCGATGACCTTATTGAGGGCTTTGTCCGGCTTATGAATTCTCCGGAAGAGCTCACTGGACCTGTTAATCTCGGAAATCCGAATGAGTTCACTATTCGTGAACTTGCCGAGAAAGTGATCGAACTGACCGGGTCTGGATCCAAATTGATATTCAAACCTTTGCCCGAAGATGATCCGAAACAGCGTCAGCCAGATATCTCATTGGCAAGAACCAAGCTTGATTGGGCACCGAGCGTTGAACTGAAGGAGGGGTTGGTCAAGACAATCACCTACTTTGACGAGTTGTTGAAAACATCGGATACCTATTGATTCATGGCTGGCGAGAGAAAAGTTCTGATTACTGGGGCTTCCGGTTTTATTGGGAAGGAGCTGTGCAGGGCTCTCGTTGAAGGGGGCTATCAGGTTACTGCTGTTGTGCGCTCTGCACAGAATCTTCCGGTTGCAGGTGTTCATTACATTGTTCAGGATCTCGAAAAGTCTTTTGACGGGAGTTCCCTTACAGAGGGCATGGACACGATAGTTCATCTTGCTGGCAAAGCACATGGTAAGCGTGGCTCCAGCGAACAGGGGCCTGAAGCTTTTGAAAGAGGTAATGTCATTCCAACGAGGCGTCTGGCGGATGCCGCAGTTGCTGGCGGCGTTCATCATTTCATATACCTGAGTTCGATAGGTGTACACGGTGATAGTACACAGGATGATCCGATTACGGAGACCAGCGCAGCGCGCCCCCACGCGGATTACGCACGGTCTAAGCTCCGGGCGGAGGAAGTCTTAAAGGATAGCGTGTCAGGGACGCAAACAACCTTTTCAATAATCCGGCCTACGCTGGTTTATGGATATAATGCGCCAGGCAATTTTGGCAAGCTTGTCAGCGTTTGCCGTAGAGCTGTTCCTTTGCCATTTGGTCGGGTGGAGAATCGGCGTAGCTTGGTATCATTGGGGAGTTTGGTTCATTTGATCATATTATGCATTGAGCGATCAGAAGCAGAAAACCAGGTTTTTGTTGCAGCGGACGAAAGGCCTGTTTCTACCGCGGAAATAGTCAGGTGTCTGCGCTCAGGTATGGGGCTGAAACCTGCTCTAGTACCAGTGCCTGCCACATGGTTAAGAGCAGGTTTTAGGCTCATTGGTAAAGAATCGGTGTATCAGCAGTTGTTTGGCGATCTGGAGGTTGATGCAACAAAGGCAGCCAAGCTCTTGGGCTGGAAGCGTGAGACTGGAACATCGGAGTTGTTGCATTTGATCGGGGAGAAAGCTGTTTAATGCTAATTCGGACTTTGGATATTGTACTTTCCGCCATCGGTTTGATCATTAGTTTACCGATAATGCTGTTGTTGCTTATTATTGGTCTCTTCGACACGGGGTCGCCATTATTTATCCAGAGTCGGGTTGGCCGCTACAAAAAGGCTTTTTATCTTGTAAAGTTTCGAACGATGAGAACCTCCGCTGCTTCCGTGGCAACGCATCTTGCAAATACCGCAGAGATAACCCGCTTTGGTCGATTCTTGCGGAAGAGTAAATTGGACGAACTGCCGCAGCTTTGGAACGTTCTCATTGGGGAGATGAGCTTGGTTGGCCCGAGACCCTGCCTTTTTAGCCAAGATGAATTGATTCGAGAACGCGACCGACATGGTGTTTTTGAGGTAAGGCCAGGTATCACCGGGTTGGGTCAGGTCAGTGATATTGATATGTCCACTCCTGAGCTTCTTGCCGAAACTGACCGGAGGATGATTGAGAGGATGTCAGTTTCCGCCTACTTCCGGTACATTCTCCAGACCCTCACTGGAAAAGGCGCCGGTGATCGTGTCAGGGAGTAATCTTTATGTTTGACGGCTTTCTGGAGCTGCCTCGAGTATACAAAAGGGTTTTGTCGGTTTTCTCAGATGTGTTCGCCCTCACATTTTCTATATGGGCAGCTTATGCGCTGAGATTAGATCAACAATATTGGGTTCCAGACCAGAAGCAAAGCTTGGTGGCAGCTGTAACAGTTCTATTTACTATTTCCGTATTTATCAAGCTGGGGCTTTATCGAGCTGTTATACGGTATCTTTCTGATAAAGCGTTCCTGACCATCGTGTATGGTGTGTTTGCGTCTTGTATCATCTTCATCGTTTTTGGTTATCTACTTCATGCATTTGTGCCTCGTTCCGTACCTGTTATCTATGGTGCATTGGCTTTTATTTTTGTAGGCGGCACCCGAATGAGTGTTCGCATGCTGGTGCAACACTCTTTCAACAGTGGCAAGGAATGGGTCGCTATTGTCGGCGCGGGCGAAACCGGAGCCCAGCTGGCAAAGGCCTTACAGCAGGGTACCGAGTACCATCCCGTGGTATTCATTGGTTTGCTGCAGACTAACCACAAAGCTCTAATTGCCGGGGTGCCAGTTCTTGCTTTGGATCATCTTGAGCAAGCTGTCCGTGTTCATCGTGTAAAGCGGGTGCTGCTCGCGCTTGATACAGAGAAGCAAATCGATCGCCGGCAGCTTCTTAAACGGCTGGAAGCACTGAAGCTGCCAGTGCAGACGGTTCCCTCCATGTCGGAACTGGTTGCAGGCCAAGCGCGAATTAACGATATCCGCGATCTGGAAATTGAAGACCTGTTAGGCCGGGACCCGGTGCGGCCGGATAATGCCCAGGTTGCAGCCAGTCTTTACAAAAAGGTGGTCATGGTAACGGGTGCCGGTGGGTCAATCGGTTCCGAGCTTTGCCGGCAGATCATTCATCATCGTCCCCGGGTGTTGGTGCTGTTTGAGCAGTCTGAATATTCCTTGTACGCCATTGAGCGCGAGTTGCAGGCCATTAACCGGATTGACGGGCTCGGTGTGGAGATCCACCCCCTTCTAGGGAACGTGGCTCATCGGCGCCGGTGTGAGATGGTGATGCGCAGTTTCCGCATTGAAACCGTTTACCATGCCGCTGCTTACAAACATGTACCGCTGGTTGAGCACAATGTGATTGAAGGCGTTCAGAACAACGTGTTTGGTACGCTGCACGCGGCAGAGGCGGCTATTTCGGCGGGGGTTGAGCGGTTTGTTCTGATTTCTACCGACAAAGCCGTTCGCCCTACAAATGTGATGGGTGCCAGCAAGCGTATGGC
>TARA_R110002111_G_scaffold262694_2_pt1 | contig 25774 bp, 21 predicted proteins | sample TARA_R110002111 | Tara Oceans TARA_R110002111 (sample SAMEA4397363) | marine metagenome | biome: Polar Biome; feature: [ZZZ] marine water layer (ENVO:01000295); material: water (ENVO:00002006), including particulate matter (ENVO:01000060) such as... | depth 199 m | reverse complement strand
AAAAGCCTTACTCTGACAGAAATGTTTGAGTAAGGCTTTTTTACGTAGATAGATAACGCATCAATTTAACAATCAGGCTGGCTTGCCAGAGATGTATCGGAACTCACGAAGCTACAGTGATATTTAGCAAAAAAAAATGAATTGCCATCGATGAAACGGCAGCATAAACAATAGAGAAAAAAATTATCAGATCCTACAAAAACGTGCTGATAATAGCGTGTGTGAATAAGAGCACATTGAGTAATAAAAATCGCCACGGTAGATGTTGTTTGAATGAATGTTTTCATTCACGCCTGGTTGACTTACCAGATTCAATTTTGTGGTGAAGCTCACTTTGTAACATTGGTCTTTAAGCCTTCTTACTTCACTGCCTGCCCCGTTTTTGGATCAATTGCCAACTCCAGCCGTTCGTCGGCGTAGGTGTAGAAGAAAAATGCGTACATCATTTCCTGGTAGGTTTGCGGCCCGTTTCGAACGCTGGAGGTCGGGTCGGGGTTGTAGGGGTTGAATGGCGAATTGTCGTAATGGGCGATGGCTTCAATGCGGGTTCCTTTGGGAAAGAAATTCTGCTGGTCTTTCCAGAGATAACCGATCTGCCAGTCGAAATTGTAGTTGGGAACCACGAGTAGTGTTTCGTTTTTTCCTTCCGGGTAATGGGCGCGGAATGAGAGGTCTTTGCCACGGAGGTGCATATGGGCAAATAAGCCGATGCCATGCGCGTCGCGGTCGAGCGTTTTGGAGTTGCTGACTTCGTGATGCGGGGCACCGGGGGGAATCGTGAACTTCGTGTTTTTGATGATCAGGAAGCGATACCGTTTCTGGACTTTGCCTTCCACGTATTTGAAGCCCACTGAAATTTTACAGTTCTCTGGTTTTCCCGTGGACGTGTAATGGATCTGTAGCGCGAGGGCACTCCCTTTGGGGATTAGAATCCCCAATCCTTCGGGCAGAATCGTTGGTCCGGAGCCGGGGACTTTACCGGTGATGAAGTTTGATTCGTCCCATTTTTTCGTCAGGCTGACGGCGGCCATATTGCAATGATGCACCACATTCGGATTGTCGGGCAGGATTTCGATGGCGGAGACCCAAGTGTCTTCCGGGAAGATAAAAGGCAACACGGTGTAGCGGTAGGGAATGTACCCGTCCGCCGGAAGGGAATGCGTTTCAAACATACTGATTTTTAGATCAGGTTCGCCGATAATCCACTTTTTACGGGGCTGTGGTGAGACGGCTGGTGCTGTTTCAGCCGGTTCTTCGCCGGCGGGCATGCCTGCCTGAAACCAGTCGGATACGAGCGTGCGTTCTTTGCGTGACATACTTCTATGGTTCGCAAACTCAGCGTGCGATGTGCCGCCATACCAGGGGGGCATTCTCTGATCTGCAACGACATCCGCGATCATCGCTCCATTATTTTGGACCTCTTTGAGCGACGTTAAAGCGAAGGGCGCTTCGGTATTCGGACGATGGCAATCCACACAATGTTTTTTCATGAGTGGCTGAATGTCGTCATAATAGGTGACTGATTTGTCGGCGGGTTTGGGGGTATGTGGCGTAATCGTACAGCCATCCAAGTTCGTTTCCGGCACTTTAACCGGATCATTTTTCAAAACGGCTTCCAGGGCATCGACGAGATTGTTTTTTGTGGGCTGAGGCAGAGAACCACCGATGCGATATTGATCGTCGATCCGGCCACGGTACCGAAGCTGGAACTGTGCATCCAAGACAACCACTTCGGGGGTCCGCTCCAGTCCCAGTGCCTTTACGGAGCGCCCTTTGATATCCTGCACATTGGGGAACGGAATCTCTTGCTCGATACCAAACTCGGCGATTTCGCGAATCGAATCTGTAGGGCCTGTATGCAAGGCGATGAACTGAACTCCCTGCGGACCGTATTGCTGTTCCAGGCGTTTCAGCTTGGGCAGATAACGTTTCACTAGAGGACAGGTGGTGTTGCAGGCGACCAAAACAAACGCCTTTTGTTCTTTGAAGTCGCTCAGAGAGCGTGTCAGGTAGCGAATGTCCTTAAACTGGAGCGATCCTACATTCGAGCCTGTTTTGGTTCTGGGAGTTCCTCCCGCGGATGCGGAAACCAGAGAATGGCAGGTTGCGGTGATCAGCAGCAATATCAACGGCATTCGAAAGAGAGGTTTCATTTGGAATCCATTTTTAATCGATGGTTTATCTTCCCGTTATCGGCTGTGAGGCTCTGAATAAAGTACCCGGGATCACTGGATTGCGTTTCAAGGAAAATTACTGGATCGTGATTTTCCGCTTTTTGTTTTCATCAAACGGCAATATGGCGTACGATATCAGGTTCCAGAAACCTTCCAGAAAAACGCACTCTGATTGTACTGTATTTGGCGGGAGAAGCAAAAATGAAGATCTCAAACGCAGTTTCGATCTCGGTTGGAACGCCGGTTTTCGCGGTCCCTGGTGTTTCGAATCTGCGAACAAAGATCAAAAACAACTGTTTCGGGAACTGGTCATGCTGCGCGAGATGCTGCAAGGCTGGATGAACGAAGCCGAAAAAGTTGATTCCCATCAATGAACAAAATCAGGGCAGGGGAGTTTCCTGATAAGATGTTTCCATCCACTTCCCGCGGCGTCTGACCCACGATTCGACAATCTGTACGCGACCAGGAAGTTTTGTTCCGGCGTAGGTTCCTTCCAGATTGGCTTCATACGCGACGAGTGCTGTTTCAAGAGTAATGCGGATGATCCGTTTCGGCCCCGATTTGAAGACCAAAATTTTCAGTTCTGGTAATGCCTTCAACTGATCCTCCTGGCTGAAAAACTGATAAGTGGGGGCAATCGAAATGTGATTGGAATCAGTCAGCTTTCGAATGACACTCTTGTCTTGTTTTTCAAATGCGGTATCCAATGTTTGGATGGCTTTCAGAAGCTCTGCATTCTTATTATCCGGCGGTTCTTGAGCAAATGACACAGGTCCTGCAAGTAAACTGCAAAGCACGGCGAGCAGAAGAGATCGAATCGGCATGAGCGTCTCCTTTCAAGAGGATATCTGTCATGGAAACTGAACCAGAGATGATATGAAGTGTCGATGGAATTCGTTTTTTTGTCTGTTCTTTTAAATACGAATTAAAATATAGGATTTATGAGCTGGGTCTGAAAGATGAATTTCAGCGATTAATGGAAAAAGAAAGCAGCTTCGTTCTAATCTATCAATTCGTACTTACTTTGCACAAATCCATTTTCAAAGGTGCGGGTCAGTATGTGGCGGAGATTTATGTCTTTGTCTAAAGGGCCAAACAGGGGAATGCCGCTGCCGATCAGAACCGGAATGCGGGTAATGATTATGTCCTCAATCAAACCGGCGTTGAGAAAGCTTTGAATGGTTTTTCCACCATCAATGTAGATGTGCTGGCAGTTTTCCTCAGAGAGTTTCTGAATCAGTTCGACAGGAGAGCAGGATGTCGATTCCACCGTGTCAGGTATATCGTTCGGGATTTGAAGTGGCTGACTGCTGAGAACAATCACCCGCTTATCTCCATAAGGCCATTGTTCGAATGACCGGACCGTTTCGAAAGTGAGACGTCCCATAATCAGGACATCGATAGAATTCATGAATTCGTGATATCCGTAGTCTTCTCCCTTTCCGTCACTGTTGTCATCAATACTGGGCAGCCAGTCCAGTTCACCATTTTTGCGGGCGATAAATCCATCCAGGCTGGTGGCGATATAAACGGAAGCTTTCACGGCGTACTCCAATTTGTCTCTTTATAAATCGGTGTCAGGTTGGATGGATGGTTGCTGCTCGGCAGCGGAATAATCGCGTTCTTCGATGGGGGGATGTCCCAGCGGACCGAAAGTACCGAATTCATCGCATTGATCATTGCCCGGAATGAAGGTCACGTCGATACCAGAGTCCGTTACATCACAGCGATGAAAACCGAATCGCGTATCTGCTTCAGGCCAACGTTCGGACAGTTGCCCCGTGTTGCCTGCTGCCTGGGTGCGGTAGAGACGGATGCCGTCCACGACTTGCATGGGGCGTCCTGTGTGGACATGACCACAAAACAGGATTTCGACATTGGCTGCTTTAAGTATCTCCCATAATCGCTGCCGATGGGGGGGATCGATCGAGAAATACCAGTTATCATACTGGTCGCCATCCGTCAGATCCCAGGCGGGTTCATCAGGAGATTCCATAAACGGCCAATAATGCATGACGGCGACGTGATGTTTTGCAGCAGGCAGATTGGGCAGCCGTTCCAGCATCTGCCAGAAGCGTTTTTCGTGAGGCAGGCCTGTTCCGGCGACAGCGGCGTAAAATCCTGTAAAGCGAACGTCACGATGCAGGAACGACCATTGCAGCGGGCCAAAATAATTGCTGAACAGGTCCAGGCGTTTGGCTGTCATATTCAAATCAGGATCATTCCAACCCAGCCCCTTAGGGTCCCAGCGATGTTTGACCCCCGTTTGGGAGGCGTGTTTGTTGCCGACATCCATATTGCCGGGAATCACAAACGTGGGGAAGGGGAGTGTGTCCAGATCTTCGCGGGCTTGCTGATATTCGAATTCATGCGTATCACCATCGCGGGTCAGGTCGCCGCCGTGTAACAGCAGGTCGGCATCAATTTCGGACATCTGTTGTTTAATCGCCGCCCAGCGTTTGTTGATGGCGGGTCGGAACCGATACGACCGCGCGGTTCCCATATGGCTGTCGTTGACATGCAGGAACGTCCATGGAGGGTTCGATTGATTCATGATTTACCTGTTATCAGTACGTCTAAAGTTCAGATATCACGGCGAGCAAACAATGATAGATTCAGTGAAGATCAGAAAGTTGACCACCATGCCGCTTCATTCCCGGCTCTCATCCTAAGCCCAGTCAGGCGCAGGAGCCAACCAATGTGAATCATTTTTGAATAAAGGGAGAATTTTTCCCGATATTGTAGTATCTGTTTTTTGAAGTATGTTAGCCTGTGTTCAAGTTTGTTGAAGCGGCTCCAGGGCTATTCGGACCAGGTATAATAGAATGAGTGATGTTATGATTAAATTGGATGCGCTCTAGAATAGAGTGCAGTGATTAATTCGCCTCGATTATGATTGCAGATGTAGAGATCGCAATCGACAATATAGCCAAAGGAACTCGCTATCTGCCAGAGGTTATGAGCATGGTTTTCTGCTGGCTGACAAGAGTGATGGCACATTTAAAAGGATGGAAGTATTTATGGTTTGCACGCATTTGAAAGAACTTTACAAGCTTTGTGAAAAGAATCAGTTGAAACTGGGAGGGGCTGATCTGATTCATATTATTTGTAAACAGTGCGATCAGGAAGAAACCTGCCCTTCCACATTGATGGATGAATACGATTCCAGACACGCTGATGACGAAGACGAAACAAATTCGAAGGTGGACGCCGATCGTACCACCTGATTTAAACCAGTGATCTAAATGTACTATCGGATCATGATGCAGGACGGGCTGGGCATTTCAATGGGATTTCCTATGGGTGTCAGCTTGCCGGTTTTTTCGTTGATTTGAAACACAATCACATTATTACCGGGCATATTAGCACAGAGCAGGAATTTGCCGTCCGCTGTGATGGCCAGATTTTGTGGCCCTTTGCCGAGGCTTGGTTCGATCTCGATCAACGTCAACTTTCCTGTCTCATCAATCTTGTAAGCAGCGATGCTGTCGTGTCCACGATTGGTTCCGTAGAGAAAACGACCATCGGGTGTGATTTTCAGGTCGGCACAATGACTCGTGCCTTCGAAGTCTGCAGGCAGCGTGGAAATGGTATCCTGCTCAATCAGTGTGCCGGTTTTCGGGTCATATTCAAATTCCGTGACAGAGTTTTTCAACTCATTGATTGCGTAGAGATGGTTTCCATCAGGGTGAAATGTCAGATGCCGGGGGCCGGCACCCGGAATCGTTCTGACAAAGGATTGCTGACTGGGAGTGAGTTTGGCCGTTTTGGAATCGAGATCATAGGCTAATATTTTATCGAGTCCCAGATCGGCGGCGAACACAAACTTCTGATCGGGGCTGATGACGCTGCAGTGTGCGTGTGGCTCTTTCTGGCGCGCGGGATCAACACTGGAACCGGTATGTTGAATGAATGTAGCCGCTTCTCCGAGTGATCCATCCTCCTGGACGGGCAGCGATGCGACACTGCCTGTCGAATAGTTGGCGACAACGACCGCCTTGCCTGATTTGTCGATATCCAGATAACAGGATGCAGTTCCCAGAGAAGACTGTCGATTCAATAACTTCAATTTGCCGGTACGTCCCTGTAATTCGTAAGCAGCCACGAATTCATTCACTTTACCACCAAATTTGCCTGGTGCATGAATCGAATACAGGAATTTGTTATCCGGAGAAACTGCCAGGAAAAAAGGATGTTCCACATCCGTTGTCCGCTCCACAAGAGTGAGTTCCCCGGTTTCGGGATTGAGTTGAAAGGCGTGAATGGCTCCTTTATCCCCGGGCGCAAAAGCCGAGATGAAAACCAGCGGATCCTCGGCCGCGATACTTTGTGTTGCATTGCTGAAAACCATGCCGGCGACAATCGGAAACAATAACAGTATCTGCTCGTATGACATGCTCAACTCCCGTTGTAGTGACAAAGATGAAAAGTTCAAAGCTGTTGGAAAATGATATCAGGCTGATTTTGTCGCTGCCATCCTGGCGTTTAATATCGTATTTTGGAATCGTCAATGCCACAGGACCAGGCATCAATACCTCCCTGCATACTTTTGACATTTGTAAAACCTTCCTGGAGTAACCAGGCGGTGACCTGCATGCTGCGCATCCCGTGATGACAGTAGACAATGATTTCTGCCTCGCGATGTTCATCCAATTCGGAGACCCGCTGCTGGATTTCGCTCATCGGTAGTAACCGGGACTCCGGGATATTGACTAAATTAAATTCTTCCTGCTCCCGGCAGTCGAGCAATAAAAACGGATGGTTGCTGTCGAGTTTCTGTTTGACCGTCTGGCAGTCGATTTCCAGGGATTGCATCAGGTTTCTTTCAGTGTTTTCTATGATAGATCGTAATAGAATCAAATTTGAAGATTATTTTGTAGAAGTTGTTTTGAGTGTGGGGGGAACCGGGTTTTCAATCTTTCCCGGCTGGCGCTGGTTCACTCCGGGGCGATTCGTATCGCCTAAGTCCGCGCGCCCTTTTTCTGCCAGCACCATCAGTTCCTTGACAATTTTCGGGTGTTGATCAGCCACGTTGTGTTCGGAACCGATGTCGGTCACCACATTGAATAGCAGTGGTTGTGTACCTTCCCCTTTTTTGAAGTGGGGGTGTCTGCTGAATTCTTTCAAGGGTACGAATAATTTCCAGGGGCCTTTTCGTACCGCCTGTAACTGCTCCATCGCATAATAGTAAAAGACATCATAGGGGGTTTGCGCGTCGGCTGTACCGTCAATCAGCGGACGAATATCGTGACCATCAATGATGCGGTCTGCGGGAACCGTGCCACCGGAAAGCAGAGCAAAAGTCGGCAGGAGATCCATCGTTGTTGCCAGTTCTTCGCAAACCGTTCCCGCGGGAATTTGACCGGGCCACCACATGATTGTGGGGACGCGGAACGCGCCTTCAGACGTGGTATAGCCGCGACCGTTGAGTGGTTTGTTAGTGCCTCGTTCCGTGCTGTTCATATCTTTTGCCATTGGCGAGCCATTGTCGGACGTCCAGATCACCAGCGTGTTTTCATCGATTCCCAGTTCGACCAGCTTGTCCAGGATTTGACCGGTGGACCAGTCGAGTTCCTCAACGCTGTCTCCCCAGGGACCGCTTTTGCTTTTACCGCGAAAGGCATCGCTGGCGAAAGGTTTGCTCGTACTGCCGGGCATGGCTTGCGGGAAATAGAGAAAGAATGGCTGAGCTTTGTTCTGTTCAATAAACTCGACTGCCTTCTCGGTGTATTGTTTGGTTAATAGATTGCGATCGACGCCCACTTCGATCACGGTGTCGTTCAGCATTACTGGAAGGGGAGGCCAGCGGTTGCCATCGAGTCGGTCGCCCAGACGTTTTCCGACGGCTTGTGTCATATCGTCGCTATAGGGGATTCCGTAAAAGTAATCAAAGCCTTGTGCGGTGGGGAGGAAAGGGGGCTGGTCTCCCAGATGCCATTTCCCGATCATGCCGGTTTTGTAGCCTTGTTTCTTCAAGACTTCAGCAACCGTGATTTCTTCCGGGTTTAATCCGTAAGGAGAAATGGGCCGCAACACCTGACCATCGCGCGGATTCCAGTGCATGCCCACGCGTTGGGAATAACAGCCGGTCATGATCGAAGCACGCGAGGGAGTGCAGACGCCGGCGGTCACACAGAAGTGAGTGAACTTGCGGCCTTCTCTGGCCATCCGGTTTAAACAGGGGGTGCGGTTGACGGTGGAGCCGAACGGTTCAATATCACCATAGCCTAGATTGTCGCAGAAGATGACAATGAAATTCGGATGTTTTGCCTGTGGCGCGGCAGAGGCCGATTGGACGGGCAGACCTGACAGCGCGACAGCTAATAAGATTAAATTCAGCAAATATTTCACTGCACGATCCTTAACTTACAATTATCTGAATGTGGTTTTGAGCAGGCTATTTCAAAAGTGCGCGTGATTCTGACTTGAGAAAGCCTGCAATTCTATCTTAGATGGTACACCGACTGTTTCCAAAATAAAACCGGACAAACGGTTAAATGGATTGTGTATCGCAGCCGGTTTCGCATAATAAACAGCAAACATGTTGCAGTTGTTATGCGATGACTTACTTCCTAAGGATACCCGGTAACGTGACTGAAGAACAAGCAATAACGGTGAGGCCACGCTGGTGGCAGCGGATTGGTCCGGGATTGGTCACGGCCTGTGTCGTCATTGGTCCCGGCAGTATTCTGACGAGTTCCAACCTGGGAGCCAAAGAAGGATACAGCATGATTTGGGTCGTGCTGGTTTCTGTGATCTTCATGCTGGTTTATACATCGCTGGGCGCACGGCTCGGGGCCGTAACGACCGAGTCCACGTGCACGCTCCTGGCGCAAAAAGTAGGCAGGCCTTTAACGATTCTGATTGGCTGCGGTGTCTTCTTCATTTCCGCTGCCTACCAGTTTGGAAACAATCTCGGAGTACATTCGGCCATTGAAAATTACACCGACATTAAATATGGGATCGTATTCTTTAATGCGATCTCACTCGCTTTTTTGTTCGGGTTCAAAAATCTGTATAAGCTGGTCGAACGACTGATGTCGGTTTTTGTAGGCCTGATGCTGGCGTCATTTGCCATCAATCTCTTTTTTGCAAAACCGAATCTGCTGGAAATGGCGGAAGGAGTCATCCCCGGTTATGGAGGCAACGGGGTCGATTCCATTCTCAACATTTCCCTGCTGGGGCTTGTGGGAACCACATTTGTGATAACTGCAGCGTTTTACCAGTCTTATCTGGCACGATTCAAAGGCTGGGGCGTTAAGGATCTGAAAGATGGTCGCATCGATGCCCGGATCAGTGCCGGTATTATGGCATTGATTACGATCATGATCATGGCGACTGCAGCCGCTGTACTGCGAGGACAGGAGTTGAAAGGGGTTGGTGATGTCGGGAATGCATTGAAGCCTCTGTTTGGTGAAAAGGGACAAATTCTATTCTGCATTGGTCTGTTTTCAGCCGCTTATTCTTCGTTCATTGTGAACTCGATGATTGGCGGATTTATATTGTCTGACAGCCTGGGTCTGGGCAGCACTCCTCAGGATAAAGCAACTCGTTATCTGACAGCGGCCGTTTTGTTAACCGGAATGTTTGTCGCGATCTACGTCATTGAATCAGGAACGAAACCTGTTGCTGCGATCGTGGCGGCACAGGCGGTGACTGTTGTCGCTGCCCCTCTGGCCGCCGGCGCGCTGCTGTTATTAACCAGTAGTAAAAAAGTGATGGGTGAATATCGCAATGGTCCCGTGATAAATATTCTCGCAGGAATTGGTTTTGTATTACTGTTGGGCATGGCCTGGTACATCGCGACTCAGAAAGTGATTCCCGAGATCCAGAAAATGCGCGGACCATCGGCGGCGGTCTCAGTGTCAGCAACGTCTGAATTGAAACCATGTTTTCAAAAATGAAACTGAACTTCCTATGAAACGTTTGATTCCAATCAGCTGTTTTCTGTTTTGCATTGTGTACCTGAATCTGCCAATGCTGATGGCGGCAGAGAAGACAGACAAGCGGCCGAACATCATCTTCATTCTGCTCGATAATGTCGGCAAAGACTGGTTTCGCAGTTATGGCAGCCAGGAGAATCAAACGCCGAACATCGATCATCTGGCTTATACAGGACTGCGGTTTCGCAATTGTTACGTGACGCCGGTTTGCAGCACAACGCGACACATGTTGCTCACAGGCCGCTATCCCTTCCGGTCCGGCTGGCATACGCATCATGACCCCGCGATTTATGGGGGGGGCTATTTTGACTGGAACCGTGAGGTCTGTTTTGCCCGCATCCTGCGAGACGCCGGTTATCACACCTGCATTTCAGGCAAATGGCAGATTAATGATCTGTTTGATCCGGCACAGAAAGACGCGATCAAGCAGCATGGTTTTCAAGAGTACTGCCTCTTCCCCGAAGGAAAAAAAGGACACCCGGCACATAAGCAGCGCTACTGGGATCCGTACGTGATTCAGAATGATCAGCGACTGGAGACAAAAGGCAAATTCGGCCCCGATATCTTCACGGACTATTTAATTGAATATATGAAAACACATCGGGATAAGCCTTTCTGTGCCTACTATTCCACAATTCTCACGCACATTCCTGTGGTTCATACGCCGCACAATCTGGGGCAGGAATTAACGAATCGGGAAAAGTTTGCCGGGATGTTGAATTACTCCGATTATCTGATTGGTCGTCTGGTCAAAGCAATGGACGAACTCGGAATTCGTGAGAATACGATTCTGTTTATTGTGCCCGATAATGGCACGGACAACGGGACCGACCAGAACGCGGAACAGAGTCTGGGCGGCCGTATCAATGGTCGTATCTCAGAACAGGGGATTTATTCTCTCAAAGAGCAGGGCATTAATATGCCGTTGATTGTGAATTGTCCCAAGCTGGTAGGATCCGAACGGATCAGTGATGATCTGATTGACGTATCGGATATCCTGCCCACATTGGCTGATCTGGCACAAGCGCCACTTCCCGAAGGAGTGACGATTGACGGGAGATCATTCGCGCCGCAAATTCTGAATCAACCGCTCAAAGCCGCTTGGCGTCCCTGGTGTCTGACGCAATATTACAAACAGCGGGTCGTGCGGGACGATCGATTCAAACTCTATTCCACAGGGGAATACTATGATCTCGCGGAAGACCCCCTCGAACTGTACGATCTGTCTAAAACAGAACGTTTGAAAACAGAGAGAGCGAGTCTGAAGTCGTATGCACAACTCAAGAGCGTGCTGGATTCTCTGCCGGAAAACAGCCAGCTTTCCTGGGAGTTTCGCAGCATCTCCGCACGAAAAATCCGGGCAGAGGAAGCCTTGCAGAAACAGCCTGCCAATTCTCCCGCTAAACCATAATTTTCGAGTCCGAAGACCGATACCACCATTCCGACTCTCAAATGGTGTGCGCTCTTCAATTTGCCATCATTATTACCAAAGCAATTCATTCAGCGTGTTTCAGCGGCCGGGTTTGGCAAACGCCCGGGAAATAGTTGGCAGAATTCCACTTTCAAGACTATTTCCCCTGACTGGAACCAGGATCTGGCGAAATTCCCGAAATTACTCCAAATTCTGAAATCTGCTCTTTATGTTCGAATAAGCTCGTATATGATGGGACAAAGAAGATTAAAGCTTGTTGGACAGGCAAAGAGAGCCTGTTTTTTAGTTTCCTACCCCCATTGCTCGATGCTGCATTGAATAAAATGCCGCCACTGTGAGTCGACTTAGAGCCGCCAAAATATGAAGATGGGGAAGAGCCCCGCTTAATGAGGTTTCAGCGCTGTCGTTGTGGAACCTCTTGTGAATAAATAAGTTAGAATTGGCCGCTATCACAGATTTTAATCAAACAATCGCGATTCACTCAGTACGATCTACCTCTATCGATTCAAAGAAGTAAATGGTCTGAGAACAGATTGAACTCAAATTAGATGTGAAGAAATTGGAGATTTTAAAGGATGGTTTATCCTGTTGCTGAAGTTGTGCGTTTATTACCTTCGTCCCGGCTTCCGGAATATACTTTTGTTCCTGGCAAAAGCCTGCCGCATCCCTACCGTGATCCGAAAGGACACAGTTATGGTAATAAACCGAAACCCCCTAAGGCGCTCACCGAAGATAACTGGGTTGAACACCGAAATTACCTGAACGCCATCGATTTTTTCAATCTGGGATTTTATTGGGAAGCGCATGACGAGTGGGAACGCCTGTTGCGCGTATGTGGACCAGACTCGATTCCCGGTCGTTTCTTAAAAGGACTGGTGAAACTTTCCGCTGCTGGGATCAAAGTTCGGGAAGGTAGTATCCACGGCGTGCGTCGTCATGCTGCTTCTGCCGGTGAAGTCTTTGCGGATGTCGCAGCAGAATCGAACGCCGATCATTACTGCGGTCTGGAACTGACGAAACTGCAATTTGCCGCTGACCGTGCTGCCCAGCTTCGGTATCCGGATGATTTGACATTGGGTGAACCGATTCGCGTGTTCCCGTTCCTGCTGGAACCGGAGCCGTTTCCTCTCGGTTAATAAATGAATCAGCCCCTCAGTAGTGGCTGGATTGAAATAGAGAGCACACAGAGAAAGAATTCATTCAAGTTCTTCTCCGTGTGCTTTTTTTTATCGTGCTGATCGGAATCGGCTTAGTGAAAAGTGCCGCGGATGACGCGACCGAGAAGACGATGTTTACTTTGGAATTTCCAGGCGAGGTTTTCCAGCAAGGATTGCAGGCCACGATCGCCGGCGGGGATTCCCTGAAAGACCTGTTTGACGTCAGACAAGACCGTGATATTGTCGGCGTGATAAGAGTGTCCCAATGCAAATAGATTGGTATCGATGCCAGAGGCGTCAACGACATTGATCTGTTTATATTTCGGGAATACAGTCAGGTACGATCCCCCTTCTCCCAGCCGTTCATGCCAGAACGAATTGGCGACGCGAGACGCTTTTAACGCCAGGTCTTCTGAAGAAGAATAAATGGTAAATCGATTTGCCGTCTGAATAATATGGGGGGCAATCGAATCTTTGAAAACCTGGGCATCGATGTCCGGGGCTGTCAGAATCACTTCGTTAAACAGCGGCTCTGTTTCTCCGGAGACAGCCAGTTTTTGCGAAATGTTTTTTAACACGCGTGACAATACCCGATTTCCCATACTGTGCGCAATCAAATGAATCTTGCGAGCTCCCGATTCGTATGCAATGGCTTCGACGAACAAGGTCACATTCTCCTCACACCACTGTGCCATTCGCGCATCCTCTTTATAGGCCCAGAGCGTCCCTTTCGCCTGGGAAGGCCAGCTATACATCAACGGTGCCCCTTTGAATTTCAAGTCATAGGCGATTTGTGCAGTTCTGCGTGCGGCATCTTCAAATGAGTTGTTATAGCCGTGGATAAAGATGAACGCTTCACCGCCCGTGCTGATTTCTCCCTCGGGAGTCTGTTCGACTTCGATCGAGTTCTGAATCGTTTCGCGCAGAGTCGTGAGAAACTCAGGACCAGATGCCGTCTCTACTGAATTCAGCATAACATGTTTATCCGGATTTTCGCGAAATTCCAGCTTCCAGATCTTGGGGGATTCCAGTTTCCCTTCCTGGTGATTTTTCGGGATGCTGACATCGCAGAAACCGAGTGACAGGCTGGCCCGTTCTGCACCAAAAAACTGTTTGGGGTAAGTGGAACCGGTCAGGTTGCGATCTGTGCCATAGAACACTCTGACTGTCTCATGTTTTTGTTTGTCTGGCACACTCGTTTCAGGTGCGGAATCGGCCTGTTCTTCTGACGACGGTTCTGCAGCAGCAGGCATCGGACTATCTGACTGTTGTTGCGATTGTTTAGACTTTTTGTCAGACATTGGAGATCTGGCGCCACCACATCCGGAAAGAGTGAATCCAATCAAAGTCAGAGTGAAAAAGAATTTTAAAGCGTTCATCGTGCATCATTGCAGATTGAATCAGTTCCAGCTGGGCTGTTCGGCCTGTCAGTGCGGAAAATAGTGTATCTTACAGTTTGGCTCAAGATGGAATCGCTGTCCAATCGTCACTGTATTAGACTGTTTTGATGCTTCGGAGCAACAGTCCTTCAAGCATTCCTTTGTTTACTTTGGATTCTCAAGCTTATATGCTGAATGAATCGAATATCACCTTATTAAAAGTTCTTGGGTTGAAAACAGTACACTCCTTCAAACAGGAATCAATTTTGTTGGCCATTCAAAGCATCATCGTTTGTCTCGCCTGTCTGTTACTCTGCTCTCAGCAGGCTTTAGTCGCTGCGGAAACAAAAGCAAAACCCAACTTCATCGTGATCTTTGCGGATGATCTGGGATACGGCGATCTCGAATGTTATGGCCATCCCCGGTTTAAGACTCCCCATCTGAACCGGATGGCGGCGGAAGGGGCACGCTTGACTCAATTCAATGTGCCTGTTCCGTATTGTGCACCATCGCGGGCAACTCTACTGACAGGCCGATATCCCTGGCGACATGGGGTCTGGTTTAATCCGGCTCCTGACGGGAAAAATTTTCATACCGGCGTCGGAATTGCAGACAGTGAGCTGCTGTTAAGCGAGGTGTTAAAGAAAAATGGATATGCAACGATGTGTGTCGGTAAATGGCATCTGGGGCACGATCCCCAGTTTTATCCGACACGGCATGGCTTTGATGACTATCTGGGGATTCTCTATTCGAATGATATGCGCCCGGTCAATTTAATCAAGGGAGATGAAGTCATTGAATACCCGGTGATTCAGGCAAATCTGACGAAACGATACACAAGCCGCGCCATTGAATTTATTCGTGAAAAACAGAAACAACCCTTCTTTTTGTACCTGCCACATGCGATGCCTCACAAGCCGCTGGCTGCTTCGGAAGCATTTTATAAAAAGAGTGGGGCAGGATTATATGGAGACGTCATTGCCGAACTGGACTGGAGCGTAGGCGAGATATTCAAAACTCTTCACGAACTGAATCTGGATGAAAATACATTTGTGATTTTTGCATCGGACAACGGTCCCTGGTATGGAGGGGACACGGCAGGGCTTTCCGGTATGAAGTCGACCAGCTGGGAAGGGGGGCTGCGAGTCCCGATGATTGCACGCTGGCCGGGTAAAATTCCACAAGGTCAAGTCATTGATACGGTCTGCGGTTCGATTGACGTCTTTCCGACCATCTTGAAACAGGCGGGTATCAAACTTCCCGCCGATCGTATTATCGACGGAAAGGATCTGTTTCCGGTTCTGACAGAGCAGGCAGAGTCACCGCATGAGGCTCTGTACTCGATGAAAGGAAATTTCCTGTTTACTGTTCGCAGTGGTCCCTGGAAACTGCATGTGAAACCATCACCCCGCCGGGCTCTGGCCAATCAGGGAAAAGACTGGGATGATCCCCGCGGCCCTGATGGCGTGACCATCATAGCTCCCTATGAACAGGCGATGCCCGATCAACCGCCGGGACTGGTCAGCGGAGATGAGCCGGCGGCGATGATGTTATTCCATCTCAAAAACGATCCGGCCGAGCAGCAGAACGTGGCACAACAAAATCCGGAAGTGGTCGCCCGACTTAAGAGGCTCTATGACGAAATGGAGGAGCAAATTCCCGATACCATTCTTCATTTCAATCAGAAGCAGAAGAAACAACCCGCAAGAAAAAAATGATTTGCATGCTTGTGTGCAATATGAAGTCTGAAGTGATGCACTGATTATGGTGTATCACTTTCTTTTTCTTCACAGTTTCAATTCTCGAGTGATTCCCAATTGCAACGAGCCATTCTGTCTGCCAGGCCCAGTAGTTCGGAAGCGGATGTGATATCTCTCCGTGGACTCCAGGTACCTTAATTTTCAGGTTGTTTTTAACCTGTTCAGCAACTCGTCTTGCAACCTGTTAGGTTTTTGACACAGAAACGTCGAGTTCGCAATGAACCAGATGTTGCCAAAATCCAACGTTTTCCGTTTGCTTTTCGTAGTAAGTACCAGACATGACAGCACAAATGATCTGACTTTGCAGTCTGTTCAACAGCAGGATCAGCCATGATGACTTTTTACATCAGGCGTTGCCCTAATGTAGAAAAATCACAACAGCCTTTGTTAAGGGAAAGTGAATCTTGGAAGAGGCGAAATTTCTTAAGTCTTAATCTGTCAGCAGCTTATCGCTCTTGTAAGCGAGAAGTAAATGATTCTGGACAATAATGGTCCGCTGTTTGCGTCTATTCAATCTTCTTAACAGTTCACTGTTTAACAGCTTTGATGGTCAACAAGCAGAAAGAGAGAACGACGGCATGGCTTCAAAACGCGATCGAATGAGTGTTTATGTGCGTGAGGGAGTAACCGTCCTGGATTTCGGAACGATGGAAATCTGGGATGGAGCCGATCTGGCCTTGCTGCGTGAAACTCTGACCCGTCTGATTGAAAAAGAAAAATGCAAATCGGTCGGTGTGGAATTGACGTTTGTAAAATACATCCCCAGCGGCTTTTTCGGGATGCTTTATGATCTCTATGAAAAAGGGATCGCCGTGACGCTTTACAGTCCACAACCGAATGTCGCCAGCATGCTCTGGTTCAAGCAGTTCTGTGTGCATACCGAAGACGGACGCTATTTACTGAAGAGTGATCACTTAATCGATCAGGAAAAACCTACCGAAGAGCAAGTCAGAGCTGAAAAAGAAAAATGGGAGAAAAGTCTGAATCAAAAATCTGATTATTCCACAACCGCCTCATGAAGGAATCAGCGGGAGATCGATCCGTCGACCTGAGTTCTGCTCTAAAAAAGAGCGTCTCAAACTATTCGTTGGGAATCAGTGCCGCGTGTTTTTCCAGTCGATTTTTCAGCGAAAGATAGTTTCTGGCCGCCGTTGATTCTTCTCGGAGCTCACTGTCAATCTGTTCGGCGATTTCAAACAGATTGAATTCAGGCCAGACTTCATTTAAAGCCAGCAGTTGATTTAATCCGTTTGGATCCTGTCGTAACGGGTCCGGAATCAGGGAAGCCACTGCTACAGCTGCTGCCGGTGTCTTACCTAATTCTGAGTCGGTCAGCAGATTCAGCCCTTCGTGATGCAGGTAGACGGAACAGATCAGATCATCGGGAAACGACCAGTCCAGCATCACATTTGCGGCGGCGGCACAATGATCCCAGCTGAAATGCCTGCGTTCATATTCTTTTAACTGGCAGGGATCGCTATCCTGATTGATGGTAAATTTCAGATAGAGGTCGAATAATTCTTTCGATAAGACCGGCAGTAGAAAGTCCTGCAGCATGGCTGCTGAGAATGCCACATCAGGATCCACCTTCATCACTCGGGCGACTTCACGTGCTGCCAAAGCACGCTCCAGGTTGGTACTCCAGAAGTTGGGAAGGTTGATGAGCTTTGAGTCGTTACTCGACATCGCCTGTTTCAAACCGGTCGTGATTAAAAAGAGTTTAGTAGAGCGAATCCCCAATAGAGTGATGGTTTGCTGGATTGAAGAAACCTTTCGTCGCAGAGCAAACGTGCTGGAATTGACCAGGCGTAACAGTTCACAAGAAATACCGGCATCGTTTTCGATGATTTTACTGAGTTCTTTGGGCGTCGAATTTGGATCTTCTGCCTTTTGCGAAAATTCCATTACGGCTTTCGGCAGCATGGGCAGCTTGATTTGAGAAGGAAGCGGGCTTTGTTTTCCTTCGCCAATCAAATTTTTTCGTAGTTTCGTCCAGTCAGTCATTGGGTCCTCGATAGTTCAGTTCGAAGAGATGAGACAACCTGTCTTCGTTTATAAAACACGGGTTCATCGAGATTAAAAACAGTTGTCGCTTTGGCTCCCGCTCGGGAGTGGTATTTGCGAAACAATTGTCAGGGTATTCGCTTTTAATTACATTGAAAGCTTAGCTTAAGGATTTCACCGGGGAGTGCCTGTTTTGTACAAATTTGCCGCCCTGCATGCAGCGGTTTCCATTTTCAGAGGGGGCAATCTGGAAACTCTCTGAAAGGCGGATTGTAATATAATCATAAGTTACTAAAATTAAGCCACTTACATGCTGTATTAGAGACCCGCAGTTCTCGAACCGTGATAGGTATTTTTGTATAGGGGTCAAACACCTCAATCTGACAGAGGACGAAAAAATATGGACGCTCCATCGCTGGATTTTCTTAAAAAACTGCTTCATTCCCCAGCACCTTCAGGGTACGAACGTCCCATACAAGAGGTCGTGCGTGAATATATCGGCCAATTTGCCGATGAGATCCAAACAGACCTGCATGGAAATGTCATTGCAGCGGTTAATCCCGGTGCGAAACGGCGGGTGATGCTCGCGGGGCACTGTGACCAGATCGGTCTTCTCGTGCAGTATATTGACGATGAAGGTTATCTCTGGGCGAACCTGATTGGCGGTTGGGACATTCAGATGTTGCTGGGCCAAAACATGCAGGTGCATACTGCTTCCGGCCCCATTCATGGTGTAATCGCCCGCAAGGCCATTCACCTGTTGACCCCTGAAGAAAGAAAAACGGTTCCGGAAATTAAAGACCTCTGGATCGATATCGGCGCCAAAAACGGGAAAGAGGCCCGTGAGATGGTGGCAGTGGGAGATCCGATTACGTTTGAACTCGGGTTTCGGCCGATGTTGAATCAGCTTGCCTCTGCCCCCGGGATGGATAACCGGGTGGGAGTCTGGGTGGTGATGGAAGCATTGCGCCTGGTAAGTAAAAAATCACCGCATTTCGGAGTCTATTCCGTTTCCACCGTGCAGGAGGAAATCGGACTGCGTGGTGCGAAAACCAGCGCATTCTCCATTCAGCCCGAGGTGGGAATCGCCGTGGATGTCACTCACGCCTCCGATTGCCCGACTGTCAGTAAGCAAGAGCAGGGCGACATCAAATTAGGACACGGGCCTGTTGTATATCGCGGTCCCAACGTGAATCCGGTGGTTTATTCCTCATTGGCACGATTAGCCAGTGAAAATGAACTTGCCTGGCAGATTAACAGTATCTCCCGACCTGCCGGCAATGATGCCAACGCAATGCAATTGAATCAAGGGGGCATGGCAACTGGCATTGTGGCGATTCCCAATCGGTACATGCATAGTCCCGTGGAAGTCGTTTCTCTGGAAGATCTGGAACACGCCGCCCAGTTGCTGGCTGCGTTTTGTCTGGACATAAATGAAAATACAGACTTCACCCCCTGATCAAGGGGGCAGGGGGTGAAGTCCAGGAATTGATCCCCTCTCAGGTTATTTCCTGCAGGACTTCTTCAGCGGCCTGAATGGTGTGGACTATGTCTTCCTCAGTGAGCATTGTGGAAGTGAAGTTGGCTTCGAACTGACTGCAGGGAAGATAAATGCCCCGGTCCAGCATGCCTTGGAAATAGCGTGCAAAACGCTCGGTGTCATTTCGTGCCGAGATCGCGTAGCTGGTGACTTTTTCCGGATTGAAAAACAGCGTAAACATCGAACCGCATTCCGCCAGCGTGTGGGGCAGCCCGGCTTTTTCAGCGGCTGAGATGAGTCCCCGGGTCAAACGCTGTGTTTTCGCTTCCAGTTGCGGATAGGGGTTGGTTTCTCTTAAACATTCCAGCGTGGCAATTCCCGAGGCCATCGCGATCGGATTCCCCGAGAGCGTTCCCGCCTGATAAACGGTGCCGACCGGCGAAATAGTATCCATGATTTCTGACTTACCGCCATAAGCGCCGACAGGCATACCGCCGCCAATCACTTTTCCCAGCATGCAGAGATCAGGAGTGATGGCGAATCGTTCCTGAGCGCCTCCGAGAGCGACACGGAAACCGGTCATGACTTCATCCATAATGAAAACGGAGCCGTGCTTTGTGCAAAGTTCGCGGATGGTTTCCAGAAAACCGGGCTCCGGAAGCACAACACCCATATTGCCGACAACCGGTTCGAGAATCAGGCAGGCGATTTGATCACCCTGTTGTGCGAAGGTTTTTTTGAGTTGATCGAGATCATTATATTCGAGAACCAGTGTATCAGCCGTGCAGCCTTTAGGGACACCGGGGCTGGAAGGGATTCCCAATGTCAGCGCGCCACTACCGGCCTGAACCAGCAGGCTGTCAACGTGCCCGTGATAACAGCCAGCAAACTTGATGATTTTATCCCGTCCGGTAAATCCACGCGCCAGGCGAATCACACTCATCGCCGCTTCCGTACCCGAATTCACCATACGGATTTTTTCAACAGAGGGGACGAGTTCTGCCACGAGTTCGGCCAGTTCTGTTTCCAGTAATGTCGGGGCGCCGAAACTGGTTCCTTTTTTGAGTGCCTCTTCAATTCGGGAGATCACACGTGGGTGGCGATGACCCAGGATATGAGGTCCCCAGGAACCGACGTAATCGATGTATCGGTTACCATCAATGTCGTAGAGATATTGCCCTTCGCCCCGGTCAATGATCACGGGATGGCCTCCCACTGCACCAAATGCCCGGGCGGGGCTGTTCACGCCTCCGGGGATCACTTTCAGGGCTCGTTGAAATTCTTTTTCGCTATGGGGGCGGCGGCTGGTTGACATCTTCCGTTCAATCCTTACTTCGAGGTGGCTTTCTCTGGTGTAGTTTTTGGCGTCGTTTCTGGAGCAGGTATTTCCGTTTTCAGTTGCAGGCATTTCAGAGTTTTTTCATCTCTGACAAACAGGAGTCCGTTGGACAGTGCCGGCAGTGCCCGGGTTGTCGAATTGAGAACTTGAGCGCGGCCCAGTTCTTTATATTCTTCCAGAGACGCTTCTGCCAGAACCAGCGTGCCATCGGTTTTCATGAGAATCAGTTTGTTGTCGGCTTCAAGCAAGGTGGAATAACCAAAGTTATCCTGTTTCCAGTTGATTTTTTTGGTTTTGGGGTCAAAGCAGAGCAGCCGGGATTTGCCGACATCCTGACGACCATCGATTCCAATCAGGGTCCCTCCGTATTCAATCGGCGTTGTGTATTGGCTGGACATGATTTGATCATCACGCCAGATTTCACTGGCATGCGCCCGTTCAATGTTGCCCCAGAATCCGCCGACTCCATAACTGGCCGTGGCAAATACATAATTCCCGACCAGCACCGGGTTCGCACCATTGACGGTCGGCCCCCGTTTGCCGAAGGGGAATTGGAACAATACATTTCCATTCTGTGGGTCAATGCCTGCCAGATGCATGCGTGTGATGAAGATCGCATAATAACGCCCGTGTAAAAAAGCGGAAGTGGGAGAGGAGTAGCTGGCGTCATCCTGCATTGCCTGCCAGAGCGTAAATCCCTTGTCGAGAGAGAACGCAACGATGCCGGCATTTTGACGTTTTCCGCCTACATTCACCAGCAACCTGTCTTCCACGATAATCGGAGTGCTGCCGACCCCAAAATAGCCTTCGCCAACCTGAAAATCCTTATGTGTCTCGCGCGACCAGATTCGTTTGCCGGTTTTAAGATCGAGGCACTGTAAATGACCGGAGATTCCATAGACATAAACGCGGTCTTTGTGAATCAGGGGAATTGCGATCGGGCCATCATTGGGGTTAAACGTGCCGCGATAATTAACGGGTGAAGAGTGTTTCCAGAGGACTTCCCCTGTTTGGGGCTGCAGGGCTTCTACCATTTCCTGGTCGCCGATTCGATGAAATAGAATCGCAGTATCCTTGAATACAGCCAGTCCTGCATAACCATTGCCGACATCGCGCTGCCACTTGACGGCAGGGCCGGTTTCAGGCCATGCCGCGTCGAGCGATTCGCCTTCCGCATGACCATTGCGATACGGGCCCAGAATTTGCGGCCAGTCGCCCGCCTGACAGATTGAGGTTGATGCCATGCAGAGCATCAATAGCAGGATGTATTTCAGAAAACGCATATTTCCATCTCCGCGCACCGGGTAAATGTGACAAGATTTCTCCGAATCCCATTTTAATAGGATCGGGGCTTTGCTGCATAGGAACGTCTGTTATAGTCTGATAAGATAAAAAGTAAAACCGAACTGAATGTTAGACTGCGCTTACCGAAGAGGAATTTCGTGAGATCGCTTTCTTTGCAGGAGAAGACTTTGGATTCTAACCCACTACGGTTATTAAGAAATCTACGAAGAAGCCGCGAGATTGTAACCGTTCTTGTAAATTATGGTTTCGATGATCTGGTAGATCAGCTGGGACTGAGGCGGTATCTTCGCCTGGGACGTCGGTTGTTATTCTGGAAACGTACCGAACCTGAAATTAAATTGACTCGCGCCAAACGCATCCGGCTTGCATTGGAAAGTCTGGGAGTGACATTTATCAAATTTGGTCAGGTTGTAAGTACGCGCCCTGATCTTGTCCCCAGAGATGTCATCCGGGAGTTGTCAAAACTTCAGGAACATGTTCCGTCTTTTCCGAGTAGCATCGCAATCGCGATCATAGAACGGGAATTAGGGGATTCGATTGATACTCTGTTTGCGGAATTTGATCAGAAGCCATTAGCGGCAGGTTCATTAGCACAGGTACACCGTGCCCGTCTGCATGACGGTACACAACTGGTGGTCAAGGTGAAACGTCCTGATATCGATCGGGTGATCGAACAGGATTTAAGCTTGATGTACGAACTGGCAACGATGATCGAACGCCATTTCCCTGACGCGGAAGTGTTTGATCCCATCGGTCTGGTTAATCAGTTTTCCCGCACGATCCGGCGGGAACTGGAGTTTATGAGAGAGGCGCGTTCGACCGATGAGTTTTACCGCCTGTTTCAGGATGATGCGACATTATATGTACCCAAAATTTACTGGGAGATGACGCAAGGCGATATCATCACGATGGAGTATATTGACGGCTATCGGATTGATGATGAAGAAGAATTGAAAAACCTGCCGATCAGTGCGCATGAAGTTGCCGCCAACGGCGCTCGCATTTTTATGAAAATGACATTTGAATTTGGCATTTTTCACGCTGATCCTCATCCGGGAAATTTTCGTGTCCTGCCTGACGGTTCATTATGTCTGATCGATTACGGCATGATCGGAGTTCTGGAAGAAGAACGCCGTGACTTACTGGTCGACTTACTGCTGAATGTGGCGAGAAAAGATACAGCCAAGTTGGTTGACGTGGTTTTAAATATTGGCAAAGCGAAACGGGCCGTTGATCATCAGCTGTTACGCGCCGATCTGCGTGATTTTATCGGAAATTATTACGGCATTCCGCTGGATCAGATCAGCGTCGGAAAAATGTTGACGGATTTCATCAATATTCTCGCGATTCACCGCATCCGTTGTCCGGTCGATATCATGCTGCTGATTCGTGCTCTGATTACACTGGAAGGGGTTGCGACCCGCATTGCCCCTGAATTGAATATTGCGCAGGAAATGGAACCGTACATTTATCAGATTTCCTCTGAACGATACCATCCTCGCGCGATCGCTACCCGATTCTGGTCAGAAGCCTGTAACCTGTCAAAAGTCATGCATGATCTGCCGGAACAGATCGGCCGTACCTTGGGGAAATTGAGCGACGATGAGCTCAGGATTCATCTGGAGCATAAAGGGATCGATCATCTGACAACCGAGATGGACCGTTCGGGAAATCGACTGGCGATCGGAATGGTGATGTCAGCGCTGATCCTGGCCTCGGCGATTACACTTTCCTCTGATACGCGGCTGGTTTATATCAGCATTCCGATTTTTATGATGTCGAGTCTGTTGGGAATCTGGCTGATTTACGGCGTTTTTCGCAGTGGGCGATTGTAAGGTCGTATTGCCTTACAATCGCGCTGAAAATTCTACTGCGTGTGCGTTCCTTCTCCGTTTATTTTTGGTAAATTCGCGATTTCGGATCGCCGCCGGACAGGAGGTACGCCATCAAATTCCGCACTTCGTCGCCGTTCAGCGCGTTCAGCATCGACTGCGGCATTTGCGAGACAGGGGATGGCAGGATTTCTTCCACGTCCTCGGTAGACACAGTGATCGGTTTAGCTTTCGCATCAGCCGGATAAACAATCACTTTGTCCCCGTCTTTCGAGACAAGTCCTGTCAAAGTGCGTCCATCTGTTGTCACCACAATCGAAGACTGGTATTGATCCGAAATGACCTTGCTCGGCTCGATGATGGATTCGAGTATGTATCGGGCATCGAACTTGTTTTTCACCGTGGTCAGGTCCGGACCCACATCGCCGCCGAGACCGTCAAATCGGTGACATGCGGCACAGCGCATGGCGTGGAACAGATTGCGACCGCTCTCAAAGCTTGCCGCACGCAATTCGTTACCCGCTGTGTGTCTGCTCGCATCTCCGATGGTCCAGGTCCGGCCAGGTCCTTGCGGTGCGGTAATCTCGAAATTAGGCACGGGATTGAAATTCTCGCCGCTGATGTCAGCCAGTGAAGCGCGATCGGCGTTGCTCAGGTAACCGAGAACCTCGTCACGCAGGTTGCTGAGAAACTTTCCATAGCTGTTGCCGCCGGGATATTTCGCGGCGGCGTTGATGAATTCGATGTAGGCGCGGCGCTGGTCCATCGTCCATCCTTTACGCAGGTTGCGAAGCATGAACGCATAATTGACTTCGTGCGTCGGCGGATGATTGGCGAGCATCTCGAGCACGCGACCACCATAATTTTTATTGCGACTGGCAAGTTCAGTCCAGTCGGGTACTTCAGGTTCGCCGCGGTTGGCTATGAGATCGATGGCTTTAGAAATGACTTGCGGTGCTTCAAGATAAACTAAGAGGCGGACCAGCTCGGTGTTGATATTCTTGCTCTTGTTGGGCAGATAAGGGTCGAGCGCGGCGATAATCTGCTCTCGTTGTTCGGCCGTTGGTTTACCGAGACGGATAAAGGTCAGGGAATAAGCACGCAACAGGCCGAGGAATTGGGATTCATTCAACTCGGCAGGGTTCAATTCGAGCAGGGCAGCAATTTGGGCATCACGATGAGATTCATTTCCCATTCGGGCGAGAGCAACGGCACCGGAAATTTGGGCTTGAGGGTTCTTCTCTGAAACGACTTTTGCCGCCCATAAATCAACGGGCTGGGATTCTATCGCGACGCGTGCTGCGTGGCGTAACCAGCGGTCTGAGCTGGAAAGATGAGGCCAGGCGGCTTCGATTGCAGCAGGTTCCTGCCTGCCGTGAAATGCTTCGATACTGCGACGGAGTTTCCGTGCGTCGGTCCCCGTGATTTCTCCTGTCACGGGTTTGGTCGATTCATCTCCGACGTAAGTGATGCGGAAGAGTGCCGATTGAGTACCACGACCGCCGATGGTGAAGTACAGCGCGCCGTCGTGACCAATAATCGCATCAGTCAAGGGTAGTGGTGAGCCGTAGCAGAACGCTTCCTGTTCGCCCCGGTAACCGGCGCCGTCCGGAGTCAGGTGGATGGCGTAAATCGTACCAAAGGTCCAGTCGAGTGCGAAAATTGCGTCCTGGTATTTGGCAGGAAATTTCGTGCCCTGGCCGCTGATCACACCGGTTGGACAACCGGGGCCGATATTGACGACCGCAGGCAGACTGTCTTCATAATATTCGGGCCATTTTCCGGAACCGCTGCGCCACCCGTAATCAGAACCGCTGACGGCACAGTTAATTCTCGTGGGGCGATACCAGGGCGTTCCAAGATCCCATTCCATATCGGCATCGTAGGTGAAAAGGTCGCCGAAACGATTGAGGGCGATGTCGTACTGGTTGCGGTAACCAGTTGAGATGATTTCATGTTGCTTCGTTTC
>TARA_R110002111_G_scaffold66446_5_pt1 | contig 25789 bp, 19 predicted proteins | sample TARA_R110002111 | Tara Oceans TARA_R110002111 (sample SAMEA4397363) | marine metagenome | biome: Polar Biome; feature: [ZZZ] marine water layer (ENVO:01000295); material: water (ENVO:00002006), including particulate matter (ENVO:01000060) such as... | depth 199 m | reverse complement strand
GTTCATGTTAATCCATACAGACAACATTATGCACCTGTAAGACATATTTATTACAGACCTTATACTCAAAATGTAAGACATTATAATATTGGAAGACGTGAAAATGGTCATGCTATAAGAAGAACTACTTCTACAAGAAATGGTAACAGTTATGTTCAAACTCCAAGAAACAATACAGAACGTAGTATAAGAACACGTGTACAACGAAATAATACAACAATTGCAACAACAAGAGCAACACGCTTAAGTGAAAGTAACTCGACAAGAACAACGCGTAGCGCAAATACAACAAGATCTAATTCAAGAAGTGGATCTATTAGTGAAGCAACACCAACACGTTCTAACACTAGAGCTTCAGTTCCAACGAGAACAACTAGAAATAAAAATGCTGTGAATACACATTCTAATACAAGAGTTTCAACTCCTACGAGAACGACAAGAAAGAGTAATACTATTTCTACAAGAAATAATAATGTGACCAGAACAAACAAATCTGTGTCTAATAACAAAACTACTTCTATAAGTAAGCCAAGAACGACAACAAATCGCTCAAGCAATACAAGGTCTCAAAATACGAGACAAGGAAGTACTATTAAAAGTAAAAGTAAATCATCGTCTGTAAAGGCAAGATCTAATACAAGCAGAACAAGCAACCAAAGTTCTACAAGATCTAGCTCAAGACGTACAAGAGGATAAAAAGTTTTTTTGGTTGGTTAGGAGTTCCCGTATGAAGTATGCCTCAACGCACCTTACGGGAATTTCTTTTTTTTTAAAAGTATTTAAATTTTTAGATACTTTTTTATTTGTTCAGATATATCTTCAGAGACATTCAACTTAAAAATAAGAACAAAATAAACAAACCCAATTAATCCAGATTTCAATGCAATATTAGCAATCGGATGAAAAGGGAATTCCCAAAAATAAAAAGCAAGAGACAACATCAACAAGATTAAAGTAATCTTAATAGTTCCTGAAGTAAAAGGCAACATGTTAAACTTTTGCTTCACAAATATAATTTTGATGGTATTGTAGATAAAAACAGCCAAAAATGTAGCAAATGCAGATCCTTCAATACCGTAAACAGGAATAAAAATAACATTTAGTACTATTGCCATTATAGCGAGTAGCACACCAAAAAACAAAACCATTCTATAATAATCACTATTAAATAAAATAGCATTATTATTCCCTAAACTATTATCGTACAACTTCGCTAAACTCACAATTAATACCACAAATAGTCCTCCAGTAAATTTCTCTGGAAGAATAATATAGAGCTGGTTAATATTTAATATAATTAACAAAAATATAAAACCACTTACCACTAAAAGTGTCAACGAACTCCGTCTATATAGGTTCTCTAAAGAAACAGTATCCTTTTCGTTAAGATATTTAGCCGTTAATGGCAACATAATTTGATGCATTGCGCGTTGCGGAACCGCAATTACTGTGGCTATAAAAATAGCAACACTATAATAAGCTACTTGTTCAATATCTGGTAAAATTAGACCAATCATAAATTTATCGATATCGAGAATCAACATTGAAACCGAACCTGCAATAATCATTAACCCTGAATATTTTAATATTGAAAATCTATTTTCTGTTTTCTGAAAATTTAACTTAGGAAATCTTACCGAAAAGGCATACAATTTCATAATAACCATTCGTAAAACATAAACTCCAACCAGTGCAACTATAAATTGATTTACTGTTAGCCAATCTAAATAAACGGCCAAAAGCAAAAACATAATACAGACTCTTTGAAAGACCTCTTTCATTATATTTCCAAATACAGTTTGCATTTGCACTTTTGTCCAAGCAAAAAAGATCTCGAAATAAGCCATGGAAATTGCCAAAATAAAAATATGCCAAACGTAATTTTCTACAATTTGATTTTCGTTTGAAAGCCAACCCACAATAGCATCATAAGCAAAATAACCAATGATCGATATTGGAATAATAAACACTAATGGTAAAAACAACATTAGCGTTAAAAAGCTATTAATACTGTTTTTAGACTTAAAAGTTGAGTAATATTTTACAATCGCATTATGTACACCAAATGCCATAAAAGGCATCATTATATTAGCTGCAGAAAGCAAAAAAGCAACTAAACCATAATATTGATCCGTTAAAAAATTAGTGTAAAGAAAAAGTGTATTAATTGCGCCAATACCGAAACCCAAGTACGTGGTTAATGTGTTTTTAAATGACTGTTTTAATACGATTCCCATAGTGCAACAAAATACAACTATTAAATTCTATAAAGAACTTTAAAAATTATCTCTGCTTGATAATTTCACTTAACTTTTGCGTCAATACTTTTCTACTGTACTGTTGTAAACCAATAGCATTTACGGTTAAAGTCTTATTTTTAAAAGCTTCAAAATAGTTTAAGATTTGTAATTTTAACTGGGCTTTTTGCTGATAATTAAAATACGTTCCTGTATTAGTGGATTTGATAATTTGCTCCACATCAGCATCCTTAGGTCCAATAGCCAAAATTGGTGTTTCAGAAACAATATATTCAAACACTTTTCCCGGAATAATAGCTTTAGTGTCTTCAGAATCGATTTCTATTAATAGCAACAATTGCGATTGCATTTGAAATTTCAAAGCCTGATCATGACTTACATAACCAACTACATCGACGTGATTATTTAACCCGTTTTGATGAATAGACTCAATCACATCATCACTAACCACACCTATAAGTTGTAATTTGAATGCTTCTGAAAAAGCTTTATCATCCTGAATTAATTCTGATAACGTTTCCCATAAAACCACAGGATTACGTTCAGACAACAACGAACCAATATGAGATAGGGTGAATTTTTCATCCTTCCCTTCTAATCTAACTGAATGTGCATCGTAACCATTTGTAATTACAGTAATCGGTTGTTCGGTTTTGGTTTGAAATTCATTCTTCGTATGATTACTAGTCACTATAATTTCATCGGCAGTAGTTAAAACCTTTTGTTCTAAATCGATGTGTTTTGCTTTTGAAGAATCCGTTAGTTTTAAATCTTTATGATAACCAATCGTTGTCCATGGATCTCTAAAATCAGCTAACCATCTTACACCTAATTTTGCTTTTAGCTGTAAACCTATTAAATGTAAACTATGTGGTGGACCTGTGGTAATTATGGCTTCAATTTTATGGTTTTCAATATAATCTGATAAAAAAGAAACTGAAGGCTGTACCCAATTTTTACGTGCATCAGGAATAAAATAATTGCCTCTAACGTAAAGCATCGCTTTTTCAATTAACGATTGCTTTTTAGCCTTAGGTATAACTCCAGAACTAATTTTTTTAGAGCTCCCTTTAGAAAACCAACTCGCTAAACCATAAGGTTCATTAATGGTCTGTTTTAAAATAGTGATATTATCAGGGATTTCTTTTACCAAACTTTGGTCAATAATGGGATAGTTTGGGTTTTCAGGACAATAAACAACAGGTTCAATACCAAATTCAGGTAAGTACTTCACAAATTTTAACCAACGTTGCACGCCTGGACCTCCAGCTGGTGGCCAGTAATAGGTTATGATTAGTGTTTTTTTATTCATAATAACTAAGCATTCACTTTACGTCGCTTAAACTCATAAAAAACACCTAACAACAGCAAAATTACTAATATAGCAGAACTAACTAGAGCCACATTACTTCCTGTTTTTACAACTTGTGGTTCAAATTTAAATTCTATGGTATGGTTTCCTTTAGGTAATTCTAATGCTCTTAGTACATAGTTTACTCTAAAATGTGGCGTTAATGTACCATCGATGTAGGCATTCCAGCCTTGAGCGTAATAGATTTCTGAGAATACAGCTAAACCTACATTTGTGTTATTCGATTCGTATTTTAAATAATTTGGCTTGAATTCCTTTAACTGAATTGAAGCTATAGAATCAACTTGGTATGTTGTTTTTAAATTATTATCGGTCTGAACCGTTTGTTCTAAAACAGCTGTTGTTTTTGTATTTAAACTATCTAAAGCTACAATTTCTTGATTAGCATCAGCAACAACCTTTAGTTTTGAAACAAACCAAGCATTTCCATTAGCTTCTGTATTAGTATATGGAAAAATTTGCCCTTGCTCTTCTGCTATAATGTATTTGGTATTAAGCATATTGAGAACATTCATATTGTTTTTATACACATGAAACTCCAATAACTCTTCTACGCGTCCTAGTTTTGCTGCACTATAACCCATTAATGAATTATGATAATAAGCCGCTTTTGCAGGCATTCGTTGCCCTTCAGTAGACATATCCATCACTCTAAAGTGCCCTTTATCTTTTAAAATTTCTTTATCAGCTTGGTTGGGTTGGTATGGTTTGTCTACTTTAATGGCCGAAATAAAATTATCGTTATTAACGTATTGTTTGTCTACAGTCACTAAATCGAAAAGGATTAACACTGCAAATACAACAACGACTAATGTTTCTGATAATTTCTTTTTTAGGAATAAGTATATCGTTCCTGCAGAAAGCAAAACTAAGATTAAAGTTCTTAAGGTGTCTGTTGTCATTAACGATTTTCGGTCTTTAATAACAGCATCCATAAATGGTTGGCCATAAGCACTAATATATTGGTCATCTCGTAAGCCTTCAAAATCAAATAATGTTGATTTAAATAGTAAAAAGATGATAGCCAAACCTGCTGTAATGCCAACAGAATAGAGCAAGGCTTTTAGTTTTTCTTCATCTTTCTGAAAGTCATTAAACAAACGTGATAAAGCAAAAATGCCTAATACCGGAATACACAATTCTAAAATAACCTGTATAGAACTTACCGCTCTAAATTTGTTATAAAAAGGCACATAATCGATAAATAAATCGGTTATAAATCCAAAATTCTTTCCATAAGACAATAAAAGAGATAAAATAGTTCCACCAACAAGCCACCATTTTAATCGTCCTTTCACTAGAAACAGACCTAGTACAAAAAGAAAAATAATTACAGCTCCAACATAAGCTGGTGCCTCTACAATGGGTTGATTTCCCCAATACATCGGCGCATTTCTTGCTGCATCTAAAGCTTCAATAGGTGAAGCTCCTAAATTAATATAAGCCTTATAAGTTTCAGAGTCTTTACCAACATCTTCATAGTTACCTCCTCCCATAAATTTTGGGATATAGAGATTGAACGTTTCTAAAATACCATAACTATATTCTGTAATATAATCTCTATCTAAACCAGTTGTCACCTCTTTTAGTGAACCATCTGGATTAATAGTTAAATCACTTTGTCCACGAGCACTTTCTTTAACATACTCTTGCGTTGCCATAATCCCAGTTGCATTAAGACCAACAGCTAAAATCGCTGCCATGGTTAATAAACTAACCGATTTAAAAAAATGTGGTAAAACCTTTTTTCTATAAGCATCAATCAAATAAGACAATCCTAACACTAATATTAATAAAAGAAGATAATAGGTCATTTGTGGATGATTTGCCACAATCTGCAAGCCTAAAGCAATAGTTGTCAATAAAAACCCAAGTATATATTTCTTTCTAAAAGTGAGAATAATTCCCGCTAACACCAATGGCATATAAGCAATGGCATGTGCTTTAGAGTTATGACCTACACCCAAGATAATAATGAGATACGTAGAAAAACCAAAGGCTAATGCACCTAAAGCGGCTAGCTTAAAATCAACTTTTAAGGTTAGTAATAAAATATAAAACCCTATAAAATAAAGGAATAAGTAATCTGCAGGTCTAGGTAGAAAGCGTAAAGCTAAATCTAGTTTTTTAATATAATTGTGAGGATATTTTGCACCTAACTGATAGGTTGGCATTCCTCCAAACGCACTATTGGTCCAATACGTTTCTTCACCTGTTGTCTTGGCAAACTCTTTTTGTTGCTGAGCCATACCAATATAGTGCATAATATCACTTTGGTTAATTTTTTTACCTTGTAAAACAGGACTAAAATAAGCTAAAGAAACAACTACAAATCCAATTAAAATTAGGACATGTGGCAATAAACGTTTTATAGAAAATGACATGAGAATGCTTTAAGTTGAATGATTCTGAAAAGTAGTTATTTTTTTTGAAACATCGCTAGAGTTTTCTTGATACTGAAACATACTCAGCTTAAATTGTAAGGAATAAAGCTATTCTATTTCTTCGTAATCGATATATTCTCCTACTTTAGTATTAGAAGATTTATTTTCGTTAGGCATTTTATCAATAACTGTTTCGCCTTCCTTTTGCTTTTGCTCTTGTCTTTGTTGATTAGGGTTTTGAAACCCTCCAAATTGTTGACCAAATTTTTCTTCTGCTTTTTTTGCTACAAAACGCACTAACAAAGGGGCAAAAAGACGTGATAAAATCTTAAAACCGAAGTAAACAAGCAAGATAATTAAAATAGTTCTGAGTAATCCCATGGACTAAGCTTCTTAAATAATAAAGATTATAATATTCAAAAATACAATTATAGTCATTTAAAATGCGTTATAATTCCTTAAAAAAATCATAATATCGCTTCACTTTTGAAATTTCAAATAAGAAATGGTATAAAATATTTATATTTGGCTCAAATCTTCATTAGATTGGATGGTTTTAAATCCTTATTAAACCTATAAAAAATGCGAATACTCAAATCAACGCTTGCTTTACTCATTTCATTAAGCTTCAGTTCTGCCTACGCTCAATATACAGAAGTCATTAATTCTAATCGTCCTGGTGTTTCAAAAAGTGCCTTTTCTGTTGGTACAGGCGTAGCACAATTTGAAGCGGGCGCTTTTACTGTTAAAGAAGACCACGCACTAAGAAATTATGAAGTTTCAGGATTCGGTCTTGATTTTGCCTTAAGATATGGTCTGTTCTTTGAACAATTAGAATTATCTCTTGATGGGATTTATCAGAATGATACTAAAACAGATTACAACGGCTTAATCGCTGATGAAAACAAACGCTCTAATTTTAAAAATTTCACATTGGGAGCTAAATATTTAGTTTATGATCCTTATAAAAATGCAGAAGAAGAAAAACCTAATATTTATAGTTATCATGCGAATAGAAAGTTTAGTTGGAAATCATTAATACCAGCTGTTGCCGTTTATGTTGGTGCTAATTTTGATACTAAGGATAACCCTTACTTAGCAACTGATGTTTCTGGTTTTAGTCCTAAGGTAATGATCGCTACACAAAATAATTTTAATGGTGGTTGGGTATTTGTAATGAATTTAATTAAAGATAGAATCGGTACTGACCAATCTGATTTCTCATACATACTGACCTTAACCCATTCCTTTACTCCACAATGGGTAGTATTTGGAGAAGCACAAGGAATTAATAGTGATTTTTATGCTGATAACATTTTTAGATTTGGAGGTGCTTATCTCTGGACTAAAGATTTTCAATTAGATGCTAATATTGCTTTTAATACAAAAGATACTCCAACAGTCTTCAATATTGCTTTTGGTGCATCTTATCGATTAGACTTTCACAAAGATAAAAAGATAGAAAATGGCACATCTAATGATGAAGGAGGCAAGAGCAAAAAGCAAAACAAAAAAGATAAGAGGAAAAAAAATAAAAACAAGGATAAAAAAGCAGATGATTTTGACTTTTAATTTACAGCTCGTTTAAGTATATGATTACAATTAAAGAAGCCACATCCAAAAAGGATTTAAAAGCATTTGTTCAGTTTCCTTTTAAACTATACAAAGATTCTAAATATTGGGTACCACCTATTATTAAACAAGAATTAGAAACATTTAACAAGGATAAGAATCCTATTTTTAATGATGCTGAAGCACGATTTTTCTTAGCTTATAAAGAAGGTGAAATTGTTGGTAGAATTGCTGCTATTATTAATTGGTTAGAAGTAGACAAAAAAGGCATTAAAAAAATGCGTTTTGGTTGGTTTGATTTTATTGATGACATTGCTGTTAGCACTGCCCTTTTTGATACCATTGAAAACATTGGAAGAGCGCATAACCTCAGTTATGCAGAAGGACCAGTTGGATTTTCTAACTTAGATAAAGTTGGAGTAATGACTGAAGGTTACGATCATTTGGCTACAATGATAACTTGGTACAATCACTCTTATTATGTTGACCACTATAAAGCTCGTGGCTACAAAATTGAAAAAGAATATGCAGAGAGTAGTTTTCCTTTTGATAACGTAAAACCTATATTCTTTAAAAAAGCTCAAGAACTTATTAAGAAGCGTTATAACCTTAAAGCTTTAAAATTTACTAAAACAGAAGAAGTAATGCCATACGTAGACCGTATGTTTGACTTGTTTAATGAAAGTTACGCCTCATTATCTTCTTTTGTAGAAATTACTGATATCCAAAAAGAATATTTTAAAAAGAAATTTATTGGTTTTATCAATCCAGAATACATCAAATTTGTTGTTGATAACAACGATAGACTTATTGGTTTTGCGATAGTAATGCCAAGATTTGCTGAAGCATTACAAAAAGCAAATGGAAAGTTATTCCCGTTTGGCTTTACTCATATTTTAAAAGCAAAACGAAATAGTAAAGAAGTTATCTTCTATTTAATTGGAATACATCCTGAATATCAAAACAAAGGAGTACATGCAGTAATCTTCAACGAATATTACGAAACCTTTAAAGAAAAAGGCATAGAAACTTGCTACAGAACACCCGAATTAGAAGACAATTTTGCCATTAAAAAAATATGGAAACATTTTGATCCTATTATCTATGCTAGACGGAAAACGTTTGTGAAAGATCTTTAGCTTTTACATACCAAAGATTAAGTATAAAAAAATGGTCATCTTTTTAATTAAGATGACCGTTTTTATTTTATTATGAGACTCTAATTACTCACCCATAGCTGCAATTAAAGCTGCAGACATTCTTTTATAAGTTCCGTTTTCTAAACGACTTCTAATAGCATCAAAAGCATCTAATGTTTCTTTAACGTCCTCCAAAGTATGTGTTGCCGTTGGAATCATTCTAAGCAATATTAAGCCTTTAGGTATTACTGGGTAAACGACTATAGAACAAAATATTCCGTAATTTTCACGTAAATCTCTTACTAAAGCCATTGCTTCAGGAATACTTCCTTTTAAATACACCGGAGTTACACAACTTTGAGTTGTACCAATATCAAAACCACGATCCTTTAAACCAGATTGTAAAGCATCAACTATGGTCCAAAGGTTTTTCTTAAGCTCTGGCATTGTACGCAACATATCCAAACGTTTTAATGCACCAACTACAAGTTGCATTTGTAAGGACTTAGCGAACATCTGAGAACGTAAGTTATATTTTAGGTAATCAATAATCTCTTGATCTGCTGCAATAAATGCACCAGTACTTGCCATAGATTTAGCAAATGTTGCAAAATATACATCAATTTCATCTTGAACACCTTGCTCCTCACCTGTTCCAGCACCAGTTGCTCCTAGTGTACCAAATCCATGTGCATCATCTACAAAAAATCTAAAATTGAATTTTTTCTTAAGTGCAACAATTTCCTTTAAACGACCTTGTTCTCCTCGCATTCCAAAGACACCTTCAGAAATCACAAGAATTCCTCCTCCTGTCTGCTCTGCCATTTTAGTGGCGCGTTCAAGGTTTTTTTCAAGGCTATCCATATCATTGTGCTTATAAGTAAAACGTTTACCCATATGCAAACGCACACCATCTATAATACAAGCGTGAGAATCTACATCATATACAATAATATCATCTTTAGCTACCAAAGCATCAATGGTAGAAACCATACCTTGATATCCAAAGTTTAAAAGGTAAGCTGCCTTTTTATTAACAAAAGCGGCTAATTCATTTTGTAACTGTTCATGTAAATCTGTATGACCAGACATCATACGTGCACCCATTGGATATGCTGAACCATACTTTACACCTGCCTCACCATCTACTTTTCTTACTTCTGGATGATTTGCTAAACCCAAGTAATCATTGATACTCCAAGTAATAACATCTTTTCCTTGAAACTTCATTCTATTAGAAATCTCACCTTCAAGTTTAGGGAATACAAAATACCCTTCTGCTTGCGCTGCCCATTTACCAAGTGGTCCTTTGTCTCTATAAATCTTTTCAAATAAATCCTTCATGCGCTAAGTTTGCTGTTAATCAATTGTTTTACACAAAAAAACATGCGTAACCAATCAATAATTATTTAGTTAATTTAATCTTGTTAGTGCTTGCAAAATTAATTAATAATATTATGAATGCATAATTTATTTAATTTAAGTATCAACTAAGTTTTAAACAAAAATTGATTACATAAAATTAATTGATACCATTCAAAAATAATTTTCAAAATTGAATTAATAAAAACACATAATTATATTTTTCTCTTATACAATTATGGCTTCGCAAATATCATTTATTTGTTTTTGATACCACCTCACCTGTAATTAATCATAGAAAAAGAAGCAAAACAAAAAACTAAGCATAAAAAAACCTATCACAGTGACCTATGATAGGTTTTTTTATGCTTAATTATTTAGTTTACTTTATGTACTCTATAGTGGCTTGCACTTCACTTTTACTATCAAAAAAGCCTTGATCTTCCATCCACTTATCATTATATACCTTACTCATATAACGTGATCCATGATCTGGAAATATAACAACAACTTTATCTGTAGATTTAAACTCACCTTCTTCTTGTAATTGCTTTATAGCTTGCATTGCTGCTCCACTTGTATAACCAACAAAAAGACCTTCTGTATTTGAAATTTCTCTTGCAGTATGTGCACTTTCTTCATCCGTAACCTTTACAAACTTATCTATTAAATCAAAGTCTGTTGCAGTAGGAATTAAGTTTTTACCCAAACCTTCAATTCTGTATGGATAAATTTCTTTATGATCAAACTCGCGAGTTTCATGATATTTCTTTAAAACAGAACCGTAAGCATCAACACCAATAACTTTTACGCTTGGTTTTTGCTCTTTTAAGTATTTAGAGATTCCAGAAATAGTACCTCCTGTTCCACTACAAGCAATTAAGTGTGTGATTTCACCTTCTGTCTGATCCCAAATTTCTGGACCAGTAGAGTTGTAATGTGCATCAATATTAAGTTGATTAAAATATTGATTGATATAAATAGATCCTTTATTTTCTTCGTGTAAACGTTTTGCAACTTCATAATAAGAACGTGGGTCATCTGCCTTAACATGTGCAGGACAAACATAAACCTTTGCTCCCATTGACTTTAACATGTCTATTTTATCTGCTGAAGATTTAGAACTTACAGCCAAAATACAATCGTAACCTTTGATGATACTCACCAAAGCAAGGCTAAAACCTGTGTTACCAGAAGTTGTTTCTATTATGGTATCTCCTGGCGTCAATATACCTTGACGCTCAGCTTCTTCAATTATATGTAATGCAATTCTGTCTTTAGAAGAATGACCTGGATTAAACGCTTCTACTTTAGCATAAAAATCGCCATCAAAATTGGCTGTCATTCTATTTAATTTGATAAGTGGTGTATTTCCTATAAGTTGAAGTACATTATCAAATACATTTTTATTTTCTTTCATAAAAGTTATTTTCAGTAACCTATTAAAATTATTAGACACCTAAAACCTTACAAAAGTAACATTTTTTTTTAGTTAGCTAGATATTCCTTCTAAATCAAGCAAAAAGGCGAACTCTTCTGCATCCTCTTTTAAGCTCTCAAAACGCCCAGAAGCACCACCATGACCTGCATCCATATTTGTTTTTAAATATAGTTTATTAGTATCTGTTTTAAGGTCTCTAAGTTTAGCAATCCATTTTGCAGGTTCCCAATATTGCACTTGCGAATCGTGAAGGCCTGTTGTAATCAACATATTAGGATAAGCCTTAGCTTCAACATTATCGTAAGGAGAGTATGTTTTTATGTAATTATAATACAAAACATCATTAGGATTTCCCCATTCATCATATTCTCCTGTCGTTAAAGGAATAGAATCGTCTAACATTGTTGTAATAACATCTACAAAAGGTACTGCAGCAATAATACCATTATAAAGCTCAGGTGCCTTATTAACTATAGCTCCCATTAGTAAACCTCCAGCACTTCCTCCCATAGCGTATAAATGCTTAGAAGAGGTATACCTTTCTTTTATAAGATGAATAGAACAAGTAATAAAATCTGAAAATGTATTTTTCTTATTTAATAATTTTCCATGCTCGTACCAATTACGTCCCAAATATTCACCTCCACGAATATGTGTTATGACATAAATAAATCCTCGATCTAACAAACTTAATCTTATGGTAGAAAAATAAGGATCTACTGTAGAGCCATAACTTCCGTAGGCATATTGTAATAATGGATTTGTTCCATCTTTTTTAATTCCTTTTTTATAGATTACAGACATCGGTATTTTAGTTCCATCCTCTGCTGTTGCCCAAATACGTTCAGAAATGTAATTATCCTTGTCAAAATTCTTATCTAAAACTTCCTGCTCTTTTAACACAGTCTTCGTTTTAGTACGCATATTAAATTCAATCACAGACGAAGGTGTAGTCATTGAATTATAACCATAGCGCAATATCTCAGTATCAAAATCTACATTGGTTCCTGTGTAAGCCGTATATGTTTCATTATCAAACGGCAAATAGTAATCTTCGCTACCATCCCAACGCTTAATTCTAATTTCATTTAAACCATTTTTGCGCTCACTAATAACTAAATACTCTTTAAATATATCTATACCTTCAATCAGTACATCCTTTCTATGAGCTATCACCTCTGTCCAATTCTCGACCTTAGTATCTGTTTCTAACGCCTTCATTAATTTAAAATTGGTTGCCTTGTCTTTATTTGTTACAATATAAAAGTGATTCTCATAATGAGAAATACTATATTCTAAACCTCTAATTCTTGGCTGAAACACTTGGAATTTTCCTTCAGGATTATCTGCATCCAAAATATGATACTCATTGGTTAATGTGCTATAACATGCAATGATTAAATATTTTCTAGATTTTGATTTATAAACAGCAACACCAAACGTATCGTCACCTTCTTGAAATACAAGTTCATCTTCAGATTCATCGCCTAAACGATGTTTAAAGATTTGAAAAGCTCTAAGCGTAACCTCGTCTTTCTTTGTATAGAATAACGTTTTGTTATCATTTGCCCAACTTGAAGAACCTGTAGTACTTTCAATTCTATCTGCAGCAACTTGATCTGTTTCTATTTCTTTTACATGAATCATGTAATTTCGTCTTCCTGTAGTGTCAATTCCGTAAGAAACCAATTTATTATCTGGACTAATACTAATACCAGCTAATTTAAAATAACTATAACCTTCAGCCATTTTGTTACAGTCAAACAACAATTCTTCAGGATTGTCTAAACTATCTTTTTTACGGGTATAAATAGGATAATCTTTTCCTTTTTCGAATTTAGTGATATACCAATAGCCATTATATTTATAAGGCACAGATGAATCATCCTCCTTAATTCTGGCTTTCATTTCTTCAAATAAATCCTTCTGAAAGTCTTTTGTATGTGCCATTTCCGCATCACAATAGTCGTTTTCTGCATTGAGATACGCAATCACTTCTGGATGCTCTCTATCTTTCATCCAAAAATAATTATCAATACGCACGTCACCATGCTTTTCTAATTGATGTGGTATCTTTTTGGCAATTGGTGGATTTAATTCTGAATTCTTTTGCATTTGTTTAAGAAAATTTTAATCGAAAAAGTGCCGCAATTTAGTAATTTTGCACCTGATAATTTTAAAAGACACGATTATGTTTGGAGATATGATGGGAATGATGGGCAAATTAAAAGAAGCTCAAAAGAAAGTTGAAGCAACAAAAGAACGTTTACACACCGTTTTAATTGACGAAACTAGTAACGATAATAAACTAAAAGTAACCATTACTGCTAATAGAACTATTAAATCTATTGATATCGCAGATGATTTGCTTCAAGATAAAGACATGTTAGAAGATTATTTAATCCTAACATTAAATAAAGCTATTGAAAAAGCAACTAACGTGCACGAAGCAGAAGTTGCAGCTGTTGCTAAAGAAGGCATGCCAAGTATTCCTGGTATGGATATGTTTAAATAGACTTCAATTCAGTTAAAAGCTTGTCATGCATTTGGTTTGTGTAATCCAAATGCGTGACCATGCGTAATTTATGGCTTCCCATTCCTATAATATGGATATTCTTTTCTTTCAATTTATTTAGGAATTCAGCCTCATCCACGTTATCATTCAATTCAAAAATAACAATATTGGTCTCAATGGGTTCTACTTTTTTAATTTTAGATAACGTTGAAAGCACCTCTCCTATTTCTTTAGCTTTTTTATGATCATCCGCAAGGCGACCAATATTATGATCTAAGGCAAACAAACCAGCTGCTGCCAAATAACCAACTTGTCGCATATTACCACCAAAGAGTTTCCTTAAACTTAATGATTGTTTCATAATAGCTTCATCACCTATTAAAACAGAACCTACAGGACATCCTAATCCTTTACTTAAACACACCGAAATCGTATCAAAAGTATTTCCGTATTGTAATGTAGATTCATTTTTAGCAACCAAAGCGTTCCAAAGACGAGCTCCATCTAAATGAAAACCTAAGTTATTGGTTTTACAAACTTGTTTTATATGTTCAATTTCTTTAAAATCCCAACATGCTCCACCTCCTTTATTGGTTGTATTTTCAACTTCGACTAAGCTAGATTGACTATAATAATATTCCGAAGGATTAATAGCGTCTTCAACTTGTGCAGCAGTAAACATGCCTCTATCTCCATCTATTAATTTACAAGATGCTCCACTGTGAAAAGCCACACCACCAACTTCATAGTTATAAATATGTGCATATTTATCACAGATTACTTGTTCACCAGGATGGGTATGCAATTTTATAGCGATTTGATTTGCCATACTTCCAGAAGGAAAAAACAATGCCTTTTCCTTACCAAACATTTTAGCTAAGCGTTCTTCTAATGCATTAACCGTTGGGTCTTCTCTAAAAACATCGTCTCCAACCTCAGCAGACATCATGGCTTCTAACATTTCTTTTGACGGCTTAGTAACTGTATCGCTTCGTAAATCTATATTCATTTTTATCGCATATTTCAGAAGATAAAACTACGGAATTTCTAAAAAACCGATTCAAAATTATGGCACTTTAACAACGCACCTTATATTTGTAAGAAATATTTAAAATACCCTTATTAACTATTCCTAGTTTGAATAATGCAAACTATTTTTACAATCTGCTACCGTTGCAAAAATTAAAAAAACGAATGTATGAAATATTTAAAATTACTTATATTACTAATATCAACCTCATCTATTGCACAAAACTACATTGAAGTTAATCAAACAACTGTTATAGCAAATCAAACTAATGTTAATTACTCCAATAACAATATAGGCTTATCAATGATTGCCAACGAAATATTTGCATTTAGAAATAGTTGGGAAAATAGAAGAAAACGTGAAGAAGCTGTTTCAAAAGCAAAATCTCAACTAGCGATTGTAAAAAGTACTTATGATAATTCAAAAAAATATCCAGAAAGTATTGTTGACGGCTGGCATTTAGTAATGGCAACAGACAATTATAATTACTGCTCACCTGCTAAAGTTTTAATAAAAGATAATAAGATAACGGAATTTGTTGTGAGTAATTGGATAAAATTATCACGTCCTTTTGAAATATTATCACCTATAAATAAAGGAAAATCTTTAATCACTCTTGATTTTAACGGGAATACAGATACTTTGGAAATCTACTTTATTAATGATTTAGCCGAGCCTACAATAGTCGACAAACCTTTAAATTCTGGATTTATTTCTTTTTGGTCTGACTCTAGTAAAGCCAAATCAATTAAAATATGGATTGAAAAAATGTATTTTGGAGAATTAAGTGAAAGATTTGAAAGTCAACCAGAATGCTCTGAAGAAGGAACAATAACTATTGAGGTTAAACCAGGTACATATTTTTTTAAAGGTGCAGGCAGAGGAACTATATCTTGGGAAGGGTATGTTGAAGCCAAAGAAAATAAATGCTTAAGTTACGTTCTCAATAAAGAAAACAAAAAATAATTATAACGATTTTTAAAATCTATTATATCTTATCTAAACAAACATCTTTTTTTATTTGTAAATACAAACTAATCTAATACAGCTTATTATGATAACATCAGATCAAATAAAAGATCTTAATTCCCGTCTAGACATACTTAGACAATATCTTTGACTTAGATGCTAAGCTCATAGAAATCGCCAACGAAGAAGAGCAAACTTTTGATCCTAATTTTTGGAATGACTCTAAAGCTGCCGAATTAGTTATGAAATCTATTCGTGAGAAAAAAAGTTGGGTTAACGATTATAACAACGCCAAATCCCTTTTTGAAGATTTAGAAGTTATTTACGAATTCTATAAGGAAGACGAAGCTCCAATGCAAAATGTTGAAGAACGTTTTGAAACGGCCGTTAACGCAATTGAAAAATTAGAATTTAAAAATATGCTTTCCGAAGAAGGAGACAGTCTTAGTGCTGTACTTCAAATTACAGCTGGTGCAGGCGGAACAGAATCTTGTGATTGGGCAAGTATGCTGATGCGTATGTATTTAATGTATGCTGAAAAAAGCGGTTTTAAAGTCAAAGAATTAAACTTACAAGATGGAGATGTTGCTGGTATAAAAACAGTCACTTTAGAAATTGAAGGTGATTTTGCTTTTGGTTGGCTTAAGGGTGAAAATGGAGTGCATCGTTTGGTACGTATTTCTCCTTTTGATAGTAATGCAAAACGACATACTAGTTTTGCTTCCGTTTATGTGTATCCATTAGTTGATGATACTATTGAGATTGACATTAACCCAGCAGATATTGAAATCACAACGGCACGTTCAAGTGGTGCTGGTGGACAGAATGTAAACAAAGTTGAAACCAAAGTGCAATTATTACATAAGCCTTCTGGTATACAAATTCAATGTTCAGAAACACGTTCTCAGCATGATAACCGAAATAGAGCCATGCAAATGTTGAAGTCTCAATTGTACGAGATTGAGCTACAAAAACAAATGGCACAAAGAGACGATATTGAAGCAGGAAAAATGAAAATTGAATGGGGAAGCCAAATTCGGAATTATGTTATGCATCCTTATAAGTTAGTAAAAGACGTACGTTCTGCTCATGAAACAGGGAATGTAGATGCTGTTATGGATGGCGATATTGAACCCTTTTTAAAAGCCTATTTAATGATGATGGGACAAAAAGAAGATTCGGCATTATAATTGTAATACACTAAAAGATATGATTAAAATATACCACAACCCAAGATGTTCTAAATCGAGACTAGGATTAGCCGCATTAGAAGCTTCCGGAAAAGAATTTGAAATTATAAAATATCTTGAAGATGAATTATCTTCTAAAACACTTACTTCTATTATTTCAAAATTAGGCATTAAACCAATAGATTTAGTTCGTAAAAACGAAGCCATTTGGAAATCTGATTACAAGAATAAAACACTTACAGATCAAGAGCTAATCGAAGCCATGGTAAAACACCCCAAACTTATAGAACGACCAATTGTAATTAATGGAGATAAAGCCGTAATTGGGAGGCCTACGGAAAAAATCTTAGAAATCATATAATTTCCTTCACATGAAAAAGATAATATTAACAGTTTTTGTATTACTCTTAGGTTTAAATATTTATGCACAAAGACGTGGTAAAGAGCCTAATCGTAATAGTCGTATTACTCAAACCCAGACCGAACCAACCGCAAAACAAATTGAAAAGCGCGCACGTTTAGCAGAAAAGCGAAAAAGAGAATATATTGACAATTTTTTAACCACCTTGGAAGCAGATGAGCCTCAAAAAAATATTATCAAACAAAAGATAATGAGTTTTATTGATGCGAAAACAACCATTTCAAACACTAAATTCGAAAATAAACTTGATCAAAACAAAGCCATAGAGAATTTAGAGAATATTTATTTTTTAGAATTTATAGAGATTGTATCTGAGAGTGATATGGCTAAAATAAAAGAAATGACCAAGGGGGAATTTGATGATAAATCAATTTTAAAAAAGAACAGAGAAGTAAAAAAGAAGCGCAGAAAAGAAGAGGCGCAAAAGAAAAAGAAGAGCCAAAAAGGTTAAACGATTTTAGACAAAGATATTATCGAAGCCATGGTAAAACACCCCAAACTTATAGAACGACCTATTGTAGTTAATGGAGAAAAAGCCATAATTGGAAGACCTACAGAAGCCATACTAGAAATTATTTAAATTTAATACCAATGAAAAAGTTAGTTTTATTAGTTTTCGCTATTCTCATGGGAATGAATATTCATGCACAAAGACAGCGTGGTAACATGAATCGTATTCCTGAAACAAATAGAGAACCAACTGAGCAAGAAATTGCAAAGCGCGAACGTGAGATAGAAGAACGTAAGGAAGAATATATTGACAATTTCCTAACTACTCTAGAGGCAGATGAATTTCAAAAACATATCATTAAGCAAAATATTAGCAGTTTTTTCGAAGCTAAAATGGTTATTTTTAATACTAAATTCGAACATAATCTTGATCGTATAAAAGCTGTTGAAAATCTAGAAAACACCCATTTCAAAGATCTTGAAGAACTTATTTCAGAAGGAGATATGACCAAAATCAAAGAAATGATTAAAGGTAAATTTGACGAAAAAGAAGTTGTAAAAAAGAAGAAGAAAAAGCGGAAAAACAAAAAAAGAAAAAAAGACAAAGATTAATCTCTGATAATTAAAATTTATACATTTTTTAACAGTTGTCTTTAACATAAGATTAACCAATTTCAAATGAACTAAAGGTATTTTTGCGAGTCTAAATAGCATCAACCTTTTAACCATTTGATATGAAATTACATTTATTAAGTACGCTTTTATTAATTTTCACTTTTACCTTTGGCTTCGCTCAAAAAGACGTTAAAATTGAAGGAGCTGTTATAGAAGAAGATACTAATATACCTTTAGAATACGCCACAGTAGTTGTTAAAACAAAAGCTGACAACAAAATTATTTCTGGTGGTATTACAGATTCTAAAGGAAAATTTAAGCTTGAAGTTCCTGCTGGTACTTATCTAATATCTGTAGAATATATATCATACAAAACCAAAAACTTTCCAGAACAAACCATTTCAGAAAACATTAATCTAGGTACCATAAGCTTAGCTTTAGATGTATCTACGTTAAACGAAGTTATGGTTGTTGCTGAACGAACTACCGTAGAAATAAAATTAGACAAAAAGGTTTATAATATTGGTAAAGATTTAACGACAGCAGGAGGAACCGTAAGCGATGCTCTTAACAATGTACCTTCTGTAACAGTTGATGTAGAAGGCGCTATTAGCCTAAGAGGAAATGAAAATGTAAGAATTTTAATTAACGGAAAACCATCTGCTATGGCTGGTTTTGGAGATGGAAATATCCTTAGCCAATTACCAGCTGAAGCCATTGAGCGTGTTGAAGTTATAACCTCACCGTCTGCTAGATATGATGCTGAAGGAACAGCTGGAATATTAAATATCATTTTAAGACAAAAAGAAACTCTTGGTTTTAATGGATCAGTAACTTTAACAGCCGGTAATCCTGATAATCTTGGTGTTTCTGCAGCATTAAATTACCGTAAGGAAAAATATAATTTGTTTTCTAATTTCGGTTGGCGTTACAATGACTCACCACGTAACACCTATACAGATGTTGATTATTTTGATACTACAGATGACAATGGTCAACTTTTAACACCTACGTACCGAAGAATTATTGAAACAAAAAAAGTTAAACGCTTAAACAGAAATTATAATGCAAACATAGGCATGGAGTATTTCTTAAATGAATCCTCATCGCTAACAGGTAGCTTGTTTTATAATTTTGGAAATGATGCAGATACATCTATAAATTCTAGTGAACGTTTTAATGATGGTACTATAGTTGAAGAAACATATAGAAGGGAAAAAGAAACAGAAAAAGATAACAGATTTCAAATTGCACTTAACTATGTAAAACGCTTTGGAGATGATAGCGACCATAAATTAACAGCTGACTTTCAATTTGAAAAAGATAACGAAGATGGTCTTACATACCTAGATGAAAATTATATTTTCACTGATCAAACCGCACCAGACCCTTTCCAAATAGAACAAGAATTTACTTATGAAGACCAAAAAGAATACCTATTCCAAGCAGATTATGTATTACCACTAGGAAAAGATTCTCGTTTTGAAGCAGGATATCGCGGAAATTTCAAAAATAGCAATACAGATTATCAACTTGATCAAGAAGACACAGAAACTGGAATTATTGCAATCAATGAAGAAATTTCAAACATTTTCGATTATACAGAAAACGTAAATGCATTATACACGCAATACGGTTCAAAACTTGGAAAATTCTCTTTCTTATTAGGTTTAAGATTAGAAAACACACAATTAAAAGGAAAAACTGATTCAGAAATAACAGGTGACGAATTAGATTTTGATAAAAACTATTTAGGTATGTTCCCAACCGTGAACCTTATCTATAATCTTTCATCTGCAGATTCAGATGTTGAAGAAAGTATAACACTAGGTTACAACAGAAGAATTAATCGTCCACGTGGTTGGTACATAAACCCCTTCCCATCTCGTTCTAGTAGAACCAATATTTTTCAAGGAAATCCTAACTTAGATCCTGCATTTTCTAGCACATTTGATTTAGGCTATCTAAAACGTTGGGAAAAGTTTACACTAACATCTTCTATTTATTACCAACACGAAACAGACTCATTTGAACGTGTACAAGAAAATACTGGGCAACAAACTACAGATGGTATTGATATTATTAGAACTATCCCAATTAACCTTTCTACTAACAAACGTACAGGTGCTGAACTTGGTTTAATGTACAATCCTGAAAAATGGTTGCGATTAAACTCTAGTATTAACTTCTTTCAGTTTGAAACCGATGGAGAATTTAACGGTGTAGATTACGGAGCAAAAAATACAAGTTGGTTCGCTCGCTTTAGCTCTAAAGTCACTTTACCTTTAGCTATAGATTGGCAAACTAGTGCGTTCTACAGAGGAGCAAGACAAGACGCGCAGTCAGATACTGAAGGTATTTTCTCTTTGGACCTTGCGTTTAGTAAAGAAATACTAAACAAAAAAGCAACAATATCTGTAAATGTTAGAGATTTACTTAACTCTAGAAAATACAAATCTGTAACCACTACAGATTTCTACAGTCGTTATAGTGAATTTCAATGGAGACAACGCCAAGTGAATGTATCTTTCATCTACAGATTTAACCAACAACTAAATAAACGAGAACGTGCTGAGAGAACAGGCGGAGACGATATGGATTTTGAAGGTTAAAAACTTGGATTAATATAAAAAAGCACAAATCGCATTTACATTTGCAATTTGTGCTTTTTTTATACACTTCAATCTTCTATTTACTTAACCTCTTTAAGTGCATTATCTATTAACGTACGTAAGTGTTGCTTATGAGCCTTACTAGATACATTACCTGTAACTGCTGCCATATTTCTAATTTGCTTTAAATTATATAATGCCATTGATTTTGCATTATTGGTATAACGACCATTTTGCTTACCAGTAAGCATATCTATAAGCATATTAGTATATGAAATTTGTAAATTTTGTCTAAATGAATTTACATTACTATAAATATCCGCTTTAAAAATGGCTGTATTTAAATCTGTCATAAATGTAGACAAGCTATATTTATTTCCATATAACTCACTATCTGTAATTCTCTGTAAGGTATTAGGATGCAAGATATGTCTTAAAACATTTTGCTGATACGTTAAAACTTGTTGATGAATTTTTGGATCTTCAGGACCTCTGAAAAAGTTATAACCACGACGCTGCATAGCTAAATCATTATAAAGATCATTTGGTGCACTAAAGGCATCAGGTGAAAAAGCATATGTTTTTAGCGCATTCATCGCACGTTTTTGATCTTCTAAACTAACAGGTGTATAAGGTTGTGTTCCTCCGTCCTGACCTATCATAGCTCTATCTACATAGACACCACCAATAAATCTAGAAATAACACCAACCGCTGTAGCACGCTGGCCACTTAATAAATAATAAGCTCGTCTTAACTCTTGGTATGATTGTCCATCCTTTGAAAACTTAGACTTTACGTCTTTCATCATACTATCAACTAACTTAATTCTATCAATAGAATAACCAATTTGGTCGTTAGACAAATCACCTACCATTACTCTAGGATCAATTGCTTTACCTGGAGCACGCATATCATCTGCATCATTACCAAAAATTAATTGCGGTTCTGTAGACCTATTAAGTAAGCTTACTTTTTCCCCTTCAGATTTAAAAGGCGTATATCCAAATTGAATGGCCCAAACATCGTAAGGACCAACAGAAGTATCATAATACTGTCCTTGATCTGCTCTATTATTTGTTAAATTAATACCAGCATAATCCATTACTGAACCCGTTAAACATTTACCTTCAATAAAATCTTTATCTGCTAATTGTTCCGGTGAGAATAACTGACTCGCCTTCATGTTATGATTAAGACCAAGTGTATGTCCTACCTCGTGCATAATTAAAGCTAACATGGCTTCCTTTTTCATGCGAGCCATTTCTAATTCCGAACCACTTGCAGCTTCAACTACAGCTTGGCCAAACATGGTGTTTTCGTGCATTACATGACCAAAAGAACATAACACTTTATTTTTTTGCAAATAATCTGATGCATCAAATTTCACATCTGCTTTTGCTAAATCAAATAATTGATCATAGAATACTCTATTTGTAAAATGCACATATTCTAACATAATATCTGCTCCAATTATTTCTCCTGTTTTAGGGTTTACAAAACTAGGTCCATAACCTCCAAAAGGCGGATTAGGTGAAGACGTCCAACGTAAAACATTATAATTTATATCACCAGCATCCCAATCTGCATCATCTGGTTGCAACTTCACAACCATTGCATTTTTAAATCCGGCTTTTTCAAAAGCTTTATTCCATTCTAAAACACCTTGAGTAATAGTTTCTCTCCATTCTATAGGCGTAGAATTTTCCATCCACCATGTAATTGGCATTACAGGCTCAGAAATTGCTGCATTTGGGTCTTTTTTTACTAAATTCCATCTATGCAACAAATCTTTATATGGTGCTGAATTTGTTGCCGTTTGGTCATTTACTTGCGTTGTAAAATAACCCACTCTTGGATCATCTAAACGAATTTCATAATCATTCTCTGGCATCGCAATTAAACTGTGAAATACTTTAATACTTACATTTCTAGCATCTGTTACAGCTTGAGAACCGCCATTTAATACAGAAGGCTTTGAGTACACATACTCTACCTCTAGATTTGTATTGTCCTCATAGTTTTTAATATTATTAATCTTAGTTTTTGTTTTATCTAAATTACCAAGAGAAAAAGCCATTGGACTAGCACCAGGAAAACGTGGCGGCTTTACTTGAGAAAACGTCTCCTTTAAAAATAAACCATCTGCTTTAATTAAATATAAGCCCTCCTTTTTATCATGTGCTTCTATTTTTACAGTTGCCATAATACCTTCACTTAAATTAGCATCTTTAGATTTAGAAATGGCATTATTAGGATCAAAATAGAAAGATGTATTCTGAGAGACAAATTCAATTTTATCATAGTATTTTTTCACTTTAAAAACCTTAGAACCTCCGTAAGCCCCTCTAAATCGTCCAGCTTCAACAACTCCGTTTGATACTTGATTAAAATGAATATACTCCTTACCTATCTGCTTCTCACTAACCACCATTTGTAATGTACCTGTAATTGTATCTCGGTACATTGTAAAAAGCCCATCTATTTTTTTACTAGACTTAGTAAGATCTTTAATTGATTTCTCTTTCGATTTTGGTTTTGGTTTAGGCGCTGCAGCCTCTGTTTTGTCTTTTTTCTTTTTCTTTTTACGCTGAGCCTCTAGATTTTGAGGAGCTATAAAAGCACAAGTTAGTATTGCGATAGACCATAGTCTAATGACATTTCGTTTTTTGATTTTCATGATTTATTTTCTGATTAGTTTGAATTTCAACAAGATATAGAATTATTGAGAAATAATTCTCAAAATAAATGTTAAAATCAACGTTTAAAATTTACTCGATTTTTGGTGCTGGCATGTTCTGTCCACCTTGATGTAAGGTTAAACTATCAACATTTCCTGTGTCGTTTTTGTTAAATGTAATACTAGCTTCAACAACTTTTAAAAAGAATTTGTTTTCAGCAGAAGGAAAAATTTCAAATTGTGGTTGTCCTGTTGCTTGAGCAAAAAGCTGATTATCTTTTCTGGTAATAGTCAATAAAAATTCAGGTGCTAATTGATAAACACCGACATAAGTTCCTAAAACTTCATTTGAAACTTCCACGACATCTGGAAACTCAACTTTCTTTGGCAACTCTAATGTTAATGGTGCATCCAGTAATTTCATACCTATAGCATCAACACTAGAAACAGAATTGGTTAAAACCACCACTCCTCTATTGGTACCATTTAAGAATCCTGCAAAGGCTCTGTAACCTCCAGTGCCTCCATTATGCCAAGTGATGCTATTGTTGTTTCCAAAATGCCAAGCTAATGCGATATTAAAATTTTTACTTTCGTCTGTAAAAGCAATGTTATGACTTAATTTCATCGCTTTATTTAACGATGTGTCATTGGTGTCAATGTTGGCTTTTATAAACTTTACCATATCACTCGTTGAAGAACGTATTGCACCTGCTCCTGCTAAGCTATTTATATCCCAATTACTTACAACCTCTAACTGTTCGTTATGTCCTAATGCTAAATTTACTTTCATTGCATCCGTAAAAGTTATACCAGTCATTGTCATTCCTAATGGTTCTGTTATTCTATTTTTAATTAGAACCTCATAAGTTTTACCTGTATGCAATTCTAAAATATGACCTAATAAACCCATTCCTAAATTAGAGTATTCATATTGCGTACCTATTGCTCTTTGAAGTTCATAAGAGGATAAAAAATCATAAAGTAACTCTACTGTATAATCAGCAAAAGGATTACTGTAATCTGCAGGTTCAAAATTATCTGGCATTCTTGGTAAGCCAGACGTATGTGTCGCTAGATCCTTTAATGTAATTTGTTTTCCGTTGTACTGAGGTACACTTACCGTTTTAGGCAAATAGTTTGAAATTGGGTCATCTAACTTCATATTTCCTTTTAAAACCTCATCTGCCAATAAAATGGTCGTAAACACTTTAGAAATGGAACCTATTTCATAAACCGTATTTTCATTTACTGGTTTTCCGGTTTTAACTTCGGTATTACCATAGTTGAAATAAGAAACTTGTTCTCCTTCAATATAAGCCAATGCAACACTCGGATTAAAACCTTCATCTATTCTCGCTTTTATATGTTCTTTTATCGACTCTGGAATCTCCGCATTTTGAGCATAACCAAATTGAATAAAAATTAGAATTGCGAATATTACTGATTTAATTTTCATAGTGTTTTGTAATTAGTGACTTAAGTAGGACGCTCTTAATTATCTTCTGTTACAAATTAAGATTTTATTCCTAATACAAGGAACGTATAATCTTAAAATACAGAGATTAAAGAAATCACATTTTAACTATATCATTTTAGCATAAATATAATATAATTCATAATCAATAATTCATTTTTTAACTAACTTGCTAGAATGAACACCATTGCAGAACGGATATATGATTTTTTAAAAGACTTTCCTCCTTTTAATATGTTAGACAGAAATCAACTATTCTCTATTTCCGAAGCTGTAGAAGTTGGGTATTTTGAAAAAGACCAAG